>Ga0224555_1000758_pt1 | contig 49192 bp, 33 predicted proteins | sample 714S23034metaG_FD_180687 | JGI IMG/M metagenome (GOLD analysis project Ga0224555, IMG submission 180687) | Peat soil microbial communities from Stordalen Mire, Sweden - 717 S2 30-34 | ecosystem: Environmental > Terrestrial > Soil > Wetlands > Peat | place: Sweden: Norrbotten County, Stordalen...
AGCGCCGACGAGTTCGCCGCTCTCAGTTAAGCCGCTATCCTTGGGAACAGATTACTTTAAGTTAGCGCCTATGGGGCCGGCCCCCCCCCCCCGCGCCGTTTCCCCTTCAATCCATCATTTTGGCGGCTGGAAATCCTCCACGTCGGAGCGGTCGCCCAGTAAATATTGGCCTAGGTCGTCCATGTTGTTCGCGGAATTGGCCGGCGCCACCACGGCGCGGCGGGGGGGTAACGCTGGAAAAAATTTGCAACGCGCCCGGGGCGCGTTACATTGCCGGCATGGCTTTGACTCCATCCACCATGCTGCCGCTGGGGACGCCCGCGCCGGATTTCCGGCTGCCGGACACCGGCGGAAAAATGGTCGCGCTGGGCGATTTCAAGTCCGCCCCCGCGCTGGCCGTGCTTTTTATCTGCAACCATTGCCCTTACGTCAAACACATTCAGGCCGGCCTGGCGCAATGGGCGCGCGAATCCCAGGCGCGCGGCGCGGCCGTCGTGGCCATCAATGCCAACGACGCGGAGGATTACCCCGCCGACAGCCCGGCCAACATGGCGCGGGAAGCCCGCTCCGCCGGCTACACGTTCCCTTATCTGTACGACGAGTCGCAAGCCGTGGCCAAGGCCTACCGGGCCGCCTGCACGCCGGATATTTTTCTTTTTGACGCCGCCCGCAAGCTGGTGTACCGCGGCCAGTTCGACGACAGCCGGCCGGGCAACGGCGCGCCGGTGACCGGCAAGGATTTGCGCGCCGCCGTGGAGGCGGTGCTGGCCGGAAAACCGGTCCCGGAGCGTCAAGCGCCCAGCATGGGCTGCAACATCAAATGGAAAGCCGGCAACGCCCCGGCCTGCTTCGGGCATGGAGCCGGCTGTATGTTTTACTGAGTCGAGACGCGCACGAAGGCCGCCTTGGCGGGACTGAAAACGGAGAGCGGGATGGAATTGGTCAGCACCGCCCCGTTGCCAATGAGGGTGGCGTTGGTCAGCCAATGGCCGGAGACAAGATTGGTGCGGTAAAGGACAACATGGGTGAGTCCGTTCTGCGATTGGAATTGGAACTGGAAGTTCGCGCCGACGATTTGCGGGTCGAGCAGGGTGACGGCCAACGGCGCCGCGGTTTCGGTGATTTTGGTCAGCAGGCCGCCCTGGGTCGGGATGATGATCAGCGAGGGGTTGTCAACAAAGTAACCGTCGCTGTAAACGGCATGAGCGCCGAATTGGGCGGGTTCATTGAAGTTGGGTATATAAACGATCCCACTGGCCCAGACGCCATCGGAGGCAGTGGCGATGCCGCGGAAATTGGCCAACTGGAACGACACTCCGTTGAGCGCCCAAAGCGCGTTGCCGTTGCGGTCAAACTTGGCTACGAAGGGCTGGGTGTAGTAATTGGTTCCCAGGTAGCTGGGAGCGTATTCCAGAGCCGTGACCAGAGCGCCGCCGAAGCTGGAGTAATCGTCAAAGTCGCCGCTGACATAGATCCCGGAGGAGTTGGCTGCCGCGGCCCAGGGCATGGTGGTGGGACTGCCGAAGTGGGTGGCTGCCCATGCGTTGCCGTTGGTGTCGTAGCGCGCGAAGTATTGACTCCGTCCGCCTGTCAACGGAACGGAGAGGCCGCCGAACAGGGCGGAGGAGCCGTAAGCCGTGCCGGTGAGGAACACATCCGTCCCGGCCACGGAAATGATCGGAATGTTGTCCTGGACTCCATTGTTGGGCGTCCCGAATTTCTCGCCGACGCCGCGCAGCCAGAGCACTTGGCCGGTGGCGGCGTCCAGGGCAGCCAGGGCAAAGGCCCGGTCCGTCATGTTGGTCAGGTTGCCGATGCTGATGTTGGTCGTGCCGCCGGAGGCGTTGGCGGAGAAGGAGCAGTAAATCGTTCCACCCCCTTCCGCCATATTGAGCACGTAGCTGGAAATGGTCTGCGCCCAGCGAACCACCCCGTTGGAATCATATTGCGCCATGAACCCATCGAAACCGGGAGGTTCCGTGAGATTGGTTCCACCGAAATCCGCCATGCCTTGCATGAAGCCGCCGAGCGTGACGTTGCCAGAAGCATCCGAAAGAAGCACGTTGTAGTTGCAGAAGAGCAGGTTGGTTTGGCCAATGGGCCGCGACCATAAGTTGCTGCCGCCGGCATCAAAACGGGAGAGCAGAATTGACCCGGCGCCGTTGTTGGTGAATTGGTGGGCGCCCAGCCAGTTCGTGCCGATGAGTTCGGACATCAGATACGCGCCGTTGCCGGGAGCCACGGCGACGTTCAGAGCGTAGCTGAAGCTGTTGGCATCGTTATTGGTCAGGCCAATGGCCCAGTCCACGCTGCCATTGGCGGCGTATTTGACCAGCGCGGCGGCGCCGTCGGTTCCAACCGCCGTGAGTGTGTTCATGCTTTCGCCGCCGGCAAAAACGGTCACATCTCCAACATACTGGTCGGCGACATACACGTCTGCCGCCGCATCCACCGCGCAGCCGGCATAGTAATCCTTGACTATGTTTGGATATTGCCCGGACTGGTACGGAGACCTGACGGCCAGCGACCACCCGGGCGGCAACGGCGCGCTGACGAACGTGACGGCGGCCGTGAGCGTGTTGGCCGTGCCGAGCGAATTGCTGGCCACGGCGTAGTAACTTCCGGCCACTCCGGCGGCGCCGGCGTTGGTCGGAATGTAGTAGGAACTGGTCGCCCCGGCAATCGCGCCGGAGCCGGCTTCGTACCATTGCCAGGTTGGGGCGGGATCGCCGGTGGCGTTGGCGGAAAGCCAGACGGAGTAGCCGGGATAGTTGGTCTGGCTGAAAGGATTCAAGGTGATGACGGGATAGCCGGTGACGGGAACGAAATTGACTTGCTCCACAAACCCGGCGTCAGCGGGGTTGGTCGAGCCATCGGCGGAAGCCGTCCACGTTAACGTATGCAAGCCCGCGCTGAGTGTCACCGGCCCCTCCGACTGCCACGGCGTGATCCCGGAGATGCCGTCGTAGTTGGTGCCGTCCACGTCAAAGGCGAGGTTGAAATCAGCGTCATTGGCCAGGGACTCCCACTGGAAAGTCAGCGTGCCGGGGCCGGTCAGCGTGGTCTGCAAGGTCGAGGTTTGGTCGTAAGTCGCCTCGCCGCTCTGCACGGTCACGGCGGCGCCGGAGGTGTTGGTCGTTTCCTGGAACCACAGATTGTCCCCGCCAGAAGTCCAGGAAGCGTTGGTATCTCCGACCCCGGCGGCCAACTCCGGGCTGGTGGTATTGGTGACGACGGATGCCGGATTGTCATGCAGATAGGAGATCTGCCGCGGCCCCAGCGCCACACTGTAAATCTGCAAGTCATCCATCAGGCCGGTGTAGCCGGAGATGCCCGTGGGGCCGTCGAAAGCCAGTCCCAGCAGTATTTGCGTTGAATCCTCCAATAAATTGGTTCCTCCCTGAGTGTCCGTTTGATCCAGCGCGCCGTTGATGTAGATGTCTTTCTGGCCGCTGACCATGTCCCGGGTCACGGCCACGTGGACCCATTGTCCGGTGTCAATCTGACTGGCGGAATGCAACGTGTCCTGGGAGGCGTCGCCGGTGTAAAATCCCAGCACGTCGCCGTTTTGCGTTATGGGAATGCAGTTATTGGTGCCGTCGGGCGAGTCCGTCCAAAGAATGCCAACGCCGGACGTTCCGGAATCCGTGTCCGAGCCGGAGTGATTGGTGGTCTGCAACCACATTGAAACGGTGAAGCTGCCGCCCAGGGTGGAAAGGAGATTGGTCTCCAAATTAAACCAGTCACCTCCGAAGAACTGCACGGCCGCTCCGGCCACGCCGTTGGTCACGGAAGCCGTCGGCATGTCAAACCAGGACGGCCCTTGCAAGTCGAATCCATTCCCGCTGGTGTCCTGGGTGTAGTAGTTCGTGTTGTCAAACGTGTAATGGGCGGCCAGGGGAGGGGGTGTGCCGACGAAGAAATGGACGGTTTGCCTGACGCTAAAATCGGAGCCGGCAGACCATCCCGCCAGCGGCGCCCCGGCGCTGTTGGTGGCTTGGGAAATGGTGGCATCCGGGTTGGGCGGAGTATTGGTGTAGGCAATGGTTAACACTTTCAATCCGTATTCAAGATAGGTGGCCGGCGCCCAGTTGGTCGTGTCCAGTGGCAGGTCGTCCGCATCCAGTGTGTTGCCGTTGGTGTCTTGGATCGAGACATAGAGGTCGTCAAAGTTGGTTGGGCCTGTCCAACGGATCGTCGGTTCGGGCAGAACCTGGGCGCCATAACCGGCAGGATAGAGCGCCTCGACGGGCGGAAAATCATTGGTAAAGTTGCTGTCAAGGCTGACGGAGAAAAAATTCGTTTGCCCCGCGGGATCGCCGCCATTGGTGGCGACGACGACAGTCCAGAGTCCATTGGTGGCGCTGTTCATGATGAAATCCAGGCCAACGGGATATATGTAACCATACCCTGTGAGACTGCCTCCAAACGATCTGTCGGGGGACGTCACGGAGGCCGAGGTAATGAGAGGGTTGGTGGTGCTGACACTGACCACGATGAGGTAATAAACGCCTGATTGATCCGACGAATTCTCCGTAAACGCCAGATTCACGTCAACCTGGGCTTGGGCCGTCCCGGCCAGGGCCAGCGTGAAAACGAGAATGGAAAAAAACAGGGCGCGCCAGAATGGGCGGCCATGACAAAGAGACGTTTTCATATCAGGCGAATCTACCTTTCTTTAAGCGGCCAATGGTTTAAGCCGGCTTGCAACGAGTTTCCAATTTACGCCACTAAACATCGCGGAGTTGGAGCGGCATGTTTTTTCAAGCCCCTTTGCTCTCGAATCGGCGGGAGACGTCATCCCAATGGATGACGTTAAACCAGGCCGCCACGTATTCCGGCCGGCGATTCTGGTACTTCAAATAGTAAGCGTGCTCCCAAACGTCCAAGCCCAGCAAAGGTTGTTTGCCTTCGCTCACAGGCGAGTCCTGATTGGGGGTGGATTGGATTCTTAACTCGCCGCCATCGGAAACAAGCCACGCCCAGCCGCTGCCAAACTGGACCACCGCGGCCTTGGTGAATTGGTCTTTGAACGCGCCGAAGCTGCCGAACTTTCTGTCAATCGCCTTGGACAATTCGCCAGCCGGCTGGCCACCGCCGTTCTTGCTCATCATTTGCCAAAAGAGCGAGTGGTTGTAATGGCCGCCGCCCTGGTTGCGGACGGCGGTGCGAATCTTTTCTGGAACGGCGCTCAAGTCTTTGAGCAAATCCTTCACGGGCTTCTTGCCAAGCTCAGGGAATGGCGCCACCGCTTTGTTTAAAATCGCCACATAAGCGGCGTGATGTTTATCGTGATGGATCTGCATCGTCTGGGCGTCAATATGCGGTTCAAGGGCGTCGAACGCATACGGCAGCGGCGGCAAAGTGAAAGGCCCGCCGGAGGCGCTTGCGGCGGCCGGGGCTTGGGGCGTTTGCGCGTTGGCCGTGCGCAGGGGCGAGGCGGCCGCATAAGCCACCGAGGCCAGCGCGGTTGTTTTCAAAGCTTGTCTGCGTGTCATCATAATGGAATTCTTTTCGGTCGGGTTACTTTACAGGACTTTGTTATAAACGCAACAAAATCCTGACTTCCCTTCAGGGCCGAATTAAAGGCGTTGCAAGGCCAGGCCGCCGTCAATCATAAGAACCTGGCCCGTGGAATAGCCCAGGTCCCCGCGCGCCAGCATGGCCGCCGCCTTGCCCACGTCCTCCGGCAGGCCCCAGCGGGATTGCGCCAGCAACCCCTGGGCGATCAATGAGTCATACTTGCCCTGCGCGCCGGCGGTCATGTCGGTGCGGATGAGTCCGGGGCGGATTTCATAAACCGGAATGTCGAATTCCCCCAGGCGCGCCGCCCAAAGCCGCGTGGCCATGGACACGCCCGCCTTGGAAATGCAATAGTCCCCGCGGTTGACCGAGGCGACCGTCGCCGAAACGGAGGAGAGATTGAGGATGCAGCCGCGCCAATCCGGCCGCGCCTTTTTTTGCTCGATCATCCATCGCGCGCACCGCTGCGTCAGGAAGTACGGGCCTTGCAAATTCACTTTCAGCACGCGCTCGAAACTTTCCTCCGTCGCTTCCAACACGTCGGCGCGGACTTTGGGCGCGACGCCGGCGTTGTTGACCAGCACGTGCAGGCGCCCGAATTGTGCCCGCACCGCCTCCAGCAATTTCCCCCGCGCGGCGGGGTCGCTGACGTCCGCCTGCGCGTAGAGCACTTCCGCGCCCAGTTGGCGCAGCCCGTCCAGCGCGGGCGCGGCGGCGGCGGCGTCCCGCACGCCGCAAACCGCCAGATCGAAATTCTCCCGCGCCAGCGCCCGCGCCACGCCCAGGCCGATGCCGCGCGTCCCGCCCGTCACCAGGGCGACCCGCTTTTGTCCGGTCTTGGGCGCGTCCTCTGTCATAAATAAAAAGCGGGCCGCGGGCGGCCGGCGGCGGCGCGCTGGACGTAGAGCGCCGCTTCGCGCGCGTGGTAATCCCCCCACGTGCTGGATTCGCCGCAAGGCACTTTCCGTCCGCGCGGGATGTAGTCCCAGCCGTTGGGCCGGTGATAGACGCTGTGCAAAATCAGGCCCTGGTGGCGGGCGTCGGCGCTCAGGTACGGTTCCTGCAGGAGGGTGTCCAACACCGTCAGGCCCGCCTGCCAATAATGTTGGCTCTTCAAATACGCCCCCAGCCGCAGCAAGCCTTGCGCGGCGATGGCCGCGGCCGAGCTGTCCACCGGTTCTTGCGCGTTGAACGGGTCGGCCGGACGCGAGCGCCAATCGCCCAACCGGGGCAACCCCGGCGCGCCCGTGTCCCAATACGGAATGCCGTCCGCGGCCGTGGCCCGCGCGATGTAAAAATCACACGTGGCCCGCGCGGCCTTGAGCAGCAGCGGGGTAATGGACGCGTCGCCCATGGCGCGCAGGAACTCCAATTGCTCAGCGAAGCCGCACATGGCCCAGGCCAGGCCGCGCGTCCAGGTGCTGAAAGGCGAGTAGCCTTGCTGGGTATTGGGGCAGCGGAAACTGCCGTCGTTAACATTGAAGATCGCCTCGTGCGCCGTGCGTCCGCGCGCGTCGTACAAGTCCCGCCCCTCGCCGTAATAAACGGAGAAATTCGCCGTCGCCACCGCGTGCGCCTTGAGGCGGTCCAGCAGCGAGATGCGCCGGTCGTTTTCCCCCATCAAAACGTGGCCCAGTTGGTGCGCCGCGCCCAGCGAGCGCAACGAGCGGAGGGTGTCCACGAACAGCGAATGCGGCCCGTTGAACGAATAGATGAAGCCGCCGTCCTGGGGCAGCGGCGTCCAGCGCCGCGCCTGGGTCGCGCCGCTCAACTTGAGGGCCAGCTCGTAAAAATGGCGTTCCCATTCGTTATCCGGGATGCGCCCCTCGGCCATCAAGCGCCGCAAGTTGCCGTAAGTGCTGATATTGTTGAAGCCGTGGTCATGCACGCCCGCGTGGCTGGCGTGCGGCGCCATCAAGCGCACCGTCTGGCTCCGGCCCAATTCCAGGAATTCCGCCTCATCCGTGGCGTCGAACTGCAAAATGGCCGAGCCGATTTGGAAGCCTTGCGTCCACTCGGTCCAACCGCGCGCCGTGTAGCGTCCCCGCACGGTGAAAACCGGCGATCCTTTGGCCGGATCGTCATCGCGTTGGATGGAGCGAATCTTTTGGGCGGACAGATCCCACAAGCGGCTGATCTTGCGCGACAAATCGCCCGGCCGGATTTTCGTGTTAATTTTCACCGTTTTTAGACGCGGCGGATGTCATGTCTTGCCATGAATGAAGCGCATCCTAACGCGCCCCGCGCGCGATTTCAAGCCCATCACTTTAATGTCATGCGTTCTCCGGGGGGCAGGGCATAACGCGGCACGTGATGGACGCCAAACCATTGATGAAGATGCAAGAGATGGAGGGCGAGGGCTGAACCTTTGCCATATCGCAACTGGCGCGTGACACTGCGGCTTACAGCCAGCCTTGTTCTGTCAGCCGGTGGTGGGCAAGGGTGACGTGTTCCCCCGACATGATTTTTTTCTTCCGGGCATTCCAGGCGTGGACACTGGAAACAACCGTGTCCACCTCCTCCGCGCCTTCGTGGGCGGCGACCCAATGAACAGTGGCGAGCAGTTCCATGCCGTAAGGCGATTCGTAGCCTTCGACCAGTTGCGCCACTCGGTTCAACCGTTGGAGACTCGGTCCACTCGTGTCGGGGTGCTCGCGCAAGAATCCGTCCGCTTCCGCGACCGCTCCCGGCTGCAATAGAATTTCCGTGTCCGGCTTGTTCCGACCATCAGTCCGCCAAGCCATTGGGGTCACATCTAAACATTCTACATTTTAAATCTCTTTCTTCATGCAAATGCAGAATGTTTAGATGTGACCCCAATGGCGTTTAGATGTGACCCCAATGGCGCTGTGTTCTGCCGTTGGGAATCGTGGTGGCGGCCCTCGCCTTGTTTTTATTGTGGGCGTGCCGTAGCGCGTTCGCCGGACTCTTGAGTCAATAACTTTCGTGGACCTGGAGGTCCGTGCCAACTAATAAACCCGGACGGCTTCAGGCGGATGGCGCCGATGCCGATAGGAGAGGATGGTCAGATGCTGGATAATCGCTCTCATTCTCTCGTTACTTTCCGCTTGTGGCGGAAACACCGGCCGCATGGATCAAGCTGAAGACCCGCAGGGCCGCTACCGCGAGCAAATCGAGGTGGCGCGGCGGTTGTTGGAGCAGAAGGAGAATTGGGCCGGTCGGGCTGAATGGGAGGTTTTGAAATCCGAGGATGGTTGGGAAGTCATCGCGTGGCGAATCGAGCATCCCGAACGCAAGGGGTCCGACAGATACCTGCCTTGGGGCTATTCGGTCATCGAACTGGATAGCCGCCTGGTGGCCGTTCATTACCACCGGAAGGGATGAATTGAGTTCTGGACTTGGCGCTCCGGGCCGGTTACAACATGCGCGGTAGTTGTTTTATGACTCTAACGACGCGTGTTATCATACTGTGGGTGTATATTGTGCTGCTTTTGGGCGGCGGGCTAATGGGCTTTATCAAAGCCAAAAGCGCCATCTCGCTCATCACTTCGGCCATTTTCGGCCTATTGCTGGCTTTGTGCGCCCTGGCCATTATCAAGCCTTTTTACATCGCTGACATCCTGGTGGCGCTGTTGCTGGTTGTCTTTGGCATCCGTTTGGCCAAAGGCAAAAAGTTCATGCCCTCGGGCTTGATGCTGGGCTTGTCGGCGGCGGTGTTGGCGGCGTTGCTGTGGATTCCTGGTTGAGTGTGCAAACTTCGCTTCCGATCTGGCAGATTCACGGCCAAATCGTGCAGTCGCTCCGCCAGGGCAACCGCCTCGTTTTGGTTGCCCCGACCGGATCGGGCAAGACGACGCAGGTGCCGCAAATGCTGCTGGACAGCGGGCTGTGCGGCGGGCGCATCGTTATCCTGCAACCCCGCCGCGTGGCGGCCCGCACGGTGGCGGCGCGGGTGGCTTGGGAGCGGCATGGCCCGTTGGGCGGGGGAGTCGGCTACCAGATTCGTTTTGAAGACCGCACCAGCCTGGGCACGCGAATTTGCTTCGTGACCGAGGGCATCCTGCTGCGCTGGCTGCAGGACGATCCGACGCTGCAAAACATCAGCGCCGTCCTGTTCGATGAATTTCACGAGCGCAACCTTTTGAGCGACGTCGCGCTGGCGCTGGTCAAGCGTTTGCAGCAAACCCGCCGGCCCGACCTGCGCATGGTGGTCATGTCCGCCACGCTGGAAGCGGAGCCGGTCGCCAAATACCTGGGCGATTGCCCCATTTTGGTCTCGGAGGGCAAGGCCTATCCGGTGGAAATCCGGCATCTTTCCATGATGGACGAACGGCCCGAGTCCGAGCAAGCGGCGGATATCGTGGCGCAGATCATCCAGTCTGGCGATCCGGGCGACATTTTGATTTTCATGCCGGGCATGGGAGAAATCAACGCCACGATTGGCGCCTGCCGCGCGGCGGGCGTCCGTGAGCCGCTGGCGCTCATTCCCCTGCACGGCGAATTGCCGCCGCAGGAGCAGGACCTGGCCTTCGCTCCCAACCGCCTGCGCAAAGTGGTTGTCGCCACCAACGTGGCCGAAACTTCCGTCACCATTGACGGCATCATCCATGTGATTGACAGCGGCAAGGCGCGCGTGGCGCGTTATGACGCCGAACGGGGCATCGGCACGCTGTTCATCGAACCGATCAGCCGGGCCTCGGCGGAGCAGCGGGCGGGCAGGGCGGGGCGGACGGCGCCGGGCGTCTGCCACCGGCTTTGGACGGAAAGCGGACACCTCAACCTGGCCGGGCGCAACACGCCGGAAATTCAACGGAGCGATTTGGCGGAGGTCGTCCTGTTGCTGCATTCCTTTGGCATCCGCGACGCGGCGCACTTCGATTGGCTGGACCAGCCGGACCCGCAAGCAGTGGAGCGGGCGGAACAATTGCTGCGCATTTTGGGCGCGCTGCGCCCCGCCTCCGAGGAGGCCGGGCCGGACATCACGCCCATTGGGCGCGAGATGCTGCGGCTGCCGATGCACCCGCGCTATTCCCGCATGTTGGTGGAGGCGGGGCGGCATCAATGCGTGCCGGCGGCCGCCCTGTGCGCCGCGCTGGTCGGCGGGCGCGATTTGCTGGTCCGCCTGGGGCGCGACGACAAACATATCGCCGAGGCGCGGGAACTCTTCGAGGCCAGCGCCGAATCGGATTTTTACACGCTGATGCGCGCCTGGCAGTTCGCCCGCAACAACGGCTACGACGTCGAGCGCTGCCGCCGCTACGGCGTCCACGCTCAAATCGCCCGTCAAGTACAGCAAACATTCGAGCAAATCCTGGCCGCCGCCCGCGCCCCCGCCGGCGCCGCCCCGGAAAAGGCGGAGGCCCTGCCGCGCTGCATCGCCGCCGGGTTCATGGACCAGCTTTGCCGGCGGCGCGACCAGGGAACGCTGGATTGCGACGTGGTGGACGGGCGCTCGGGCGCGCTGATGCGCGAGAGCGTGGTGCAAAACGCGCCCTTGTTTGTCGCCGCCTCCATTCGGGAAGTTTCCGGCCGGACGGGCAACAGGACGCTGCTGGGGCTGGCCACCGCCGTGCGGCGGGAGTGGATTGAGGAGCTGTTTCCAGAGCAGGTCACGACGCGGATCGAACATCTTTACGACCCCGTTCACAAACGGGTTGGCGCACTCAAGTTGGTGCGGTTCCATGATTTGGTGATTCACCACGAGCACCAGCGGGAAATGGACCCCGCCGCCTCCGGGCGCTGCCTGGCCGAAGCCGCGCTCAAGCCCTATTTCGAACTGCCGCTGTTCAACCACGAGTTGAAACAGACCATCGCCCGCATTAACGTGGCCGCCGCCCTCATGCCCGAATTGGAACTTCCACCGGCCGACAAGGCGTTGGTCGCGGCTTTTCTGGCCGGCGCCTTTGCCGGCCTCACGCTGGCCAAGGAGGCGCAAGCCACGCCTTTGCGGGATTTGTTCCCGGCCTTTTACGGCAAGGATCGTCTGGAATGGCTTGACGAACTGGCGCCCCAAGCCATCGCCTGGCCCGACGGGCGGAAACTGAAACTGCTTTATCCCGCGGAAGCGCGCGACGACGACGGCGGGCCGAATTCACCCGAAGCGCAAGTCAAGCTGCATGAATGTTTTGGGTTGAAGGAGCACCCGCTCCTCTGCGAGGGAAGATTGCCGGTCAAGCTATGGCTTTGCGCGCCGGACGGCAAGCGGCTCGACTCGACCTTGAATTGGGCGGCCTTCAAGGCCAACACCTATCCGAAACTCAAACCCGCGCTGCAAAAGAAGTTCCCCGGCAACCTGTGGATTTGAGGTCCGGCATCACAGCGCGGCCAAACGCAACCAAAATGAGGGTAGCTGATGGTAAACGGAAAGCCCCAATTTGGCAGAATGGGGGAGAAGATAACATGTTGAAATTGATTCGACCTTGAGCAAAAGTTTTTTTGCGGTTCTTGCTCTTTGTTTCAAACAAGCCAATATAATCGAGCATGACTATTAAGGTTTGTTTAGGCAGCCTGGCCTGTCAGTTTTTATCCATCCTCACGTTGTTGCAATCCGCCGGGGCGGCGGCGTCTCTGGAGGAGGTCTGGCAGAATCCCCCTGTCGAGTCGCGCCTGCGGGCTTATTGGTGGTGGCTTAATGGCAACGTGACCAAGGAATCCATCACCCGCGACCTGGAGCAGATGAAGGCCAAGGGGTTCGGCGGCGTGGTCCTGATTGATGCCGGGGGCGCCAGCCAGGAGGGCAATGCCAACGTGCCGCATGGGCCGACTTTTTTCACCGCCGCCTGGCGCGAGCTTTATCAACATGCCCTGCGCGAAGCCAATCGGCTGGGCCTGGAAGTCAGCCTCAATATCCAAAGCGGCTGGAATCTGGGCGGCCCAGTGGTCAAGCCCGAAGACGCCGCCAAGAAATATGTCTGGTCGGAAACGAACCTTACGGGCGGCGCGCGCGTCGAGCAACCGTTGCCGGCGCCCGCCGCGCGGGAACATTTTTATCGGGACACTTTGGTCGTCGCCTATCCATGCAAGGTCCGCGCGCCTGGCTTCGCGCCGTTGAAGAATTGGAAACAAAAGGCGCTGCAGGAATCCCTCCAGCCGTTTTCCGCGCCGGATTCCGCGCCGTTATTCGCCGAAATCCCCGCCACCCCGGGCGAGGAAGACACGCGGGCGGGCCAGGTGGTGGATTTGACCGGCAAACTCGGCGCGGACGGTGTGTTGCGCTGGGACGCGCCGCCGGGCCAATGGCAGATTCTGCGCTTCGGCTGCACGATTGGCGATCACGCCTATGTCTCGACCAGCAGCGAAGGGTGGGGCGGCTACGCCATTGATGTCTATGACGCGGGCGCGTTCAGTCGCTACTGGGACGCCGTCATCGAGCCGCTCATCGCCGATGCCGGGCCGCTGGCGGGCAAGACCTTGAAGTATCTGCACACCGACAGTTGGGAGATCGAACTGGCCAACTGGACGCCTTCCTTGCGCGAGGAATTTCAAACGCGGCGCGGTTACGACATGGCGCCCTGGCTGCCGGCGCTGGCCGGGCGGATTGTCAACAGCCGGGACCAAAGCGACCGTTTCCTGGCCGATTACCGCAAGACGCTGGGCGACCTGGCCATTGACCACCATTACCGGTTGTTCCGCGACAACGCCCACAAACACGGCCTGGGGATCCATCCCGAATCCGGCGGCCCGCACGCGGTGCCCATTGACGCGCAGCGATGCCTGGGCTGGGACGACGCGCCGATGAGCGAATTTTGGGCCTGGTCGTGGATGCACCGCATTGGCGATGAGAACCGTTTTTTTGTCAAGCAGCCCGCCAGCGCGGCGCACACCTACGGCCACCACCTGGTCTTCGCCGAGGGGTTCACCGACATCGGCCCGCACTGGCAGGAATCCCTCTGGTCCAATCTCAAGCCTTCCTTTGACAAGGCGCTGTGCGAAGGATTGAACGTGCTGGTATGGCACGCCTTTGTGTGTTCGCCGGAGGAAACCGGCCTTCCCGGCCAGCAGTATTTTGCCGGCACGCACCTGAATCCAAAGGTGACCTGGTGGGGCAAGTCGCAGGCCTTTTTCAGCTACATTGACCGTTGCCAGGCCCTGTTGCAACAGGGACTGCCCTTCGCCGACGTGCTTTATTATTACGGCGATCACGTCCCTAATTTCGCGCAACTGAAAAAATCCGATCCGACAAAAATTCTGCCCGGCTACGACTATGACGTGATCACCGAGGAGGCGCTGCTGGAACGGACCCGCGCGCGCAACGGGCAAATCATCCTGCCCGACGGCATGAGCTACCGCGTGCTGGCGCTGCCCAACTCCGGCACGCTCTCGCTGCCAGTGCTGTGGAAGCTCAAGGAACTGGTGGCGGCGGGGGCGACGGTCGTCGGCCCCAAGCCGGCGGAAGCCAGCGGGTTGCGGGATTACCCAAAGAGCGACCGTACGTTGAAAGAGTTGGCGGATGGTTTGTATGGCGGCAAGGGCATTATCACCAATCAAACCGTCCGGCAGGTGCTGATGGCCGGAGGCATGGCGCCGGATTTCGCCTGGAGCAGCCGGAGCGCGACAGGCGCGCCGCCGGAAATTGATTTCATCCATCGCTCGTCCGCCGGGGCGGAGATTTATTTTGTGATGAACCGTTCCAGCAACGCGGTCGCGCTGGACTGCGCCTTTCGCGTCCAGGGTCTGGCGCCGGAGTTGTGGGACGCGGTCAGCGGCGAACACCGTTTCGCCTCCGCTTACGCCGAGACGAACGGAGGCGCCACGCTGCCGCTGCATTTGGAGGCGTGCGGCTCGATGTTTGTCGTGTTCCGCGAGGCGGCGTCGAAGCATCCGGCCACCGCCGCCGACAACTGGCCCGCGTTGGCGGACGTCGGCGAACTGTCCGGCCCGTGGACGGTCAGTTTTGATCCGCGTTGGGGCGGGCCGGAGTCGGTGTCCTTTGACAAGCTGGAAAGCTGGACCGCGCGCGCCGAAGCCGGCATCAAGTATTATTCCGGCACGGCTGTGTATCGAAAGACGTTCACGCCGCCCGCGGCGGCCGGGCAAAGAATTGTGCTTGACTTGGGCGGCGTGCGCGAATTGGCCGAGGTCAAGGTCAACGGCCATTCCTGCGGCATCGTCTGGACGCCGCCCTTCCGGGTGGACATCACCGACGCGCTCAAAGCGGGGGAGAACCTGCTGGAAGTCGAGGTGGTGAATTTTTGGCCCAACCGGATCATTGGCGATCAATTCCTGCCGCCCGCGCAACGGTTGACCCGCACCAATATACGGAAGCTGGCCAAAACGACGCCCCTAATGGAATCCGGCCTGCTCGGCCCCGTCCGGTTGCTCTCGGAGAAGCAATAGAACACAATAGTGAATATGGCTCGTCAAAAAGCATCTTTCAAAGTTGTTCGCACCGAGCGTGCGGCGCCGCACCTCAACCGGCGGCATTTCATTTACACCTCGGCCCTGGCGGCAGGCCTTCTGGCGGCCGGGCTGCCGGCGGGCATGGCGCGCCCCAAGTACAAATCTCCCAATGAGAAGCTTGGCATCGCCTGCATCGGACTGGGCCGCCAGATGCAGAGTGTGATGAGGGAATTGCTCAACTTCGAGCAGGACCTGGTGGCCTTGTGTGACGTGGATGAGAAACAGATTGACGCGACGCGCAAGGCTCTTGGCGCGGCGGTGGCGAAAGCAAAAACGCATGGGGATTTTCGAGAACTCCTGGAGCATGAGGAGTCGGTGGACGCGGTGGTGATCGCCACGCCGGACCACTGGCACGCCATGATCTGCGCGGCGGCCATCCAGGCTGGCAAACACGTTTATTGCGAGAAGCCGCTGGCGCACACCGTGGCGGAAGCGCGGCAAGTGGGCACTTTGGCCAAACACTCCAAAGTGGCAACTCAAACCGGCAACCAGGGGAGTGGCTCGTCCAATTTTCGGCGCAGCATAGAACTGATTCAGGCGGGCGTGTTAGGCTCCGTGCGCAACATTCATATATGGCACCCACCGCAGGACTGGCCCTGCGGCGTGGAGCGTCCCGACGGAACAGACCCGATTCCCGATGGATTGAACTGGAATTTTTGGATCGGCCCTGCTCCAATGCGGCCCTATCAGCAGAAGATTTATCATCCGCTCAACTGGCGGGGGTGGTATGACTTTGGCGGTGGTTCGCTCTCGGACTTTTGCTGCCATGCCTTCAGCATGCCTGTGCGCGCCTTGGAGTTGGATTATCCCACCCGCATCGAAGTTTCCGGCGTGGGGCTGGGCCAGGACAGTTTTCCCGTATCGTGCAGGATTGATTTTTCCTTCCCTGCTCGCGGGAACCGCACGCCTGTCTCCATCCATTTCCACACGGGAGGTGAAATGCCTCAGAGCGAAGTCCTGGAGGGGATGGCGGAGACGTTTAACAAAATTCCAAGGACCGGATGCCTGCTGCTGGGGGACAAGGGCACGCTTTCCGCCGGGCTTTGGAACAACGAATGTTACCTGAAGATGAAGGGCGAGGCGGACTACGAACCTGCCGCCAATCACGCCGCCGCCAAGGGGGTGCCTCAATCCCTGCCGCGAGCGCCCCAGGACCGGCATATATTGGAATGGATCGAGGCCTGCAAAGGGCGAGGCAAGACCTTCTCACCTTTTGAATTCGGCGGGCACGTGACCGAGATTGGGGCGGCCGGGCTTGTGGCCTTGCGGCTGGGACGGGACATCGAGTGGAATGGCCGGGCCATGAAAGCAAAGGAGGAACCCGACGCCGCGCCGCTGGTCCAGCCGCAGAGCCGGAAAGGATGGGCGGCGTGAGTTCACGCGCGAAGGTTGCGTTGATGGCGTGGCTGTTGGGCTTTGGTCTCGCTTCCCACGCGGCCGAGCCGGAGAAATTGCCCGCCAATCCGGTCACGAGCGTGCATGACGCGACAAACTATCTTGGGGTGTGGATCTGGGACAAGAAAACCCTGGATAAACAAACCTGCCGCTTTTGGAGGAGGATTGACATTCCCAAGGGAACCCATGTTGTCCAGGCCCAGATTCGCGTCACGGCCGACAATGCCTTTACTCTGTTTCTGGACGGCCGCGAATTGGGCCGGGGCAGCGATTGGCGCACTCTGAGCGTGTATGATGTGTCCTGGCTGCTCCCGCCCGGGCCGCATCTGTTGGCCGTGGAAGCTTTCAATGACGTTGACAAAGCCGGAGTGATTGTGGGTTTTCACGCCAATTTGGCTGACGGCCAGAGCTTGGACGTCGCTTCGGACACAGCCTGGCGGATCGCTCCGGGCGATGACAGCCATTGGCAAACCCGCCGGCGCGCGCCCGACAACTGGCCGTCTGCCACCGTCGTGGGCAAGCTGGGTCAAAAACCATGGTGGACGGAACCCACCGCCTTTGTCAATTTGCCGCCTTTTCTCCCGCTGTCGGGCCATTTCTGGGAAACCGGCTGGTTTCAAATCTCTCTGCTGGCCGCGTGCGGACTGGCCGGGCTGACGTCGTTGTACTTGATGACGCAACTGGCCGCGCAATCCAAAGCGCACCGGCTTCTGCGTCTGGAACGCGTCCGCATCGCCCGCGACATCCATGACGACCTGGGCACGCGGCTCACGCAGTTATTGTTGATAGGCGAGGAGGCCCAAAGCAACCTGCCCGCCAAGTCGGAAACACGCGGCCAATTCAGCGAGATGTGCGACAACGCCCGCAATGTGCTCGGCGCCATTGATGAAGTGGTTTGGGTGGTCAATTCGCAACGGGACACGCTGATCGAATTCGTTATTTACGTCTGCAAATATGCCGAGGCGTTCCTGCGTTCGGCCTCGGTGCGGGGCCGCTTCGACATCCAGCGCGAATTGCCGGACATCTCCCTGGACATGCCTTTCCGGCGCAATCTCCTGCTCACGATTAAGGAGGCGTTGAGCAACGCGGTCAAACACTCCGGCGCCAATGAGGTCGCCGTGTGCATCCGGTTGGAAGGCAACGCGCTGATCGCCATCGTCGAGGACAACGGGCGCGGGTTTGACCTGGAGCAAATTGACCCTGCGCGGCACGGATTGAACAACATGAAGACACGCATGAACGACCTGGGAGGATATTGCCGGGTGCAGAGCTTGCCGGGGGCCGGCTGCCGGATTGAATTCGAGATTCCGCTGCCCTCCACCCACTTGCATTCGTGGCCTCGTTCTCGTCGAGAATTACCGGCCTCCCGCCCGGCTGGTTCGTGAGCCGCCAGCCCCCTTTTGTGGGTATGGACTTTTTCAAATGAAAGCGTCAGCCTTCCCCGCTATGCATCTGCCATGAAACGCAATACCTCGGTCATTCCGACCACGTCCGCCGGCTGCCTGCCGTTGCGGGTGGCCTTGGTCGAGGATGAACAGAAAATCCGCGAGAGTTGGTCGCGTTTGATTGATTCTTTTCCCGATTTCAAGTGTGTTTGCGCCTGCGAGTCCGCGGAGGAGGCGCTGCGTTTGGTGCCGGCGGCCCAGCCCGATGTGATCTTGATGGACGTGTTGCTGCCGGGCATTTCCGGCATCGAATGCACCATGCGGCTCAAGGAGCTTCTGCCCCAGACCCAAACCATTATCCTGACGGCGCTGGATGATGATGAGTTGATTTTCCGCGCCTTGGAAGCCGGGGCCGACGGTTATTTGCTCAAACGAACCAAACCCGCCGATATGCGCGCCGCCCTGCTGGATGTCCTGCATGGGGGCGCGCCCATGACCAGCGCCATCGCGCGCCGGGTGGTGCAGTCTTTTCGCCGGCCCTTGCCGAACCGGCAGGATGCCCTTGGGCTTTCCCCCCGCGAGGAAGAACTGCTGGAATTTCTCTCCAAAGGGTATTCCAACAAGGAAATTGCCGATAAGATTCAATTGAGTTTCGAGACCGTGCGCAGCTACCTCAAGCGCATCTACGAGAAAATGCACGTCCGCTCGCGCACGGAAGCCGCCGTGCGCTACCTCAATTCCAAGTCTGTTTAAAAACTACCCCCTATTGAGGGTATGGACGCTTTCAGGGTCGTGCGCTATAAACAGACCACTCCAGTCGCTCTTGGTGAAGCCTCGGCGACAAGTCTTGATGGAAAGACGGAGACTGGGGGGTTAAAGCACCCCGGTCGGGAGCAAGTGAAATTGTTGAATGTTATTAACCGCAACTGAATGAACATGAAAAAAACACAGCATCCATTGTACCGCGGAGCCTTTCTCGCCGCCGGCGCGCTGGCCCTGGCGATTTCCGCCCAGGCCGGCTTGCAACTCCCCTATGCGCCCAATGCCGACACGCTCCATTTGTGGCATTTGAACGATCGGGCAAACCAGTTGTTTGCGCAGGATTCCGCCACCCTCAACCCCAACACCAGCCCCATGACCCTGACCAACCTGGGGATATTTGGCCCTACCAACACTCCTCCGTTTGGGCTTGCGGATGGCACTGTGGTGCTGTTGCCGCCGGGGGGCTACACCAACTGCAACTTCGGTTGCAGCTTCGGCGTGACGGAGTTCAACAACTTGATGGGCACGTGTTTCATTGCCTCAAATTTAAACCTTAGCGCCGCCTCCTCCTACGCCGCTACTCTCGTAGGCGAGCCTGATGACACAAACCCGAACAACGATTATGCCAATCCCCAAACCGGCGCGTTTACTTGGGAAATGCTTATCAACATCATAAACCTAAACCCCAGGGGGTCGGTTGCTTTTTATCTCATCAACGGAGACAACGCCGTTGGCACCAGGGGCTGGCAATGGCGTGTGGACCCTGGCGCCCAACCGCAAATGGAGCTGAACGGGATCAACGCGGGAACCACCGCTGGCGGCCAGGTCGCCGATGTCAAGCCAAATATACCGGTAACGGGACCGGACGCCATCGCCAACAACACCTGGTACCACGTGGCGATGACCTACACTGGGACGGCTCCAACCAACAGCGACCCGACAGGTGTCCTGACGGTGTACTGGACGCTGCTGGATCCCTCCCGCACGAATGCCGATGTCATCGGTGTTTATACGAACACGGACGGATTCATCGGCACGGGCACACCCACCTTTATGATCGGCGGAGACGCCCGGTATATCACAATTGGGACGAATACTCAAGTTTATGGTAGTGGGTCATTAGGATGGACCCAAGCCAACTCCCCTGGCCTTAATAGTACAAATGTGTTTGATATGTCGTCAGCCATGGGACCGAATCCCGGCGGCATGGCTGAAGTTCGTCTGAGCGATCTGTGCCTCAAACCCTGGCAGATGGCCTTTACCAACAACGGGCAGGCCTTTGCGCCCGTATTCATCTCGCCCATCGGGGTTACTACCAACATGGTAGGCTATGGCCAGCCTTTGAGCGTCCCTGTCCTGGTGTCCGCCACCCCGACTGTCGGCTTCCAGTGGTATTTTGGCGGCACCGCTCCCGCCAACGCCTTGGCGGGCCAAACCAGCTCCACATTGTCCATCCCCAGCCTGACCTTCGCGAATGGAGGTTCCTATTACTGTGTCGCCACCAACTATCTCGGCGGGGCCACCAGTCCTGCGGTGGTTGTTACGATTGGCGCCATTGCCAGCGAACTTTACCCCACGGGGGTGGACACCAACGGCCAAATCATGGCCTCACCGGCAAATAATCCCGATCCGCATTACACGTTAATCCAAAGCGACGATCCTAACCATCTCGGGCTGGACGCGTTGGTTTGGGACACGAACCAATGTCCCATCGCATATGCAGGAACCTGCGGAAACGGATCCTACACGGCTAACGATGGGGTTTCGACTTGGATTGGCCCCGGGGGCAACCAGGGCGGCTCTGCCCCCACTGATCCAGAGGGTCTCTACACCTACCGGACCGAATTCGTCATGGATCAGGCCAATCCCGCCACCGCGACATTGTCACTCAACGGGGCTACCGAAGGCGAGATAGTCGCCATTTACCTCAATGGTGTAAGCGTCGGACCTCTTCCAGTGGCAGCCAGACCAGGGTACAGTTTGTATAGTTGGCTTCCTTTGACCATTACCAACGTCAACGTCCTGGTTCCTGGCATCAACACGCTGGACATGGTGCTGAATTCGGGTCTGGGCAATGTTAACGGTTCCGAGGCGGCCTTCCGCTGTGAACCCTTCATCATTGGGCCGGCTTTGACGAACGGCACGCCGGTCATCATCCAGCAACCGGTCAATCAGACCGTGCGCGACGCCACACTCACCAGTTCTTCCAACACGGTGAATTTCTCGGTGGTCGCCTTGAGCAGGCCGCCGCTGACTTACCAGTGGTGGGCCGATGGCAACCCCATTGCCGGGGCCACCGCCCGCACGCTAACCTATGACAGTGTCAGCGCACCCGCGCCGGGGACCAATTTTACCGTTGTGGTCACCGGTCCCGCCGGTTCCGTCAGCAGTTCTCCCGCCGCCGTGTTGACGATCATCCCGTCCAACCAGCCGCCCATCGCGCCGAGCTACACTTATTATATTTACACCAATGCTCAAACCGTTCCCGGCAACAACGAAAACCTCCTCATTGACACCTCCGTTTTGCTGGCGAATGCAACCGATCCAATTGCGGGCATCCCAGTCGCTGGCAAAGGTGGCGCTTCCACGCCGGATGGCAATGCCCTGACCATCACCTATGATGGCCAAAGCACCAACGGAGTCAGTATCTCCTCACCGAACTATAACAGTGTTCTGCTCTATAATCCAACCGCTACAGGGAATGCCCCCAGCGCCGCCGATGAGTTCAATTATTACATCAGCGATGCTTATGGGGAGACGGCCACCGGCTCAATCTATATTAATGTTGTGGCCGGTCCACCTGCCTCAACCGTCTCGCAATCGGGCGCCAATATTGTCCTGCGCGGAACGGGTGGCGCCCCCCTCGGCACGTTCCTCGTTTTGGAAACGACCAACCTGACCACGCCGTTTGCGAAGTGGAAAACCAATGCGACGGGAACTTTCGACATCTATGGAAATTATTCGATCAGCCTGCCGATTAGTTCCAAATCAAACAACTTCTATAGTGTCGAGTGGTTGAACACAAATTCCACTTCCCAAGTGCCTCTATTCCAGGTGCCCTAAGGCTGGAAGGTTGATTTGATGAATCAGAAGGGACGCTGGCGCACGCCGGCGTCCCTGTTATATGGACGGACATAAATAAAGGGACAATGCGCAACGGATCTCTTGGGACGGCTCCGCTGGAGCGTCGCCCTACCAGCGCGCCGTGGTAGGGCGACGCTCCAGCGGAGCCATGTCCCTTTATTTATGTCCGACCATATCTTCCGGGAAAACGATTTAGGCCGGTGTTGCCTTGCCTGGTTGGCGTTGACATGCTCGCTCCACGCGGCCAATGCGCCAACCGGTTTGCTGTGCGACTTGCTGGAACATCCGGAACTGACCGTCATTACCACCTCCACGCCTCAATTTGGCTGGATCTACAACCCGTCGTTTCGCAATGATTCCCAGACCGGCTATCGTGTCATTGTCAGTTCGAGCCAAACGCTGGCCAGCCAGGGGCAGGGCAACTTGTGGGACTCAGGCTTGGCCGGCAGTGCCGCCTCGATTAACGTGCCGTACGCCGGAGCCGCCTTGCAGACGAAGACTGTTTACTACTGGTGCGTCCAAACCGAGGATGGTTCCGGCCAAATCAGCCCGTTTTCGGCGGTTCAGCAATTTCGCACCGACACGCAGTTTTACTCCGGCGCGAACCTGCTCTATAACGTGTCCACAAACACTTGGGCCAATCGCTATCCGCTTGCCTTTCAGAGCGTGGGGCCCGCCCTCATCACCAACACCGCGCCGGGCCGCTGGTTCGTGGATTTTGGCCAGGACGCCTTCGGTTACGCCACCGTGCAACTGAACGGTTCTTTCAACGGCAATCCTGACGCCCAGACCGTCAACCCGCCGGCCTCCTATGGCACGGTGATGCCGTTCCGCTATTTCGAATTAACCAACTGTCCCGTCAGCGCCGTCCTGACCGCGGCGGACGCGGCACAGCAGCGCTTGCTTGACCAGTTCAACACCAATGCCGCCGCCTTCAGCAGTTCCAGCGCGGCCTCTTCCACGCTCTCGAACAACTGGCTCATCGTCACCAATGTTGGTTCCGGCCAGCACGCACTCTGGCTGAACACCAACAACACGCCCTCGCCGGCCACCCTTTACAGCAATTGGGCCGCCGCCTGGTTTGGCGCCAACGCGGCCAACCCCGCCATCGCCGGTTGGAAATCGCAACGCGCGCTCGTCGGCGGCTCGATGGAGCCTTTGGGTGTTGTTGCTTTGCGCTCTGCCGTTGCGGGCGCAAAGCGACTCCCAAAGCCTCTATTTGCAAAGGATGCTCATTCATCGAATTCGCCGTCGGCTCAAATCCGCTCGTGCCCGACGCCAGTTTGGCGCTGATGCGAGCCATGCCGTTGGCATCCGGCCAATTCGCCTTCCAATATCGCCAGCGCAAAAACCTGGGCGACGTGTCCACCGTGATTCAAAACTCGACCAACCTGGTGAATTGGAGCATCGTCCAGCCGCTGTCGGTGACCAATGTTTCCGACCTGGGCGAAGTCTGGTTGCAGCAGGCGATTTTCCCGGCCCAGTCCGCGCCGGGGTATTTTCGGATGCAGTACTTGTGGCCCGGCGCCGGGTCAATTCTCCTGCAACCATAGTTGGCCGCTATAAAGGCCATCGCCAAAACTGGCGACGCGCGCTTCTCCCCCAATCTGGTAATGTGACCCGCGAAGCCCGCTGGCGCATTTGGCCTAATCGTTGAGGCCAGGGTGGCTTGCGGGCGGACTCATGGAGACGTGTCTGAAAAGCATTCTGGAATGAAATTCTTTTGCCTGGCCATCCTGTTGTGCGGGGCCGGCGCGGCCCTGGCCAACCCGCCCGGCGGGGGCAGCGGCACGGGGCCGCCGGTCACGCTGGTCAACAACGGCAACGGCACGGTAACGATGGCCAACGGCATCGTCTCGATTCTTTGCGTCACCAATTCAGCGACGCTGACGGCGATCAATTACACCTACAACAACAGCGGGGCCACGGTGACCAACCCGTTGTTGAACGGCGGCAAGGACGGCGGCGAGTTTTATTGGGAGACAGGCGGTTTTGGTTCCGGGAAATTCAACTATTCCGTCGTGGCCAACAACGGCAATTACTGCGAGATAGACCTGCTGAGTGCTTCCACCACCAACGGCGTCATGGACGTGCATTTCTCGATGTTGAGCGGTTCGACGGGTTTTTATGTCACGGGCTTATGGAGCCACCGCAACGGCGATATGGCCATGGGCACGGGGGAGGAGCGGGACAATATTTATATCAACCCGGAATTCACCTGGAACAGCATTGATGCCACGCGCAATTTTCAATACAACCTTGGCGGGGCAGGGGGAGGGGATGGCACGGCCGGAACGGTGCCTGTGTTCGGCGCGCCGAAGGAGGTGACGTTGTGGACCAACGGCCTGGCCCAGGGAAGATACGAGGACAAATATAAATACAGCGCCGACTTCGGCACGGAACGAGTCTGGGGCTGGAGCAGCGTCAACAACCCGGCCGCCAATTTCACGGGCCGGAACATCGGCCTCTGGCACATTCTGGCCAGCGTCGAGTACTACAACGGCGGCCCGATGAAGCCCGAGTTGATGGACGCCCCCATGGTCAACATGATCAACGGCGGCCATTATCAAATGGGCGCCGACGGCAACTTCGGCGCGAACGAACCCTGGACGCGGGTGTCCGGCCCCTACTTCATCTATTGCAACAATGTCACCAACACCCTGACCAACCCCTTTCAAACCGCGCAGGCGCTTTACGCGGACGCGCAAGCCCAGGCCCTGGCCGAACAAGCCGCCTGGCCTTACCGTTGGTTCACCAATGTCAACTACACTCCCGCCTCCGGCCGCGGCTCCGTCACCGGCCGGTTCGTCATCGCCGACAGCGGCAATCCCAACGCTTCCGCCTCGAACTTGTGGGTCGGCCTGGTGCAGCAGCCCATCACCGTGGACGGCGTCTATGATTTTCAAGAGTGGGAGAAGCCCTATCAATTCTGGGTTCAGAGCGATACGAACGGCAACTTCGCCATTTCCAACGTCATCGCCGGCACGAACTACACGTTGTATGCCTTCGGCCCCGGCGCGGCGGGGACTTTTATGTCGCAAAATCAAACCGGCGGCAGTCCGCCCCTGTTGTTCAACCTGCCCGCCTCGCCTTTTAGCGTGACCGTCACCGGCGGGGCGGCCACCAGTCTGGGGACGGTGACGTGGACGCCGTCGCGCGTGGGGCCGACGGTTTTTGAAATCGGCTATCCCGACCGGACGGCGCGCAAGTTCCGCCACGGCGAGGATTGGTGGGTGGGGGACATTGGCCCCAGTCCAACCGCGCCCAGCCCCATTTGGAGCAAGTGGCTGGAATATCCCTTTGATTTTCCCACCGGGCCAAACTACAACGTCGGGCAAAGCCGCTGGACCACCGACTGGAACTTTATCCAGCCCGTCGTGACCAGCAGCGCGGGAACCTACAACAACTCCGCCTCGACCATGACCTTCAATCTCGCCTCGGCCCCGGCTGGCGGCGCCCAGGCCTCTCTTTACCTCGGCTTTGCCTCCGACTACTACTCGGCCATCATTGTCACCGTCAACGGCGCCAATCTCGGCAGCACGGCCAATGTCACCGGCGCGCCCAACAACTCCATCCCCTCGACCGGTTTCTATGCTGGCTACGGCGACAGCGACACCAGCATCCGCGAAGGGATCAACGCCGCCTTCTCCGACGAGCGGCTTAATTTTCCAGCCACTCTCCTGCATTCCGGCGCCAACACCATCACCATCGCCATTCGCCAGGAGGGCGGCAGTTATTTTGCCGACCACGCCATGTATGATTACATCCGGCTGGAGTTGACCGGCTACGTGCCGCCGCCGCCCGCCAGTGTCGCGGCTTATGGCGGCAACAACTGCAATCTGGTTTGCTGGCCGGTCACTCCCGGAGCCACCAGCTACAATGTTCTGGTCTCGACCAATTCCGGCGGCGGTTATGTCAGTCTTGCCAGCGGCATCGTTGGCCCGGTGTGCGGCAGTGGTTTCAACAACGCCGCCTGGCTCGACACCAACGCCGTCAACGGCACGACCTATGATTACGTCGTGCAGGCGGTCAATCCCACGGGCGGCAGCGCCCATTCGCCGCCAAGCCCCGGCGCGACTCCTTCCGCCAGTGTGTCCGCCGCGGCGCCTCCCGCGCCCGCCGGCCTGTCTGTGTCAAGTGTAGGACATCACAGCGTGACGCTCAACTGGACGGCGTCGCCCGGCGCGAACTTTTACATCATCTGGCGTTCCACCTTGTTCAACAACCTCGGCGGCGCCTCCAACACTCTCAACACCATCGTCCTCAACAACAACGTCACCAACACCACCTACACCGACACCTCGCCCACCGACGGCAGCATTTACAGTTACGTGGTCACCGCCGCCAGCGCGGGCGGTTCCAGCGGCCATGCCACTCCGGCGGTGGCCGTGCCCGTGCCCGCGCCGCCGGCGTCCGCGCCCGGTTCGCTTGCGGGAACCAACGAGGACGGCAACATTGTCCTCAACTGGTCGCCGGTTTCCGGCGCGGTCGGCTATATCATCAGCCGCGCCACCAGCCCCGGCGGCCCTTTCAATTATGTGATGAGCATTACGGAGACGACTTACACCGATGCGGACTTGGCCACGAACATCAGCTATTATTATAAAATCGAGGCGGTAAACGCCGGCGGCGTTTCGAGCAACGCGACCCTGACGGTGCCGGGCGCGCTCTCCGTCATCGCCTTGACCTCGCCCTCCATCACCGGCTTCCAGTTGGCGGGCGCCAATCTCACCATCACCGGATCGGGCGGGGTCAGCAATTGGCTCTATTATATTGAGGCCACGACCAATCTGGCCGCGGCTCGGTGGACGCCCGTGGCCACCAACCAATTCAACGCCGCCGGCAATTTCTCCGCCACCATCACCAACGCCATTCAATCCAACCAGCCCCAAACCTTTTTCCGATTGCAATTGCAATGAAAGGCGCAAAACTCGAAGCAAGTATGAAACACGTCACTTTCCTCGCGGTCCTGCTGCTTCATTTTTGCGGCGCTCTTTCTTTGTTGGCCGAGGTCAAGCTCCCCTCGCACTTTTCCGACCATATTGTCCTCCAGCGCGACATGAAAGCGCCGATATGGGGGACCGCCGCGGCGGGGGAAGAGGTCACCGTTGAGTTCGCCGGCCAAAAAAAATCGTGCAAGACCGGTCCCGACGGCAAATGGCGCGTGGACCTTGATCCGATGCCGGCTTCGTCCGAAGGGCACGTGTTGACCGTGACCGGCTCCGCCGACGGCCAGGCCGTGCGGATCGCGGATGTTCTGGTCGGCGAGGTGTGGCTTTGTTCCGGCCAATCCAACATGGATTTCACGGTGGCCAAAACCGACCGGTTTTATTTTTGCGGCGTGACCAACGAGGCCCAGGAAGTCGCCGCCGCCCAGTATCCCTTGATTCGCATGTTCACCAGCGATTTCGCCCGGAGCTATGCGCCCAGGGACAACATCCCCGGCTGCGCCTGGAAGGTTTGCACCCCCGAAAATGTCCGCGAATTCTGCGCCGTGGGCTACTTCTTCGCGCGCGATCTCCAGAAGGAAATCAACGTGCCCGTCGGCATCCTGGCGCTCACCTACGGCGCCAGCACCGCCCAGGCCTGGATTCGGCGCGAGGCGCTGGCCGCCAACCCGCAACTCAAGCCGATGCTGGAAGCGTTTGAAACGGACGTCAAACTCGCCGCCACCGAAACCAATCGCGTGGCGCGCGAAGCAAAGCTCAAAAAATGGGAGCAGGCCAGGGCCGCCGCCAAGGCCGCTGGAAAACGCGAGCCAAAACGTCCCAAAGTTTTCGAGCCGGAGCAGGATCAGCATAGTCCGACGGTGATGTTCAACGGCGTCATCGCCCCGGTCATCCCGTTCGCCATTCGCGGCGTGCTATGGTATCAGGGCGAATCCATCACCACGGGGGGCGTGGCGCTCTATCCCTTGCTGCAAAGCACGCTGATTCAGGACTGGCGGCGGTTGTGGAACGAAGGCGATTTCCCTTTCTATGTTTGCCAGCTTGCCGCCTTCAACCCCGCCGCCACCGACCCCAACGTGCCGGGCAAAATCCCCGCCACGCGCGAGGCGCAGGCCACCGTGTTATCGCTGCCCAACACCGGCGTGGCCGTGACGATTGACATCGGCGACGCCGCCAACATCCATCCGAAAAACAAACAGGACCTCGGAGACCGCCTGACGCGCATCGCGCTGGCCAAGGTCTATGGCCGCCAGATCGAGTATTCAGGCCCGATGTTTGAAGCCATGAAAGTGGAGGGCCGCTCCATCCGGGTGACTTTCTCTCATGTCGGCGGCGGCCTGATGGCCAAAGGAGGACCGTTGAGGCAATTTGCCATCGCCGGCGCCGACGGACAATTCGTCTGGGCCGACGCCGTGATCGCCGGCGGCAGCGTGGTGGTATCCAGCCCCCAGGTCGCCGCCCCCGTCGCCGTGCGTTACGCCTGGGCCGACAACCCCGCCGGCTGCAACCTTTACAACAGCGAAGGTTTGCCCGCCGTCCCCTTTCGCGCGGGGCCGTGAGAACAACCCGCTAAAAATCCATGAGAGAGCTTGTTTGCCGGCATCTCTGAGGAAAGGGGTCAAGCCCGGAATTCGGAATTATAATTGCGGTATTCAGCTTTCCGGGCTTGACCCCTTCACTCCTTCAGATGTGACCCTAATCGGTCCCTCTCTCTAACCGATCTTCTTTTTTTCTGGACAATAGAAGAACAAGGTGATTAAAATTGGCACTACCCCCATTGAAAGCCGCAATGGGGGTAGTGCCAATTTGGAATTACTCGAAATCTACAGGACTTAGGCAACTTTTTGAACATCTTTAGTTCAGCCCTCCGACTGCGGCAAACAGGGCTTATGTCATTTGACCGGCAGCCATTAAAATCGAGATCGTCCGGGGCACTGGAGGGAGGGCGGGAACCAAAACCATTCCACTGAAAATAGCGGGGCCCCTTTTTTGTCATGTGGCAACCCATTGCCATCCCGTTATTTACGCATAAGAAAGATATTACACAAATAAATGTAAATAAAGCTTGACCGCGTTCCGGCCCGGTGATAGATTGCCCGCATGGAAACTGAACATAACATGATAATTGGTAAAGTGAGCCACGACCCGGCCGGGGCCGTCGCGGCCCTCTCCACGTCCGACCCCGGCCTGCCCGCCTGCTTCTACAAGGGCGTCGGCAAAGCCGCCCTGCTGAATCCGCTGCCGATCTGATCGGCGCTAACGCCAACTAACGCCAACTAACGCCAAAAATAAAAAAATGAATGCCGTTGGATGCAAACAAAGACATCCGCCTTCATCTGTGTCCCTCACTGGTTTCCGTGGTTTTGGGTTCGGAGGGCGGGAATTGCAGGCGTCCGAAGGCGGCGGGATCGAACGTCACTTTGCCAAAATCCGGGCTGAGACCCGCCACGCCGTCCGCCCGCCAGGCCAGCAACTCAAAAGTGACGGCCCCGCCCTGGACGAAAGTGGCGCGGACCCTGGCCTGGGCCGCCGGCGGCGGCTGGCCCTGGAAAGAGGCGAATTCGACGGCGCTCACGCCAGCCAGCGGGACGTTGGTCGGGCCGGCGGTGGTGAGCATGGAAATCCGTCCGTCGGCGACGGCCATGACCGCGCCGCTGACTTTGCCGCCGGATTCCAGCAGCACGACGTCGTGCGCCGGGTCCGGGGCCGCGGCGGAGCCGTCGTCCAAAACGCCGTTCCATTTGCCGACGCGAAGATTGCTGATTTTGAGGGCGCTGCCGGCCTGATTGTTGACAAACCGGATGCCGGTTCCCTCGCCGGCAAAACCGCCCGGATCAATCCAGTCCTTGACCAGCGCGCCGTCCAGGAAAAGCGCCACCCGGCGGTCGGCCTTGCTCAGGCGCAAATCCACGTGGACGCGATTTTTCTGCGCGAGGGATTGAATGATCAACATGTCGCCCAGGGACCGCAACGGGTCCTTTTTCCGAATGGGCGTCAGCGTGACAAAGACGGTGTTTTGAAAGCGCAGGCTGTAAAAGCCCCCGAAATCAGGCCCGTTTTCCTTGTCGGTCAGCAGGATGGGCTGGAGGGAATCGGTGTACAGCGCGATGGCCAGGCTCAGGGGGCCGCGCCAAACCATGTCAAATTGAATCTGCGCCTGGTCCGGCAGTTTCAAATCGCGGGCGATGGAGGCGGCTTTGTCGGAATAGAAAGCGCCGTTGCGATACGACCATTGGCCGGACTCGCCGGCGAAGGCCTTGACCGCGTTGCCCTCCGTCCAGCCGTCCAGGCCCGTCAGGCCGTCAAAGACGATTGGGGTGCGCGGGTTCAGCGCCAGGGTTTGCAGCGCCCGCCGGGGAATCCTCAAGACGCCGGCGTACCACGTCTCCAGGCTCAACGCGTTGGTGTCGCACGCCACGAGGCTGCCCGCCAGCAGGTCGCCATTGGCCAGCCAAAGTTTGCAGGTGGCCTCGGCGCGGCGGGCGGCGGACGGGCGCGGGGCAAAATCAATTTGCGCCACGCTCTCCGGCTTGAAATCAATCGGCTCGGAGGCGTCGGGATGCCGCCAGCGGACGACCTTGCCGGGCTGGACTTCGAGCAATGTGCCGTAAAGCGCGTCGCCATCGCGGAACGAGAGGCAATCGGTTTCCGCGTTGGTGGGCGCGGGGGCGGAGCGCGCCGGAGCCGCGGCGGCGCCAAGGGCCAGCAGCCCGCATAAAATCATGCGCGAAGTTTTATTCATCCAATTCTTCAAACTCCTTGGTTTCCATGACGGCGGTGTCCTGTTTGGGCCGGTTGAGGTTGAACTCCATTTCGCGGATGGCATTGGGCTGGAAGGCCAGGGCGCCGAAGAGGGCGCTGCGGCCCGAAACCGCCTGGTCGTTCCATTTTTCCAATTGAAAGGAAAGACTGCCGCCGCCGGGAAAATGAGCCCGCACCTGCCACGGGCCGGGCGTTTCGGCGGGGACTTCGCTTCCGGCAAACTCCATCCGCGTCACCCGTTCCAACGGAATGTCCAGCACCGCATTGGCCAGCGCCAGCCTGGCTTTGCCGTCCCGGATAGACTGGATTTTGCCGGCCGCCCGGTCGTGATTGACAAAGTTCATGGCGTCGGAGTTGGCGGGGGGCGGGGCATTCTCCGGTTCGCACCGGCCTTCCCACTGGCTGACCTTGAGGTGGTTCAACTTGAGAGTCGCGTTGGAAAACATGGTTCGCTGCAGGAACACGATGCCCGTGCCGCCGCCGGTAAATCTGCAATCCTTCCAGGTCCTGGCCAGCACGTGATTGATGAACACGGAAATGGTCCCCTCCGACTTGTCGCATTCGATGGCCACGCGCATCCGGTTCTTCCCTTCGCCCGCAAGTCCAGGCGCGTTGAGCGGAGCCAGCGTGACGCCCATGTTTTGCGCCTGGGCCAGGGAGACTTTCTGGGGCGTCAGGTTGACGACGCAGGAGCCGCCGTTGAAATCCAGGCGGTCCGTCACGTCGCAATAAACACCGATTTCAAGCGTGAAAAAGTTATTCCAAGCCAGGTCAAACTCGACGGTGGTGGAATTGGTCAAATGCAGTTCCCGCCCCAGCAAGCCCGCCCCGGCGCCGACGAAGGCGCCGTCGTGGAAGCTCCAGCTTTTCGGAGAATTGTTGACAACGACCCAGCCGCCCGTGTCGTAAGGCCCCTCATACGCCACCGAGTAGTTGGAAGACAGAAACGTGATGGCGCGCACGGCCGCGCGCGGAATGACCATGTCGCCGCCGAACCAGGTGTTGAAGTCCAGCCGCTGGTCGTCCAGCGAGCGGAGGGAGCCATACAGGTCGTCCCCGTTGCCGAACCACAGATGGCAGGACGGCGCCACGCTGACGGACTCCGCGTGGGTGAAGCGGAGGACATCAATGTGATCCGGCCGGAAATGGATGGGGCCGGCGGCCGCCGGAGCCGCCCAAGCCAGGCCGTGTTCGAGGTCCATGCGCGCCAGGCTGCCGTGCAAGGCCGAGCCGTCCACAAATTCGAGGAGGTCGCCGCGCGGTTCGGGCATTTTTTCCGGCTTGGCGGACGCGGCTCCAAACTGCACGTTGCCGCCAAATTGCATGATGACGCCGCCGGGCTGGGCGGCCGCGGCCAGCGGCAGCCAGAATAGAAGCAAGCAGGCCCGCATGGCTCTATCTTTCATAGATCGGCAGGTAGCGGTAATTGAGCGCCAGCGACAGGAGCGAACCGGCGGTGGCAAACGTCGGCCCAAGCTGCCCGTCCCAATTGCCCTCCCCGCCTTGGGTGGCGCGCAGGAAGGCGATGTTTTCCCGGTTCCAACTCTGCCACAGTTCGGGCGAACCGTGGAAATAGGCCTGCGAAACGTAGTAGAGGAAGTACTGCGGGTACTGGGCGTCCGGCCGGCTGGTTTTGAGAAAGTTGAAGGCCGCCTTGAAGGCGGGCGTATTTTTTTGCCTGGCCAGCGCCAGCACCACGCACCCGATGGCCGTGCGGGTGGCGTTGGGCGCGATGGGCGAAATGTAGCCAAAGCCGCCGTCGGGCGTCTGGCAGGAGAGGAAGAAATTGAGGCCGTTCTGGATGGACTGTTCGGGCACGGGGATGCCGGCGTTGCGCGCCGCCAGCAACGCCACCATTTGCGCGCCGCTGACCGTCGTGTCGGCGTCGGTGGCCTCCGGCGAATAGCGCCAGGCGTGGAAATTATTTTTTGCCTGCGCGCTGACGATCAGCCGCACTGCCTTTTGCAAGGCCGGCCCCAGCCGCGGGTCGTCCACCGCCCCGTAGGATTCGGCCAGGGCCAGGGTGGCAAAGCCGTGGTTGTACATGGTCGTGCCAATCATGCCGGTAACGTGGTCACTGTGCTTCAAGACGTAGTCCAGCCCGCGGCGGAGGGTGGTGTTGTACGGACCGAAATTGGGATCGTCCCCGTGGGCCAGCAGGCTGATGACCGCCAGCGAGGTCACGGCCGGCTCGCCATTGGGCGGCTCATCGGGCCAGCCCCCCTCCGCCGTCTGCGTGCGGGCCAGGTATTGCAGGCCGCGGACGTACATGCGATCCACCTCCCCGGCCACGGCGCCGGCCGAGCCGGTGTACAACTGCTGGGCGGGGGCGGGGGCGGCGGCCAGCGCCATAGTCAAGTATAATAAGCGCGCCTTATTCGCTGGATTGTTCAAGCCCATGATAATAATTCTCCAACGCGTCGCGGAATTCGGCCGGCGCGTTCTCGATCACCCCGGCGGCCTGGTTGACGGCGCGGCTGCTGGCGCCTTTGCCCGCCGCCTTGCCCGTGAGCGGGCCGCCCGCGCCGTTGGCGGCGCCGCCCGGACTGCTCAATCGGCGGGAGGGTTGGGTGGCGAAGGCTTTGCCCTGATTGCGCGTCATCTGCATGAGAAACTGCATTTCCTCCTCCGAGTTGCCGTTCTGGCCGGGAGAGGGCTGCGGGCTGGAACGCTGGGCTTGCTCGTTGATCAAGTTGATCAAATCGGACAGCGACTCGACGGTCTTGACTTCGGCCTCATCGGCCGGCTTGCCTGTCTGCGGCTGCCGCAACAAATTCAGCGCTTCTTTCATCGCGCCGGACGTGTCGGCGAACGCCGGGTCAAGCTGCGCCAGGGCCGTTTTTTCGCGGATGCGGCCCAGGTCGCCGGCCAATTTTTCCTGGCTGGCGGCCAGCGTGGCGGCGCGTTGCGGGTAACTGTCGGGCGCGCCCTTGTCCTGGTCCAGAATGGTGGTCTGGTCGCGCAGGGTGATTTCATTTTCGCGCAGGCGCAGCAAGGCGATCAATGGCTCGGTCAGGTCGTTGCCTTTCTGGCCGCTGCCGGAGCCGGAGCCTCCGCTGGAGCTTTTCGGCTCCAGTTTGCCGGCCCAGGATTGGAAGCGCGCGGACCATTGGCCCAGATTGTCGGCGGCTTCGAGGCCAATGTTGTTTTCGATCAATCCGCCCAGCCGGTCCAACTCGTCGGCCGCGTGGGCCTCCTTCATCTGCTGGCTGACCTGGCCGTAATCCGGCTTTTGCGTGCGCTCAAAGAAGCGGCTGATTTCGCTCTGCAAGGCCGAGGTTTGTTTTTGGGCCTCGGACTGGCCGCGCACCAGGCCGCTCTCGAACAGCTTTAGCTTTTCGGGCAACTGGCGCGGCAGCAGGCCGATGGTGTTGGAGGCGGAGTCGAGAAGCTGGCCGGCCAGATCCTTTTCCACGCCGCCGACTTTGCGCAAACGTTGCGCCAGCGTCAGCGCCTGCAGGTTGTCCATGTGCTGGTTGGCTTTGCTTTCCATGCCGGCCAGTTCCTTGAGAATGTCCCCGGCCTTTTGCAGCGCGTCGGCCATCTCGCGGGGCTGGGCGCCTGAGTTTTGCCGGGCCGATTGCATGGCGCTGGCGGCGGCGGGCATTTTTTGTTGCGACAACTGCTGCCATTGTTGCATGGACTGGCTCCATTGGCGGATGGTTTCCTCGTTGAAAAGCGGGTTCTTCATGGCCTCGCGCACCGAGCGTTCGCCCTCCTTGGACAACTGGTCCAGGTTGGCGGCATTTTGCGCCTGGTCATCCTTGCTTTGGCCCAGGCGGCCCGCCTTCTGCGCCGGGGCCATTTTATCCGCGTCCTTGACCTCGGCCAGTCCGGCCACGATCTTTTCCTGCAAGCGCGTGACCTCCTCGATTTGCGCCATAAGCCCTTCCAATTGCCGCCGCACCATTTCCGCGTGCTCTTCGTTGCTCAAGACCCGGATGCGATACACCGCCGTGCGACTGCGTTCACGATCAGGAAAAAAGTCGCGCGCGAACCCTTCCATCTCCACCGTCGAATCAGCCGGAATGCGAAAGACCGACGGACTCCACTTGAACACCCTCTCCGCCGTTTTGACCTGGGAGGTGGCGGTCTGTATCTTGACTTCCGACGAGGCCACAGTCGCGCGCGGGGAATCCGGAGTCAATTCCCATGTCAAACCTAAATCACGCACGCCGAAATCGTCGCGCGCCCGCGCGCGGATGCTCAGGACATCGGAGTGGAGCACGGACACGTCGCGCGGCATTTCCACGATTTCCGGCACGGGCGGGGCGTCCGGTTGCACTTGCACCGAGAGGCGCAGGGGCGCGGCGTTGGTCAGCCCGATTTTGTCCTGCCAATTGAAGGTGAACTCGGACAGCGCGTCCGGCTGCGTCGGGCCGCTCAGAAAACTGTCGCCCTCGATTTTAAGCGGCGCGGTTGTTCCCTCGCCGCTGCGCATCAGGGCGGAGGACAAACCGCGGCTGACTTTGCCGCGGAAGGCGATCTTGCTGCCTTCCACCGCCAGGAGCGAGCCGTTCTGCAAGACCTGGTTGACCTCGGGATAATGCAGATAATCGGGCAGTTGGATTTGCGCCGCCAACTCCTGCAAGGAGGGACGATAGGCGGGCAGCACTTTCACCGCCGCCCGGGCATCGCCCACGCGCACTTCCAGAACCCCGTTTTCCACCTGGCCGGGAATTTGCAGGCGGACCTGGCCGTCCTGCACGCCGCTGACAATGGCCGGCTGGCGCGGCCAAAGTCCGACCGCGCGCCGCGGTTTCCAGAAGGAGTGATAATGAACAGTGGCAACGACCGCGAAAGATTCGCCGTGCGCCACGATCAACTCCCTGGGCAACCCCTCCAAAGTGACCAGCGTAAAACGGGGCACGTCGGCCGTCGGCAAGGCCCAGCGGAGCAGGGCGTTCCAGCCCGGTTGCGGCAACACCCCGCAGAGCAGCGCCAGACCCCCCGCCAGTCCCGCCGCCCCCAGAGCCATTCTCCTGGCCGCCCGCGTGCTGACGCTTTGGCCGAAATCATAGCCCCGGGCCTCATCGGCCACCTGGTGAATGGCCGCGTGATAAAGGGCGGGGGAGAAATTGGCGTTATGCCGTTCTTCATTGGCCAGTTCGACAATCCCCAGCAGGCGGTCGCCCAGCCGGCGGTATTTCTTTTGCACCAGGTTGGCCAGGGCTTGCAAGTCGCGCCGCCGCCAAACCCATCTCCGTCCCCAGACCGCGCCGACCGCCGCGGTCGCCGCCAAGCCGCCGAAGCACAACGCCAGCCGCAGCCACTCCGGCGTATCCCAAAACCGGTCCGAGACAAACAGCGCCAGAAAGGACGCCATCAATGCGCCGGCCGCGCCGCACAAGGCGACCGTCGTTTCGACGCGCCAGAGGCGGCGTTCGACCTGGGCGAACTGAAAGCGGAGAGCCTCCGGCAGCGCCACGGACAATTTGTCATCATATTCGGCCATGCGTTAATGCGGCTGAGTTATGTTGCTTCCACCGGGGCCTCCCGTCCAAAGAAAAAGCGGCAAATCAGCGGGCGCGCGGGGCCGCTCTAAAGTCTGGCAACAAGGACTCAGACCACGGCGCTGCCGTCTTGCCGCCTATTTCTGTCAAAAAAAGGCTTGCAAAGACGCGAGAACCCTCCAAAATCACCCGCAAAAATTGCTAAGGACCCAAAACAGTTTTGAAAGGAATTACCATGAAAACATTTAGTGTGAATACTGCCAGCCTTATGAGGAACCTTTTTTGCGTGGCCTTTGTTGCGCTGGCCGCCGGCTGCGCCTCGACCGACACTGCGGGCGCGGGACATTTTGCATCCAAGTTCCGGGCCACCGACGGGCGTGTCATCGAGATTGGCAAGCGGTCGCCAGCGGAGGGCGGGTGGAGCTTCCAGGACCCGCATCTGGATAAATGCTGGATTTCGAGCAACTTCGATTTCGCCGGCTACGACACCCTGTACATCGCGCCGACTCTTTCGACCGCCAAACTCCACGGGCCGGACGAGGTGGACCCGCATGAACTGGCCAAGAAAAACCTCGTGGAGGAATTGAAGCGGTCCATTGACTCGACCCATCTTTTCCCCAACGTCGTCACCGCCGAGTCGGACATCAAACCCGGGGCGCGTGTATTGAAGCTGGAAAACACGATCGTCAATTACGCCAAGGGCGGCGGCGCCGCGCGCTACTTCGCCGGATTGTACGGCGCCGGCCAGCCCGTGCTCGTCGTGCGCGGCCAAGCCACCGAGGCCGACAAAACCATCTTCACCTTCCAAGCCACGCGCAGCGGCGTCTCCGGCTCAGCACGCATGTTTGGGGGATTCCGCAGCGACGTGGACATCCAGCGCGAGGACATCCAAAGCATGACTCTGGACCTGTCGGATTTTGTCGCCGCCATTGGCGCGAAATACCAAGCCATGAATTAACCCTGCGACGGAGCAAATTTTCGCTTTTTCGCGGCTATTCCCCTGGCCTCGCGTGTAGTCTATGCTGCAGATTTCTCAGTAAGTCTTTCATGCAGAGCGCCTATCGGGGCAGCTTATCGCCACCCCGAATCGGAGGAAGCGGCTTGGCTTTGCATTTGGCGGGCTTGGGCGTATGCTGGCGGGATGCGCTGATTGCATTATTCAAAGTCATGGCCAAGGAATTCATCAGGATTGGCGGCGCGCGCCAGCATAATCTCAAGAATCTCAGCCTCTCGATCCCGCGCGACAAATTGGTCGTTCTCACCGGGTTGAGCGGCTCCGGCAAATCGTCGCTGGCCTTCGACACCATCTACGCCGAGGGCCAGCGCAAATACGTCGAGTCCCTCTCCGCCTACGCCCGCCAGTTCCTGGACCAAATGCAGAAACCGGAGGTGGATTTCATCGAGGGACTTTCCCCGGCCATCGCCATCGAACAGCGCGTTTCAGGGGCCAATCCGCGCTCCATCATCGCCACCACGACCGAGATTTACGATTACCTGCGCCTGCTCTTTGCCCATGTCGGCCAGCCCCATTGCCCCGTCAGCGGCCAGCCCATCAGCCGCCAGACCACCAGCGACATCGTGGATAAAATCCTGGCCCTGCCGCCCAGGACGCGCGTCATGCTGCTGGCCCCCGTCATTGTCAAGCAAAAGGGGGAATTCCGCGATGTCATCGAGCGCCTGGCCCGCGAGGGCTTCGTGCGCGCCCGCGTGGATGGCGAGGCGGTGGAGTTGGGCAACAACGTGCGGGTCAAACTGGATGCCAAACAGCGCCACACCATCGAAGCAGTGGTGGATCGTCTGGTCATCGACGACAAGGTGCGGATTCGTCTGAGCGATTCGGTTGAGACGGCGCTCAAATGGGGGGACGGACGCCTGGCGCTCTTGCAGCAATCGGGCGACGTTCCCGCCGGGAGCAACACGTGGGCGGAGTCGTGGCATTCCAATCGCAATTTCAGCCCGGCCACGGGCCAGAGTTTTGATCCGCCCACGCCGAAGCATTTTTCCTTCAACTCGCCGCTGGGGGCCTGCCCCGTCTGCCACGGCCTGGGGCAGAAGCTGGTGTTTGACGAACATTTGATCGTGCCCGACCCGGAAAGGTCCCTGGAAAAAGGCGCGGTGCTGCCCTGGCGGCGCGGAGCCAAGCGCCTGCTGGTGCATTACAAGGCGCTCCTGCGCGGCATGGCCCAGCATTACGGCCAGAGCCTGGAAACGCCGTGGCAGAGCCTGCCCGGGGACTTCCGGCAAAAGCTGCTCCACGGCGCCGGAACCGAGGAGATTGCGTTCACCTTTTTGCGCGCCGGGAAAATCAGCCAGGTGCAAAGAACCTTTGAAGGAATCATCCCGAATCTGCAACGCCTCTACGCCGAAAGCGAAAGCGAGTTCACCCGCAACCGGCTGACCGCCTTTATGAATCCCCAGCCGTGCGATGCCTGCGGCGGACGCCGCCTCAAACCGGAGATTCTGGCCGTGACGCTGGGCGGCTCGATCCCCGGCCGCGCCATTGCCGGCCATTCCATCATGGACGTTTGCGCCCTGTCCGTCGAACAGGCCGATGAGTTTTTCGCCGGCTTGAACCTGACGGAATTCCAGCGGAAAATCTCGGCGGAACTGATCAAGGAGATACGCTCGCGCCTGGGTTTTCTCAAGAACGTGGGACTGGGTTACCTGACGCTGGACCGCGAGAGCGGCACCCTCAGCGGCGGCGAAGCGCAACGCATCCGTCTGGCCACGCAGATCGGGGCCGGTTTGGTCGGCGTCCTTTATATTCTTGACGAGCCGAGCATCGGCCTGCATCAGCGGGACAACGACCGCCTGCTGACGTCGTTGGAGGGCCTGCGCGACCTGGGCAATTCGGTGCTGGTGGTGGAGCACGACGCGGACACCATCCGGCGGGCGGATTACGTGCTGGACCTGGGCCCCGGAGCAGGCGTGCGCGGGGGCGAATTGGTGGCCGCCGGCACGGTGGCGGACATTGAGGCCAATCCCCGTTCGCTGACCGGCCAATATCTCAAGGGCGACCTGAAGATCGCCATCCCCAAGAAGCGGGTCAAACCCTCGCTGGCCTCCGGCTGGCTGGAAGTCCTGGGGGCGTCGGAAAACAACTTGAAGAACATTGACGCGCGCATTCCGCTGGGGGCGTTGACGGTGGTCAGCGGCGTGAGCGGCTCGGGCAAGAGCACGCTGGTGGATGACATTTTGCGGCGGGCCTTGTTCCGCAAGTTTTACGGCTCCAAGGAGCAGCCGGGCCGACACCGGCTTTTGCGCGGATTTGAATTGCTGGACAAAGTCATCGTCATTGACCAGACGCCCATTGGGCGCACGCCGCGCAGCAATCCGGCCACCTACACCGGCATGTTCAACCAAATCCGGGACTTGTTCGCCCGGTTGCCGGCGGCGAAAATCCGCGGCTACGAGGTTGGGCGTTTCAGCTTCAACGTCAAGGGGGGCCGGTGCGAGAAATGCCAGGGCGACGGCTTGATCAAAATCGAGATGCACTTCCTGCCGCCGATCTACGTCACGTGCGAAGCCTGCAACGGCCGGCGCTACAACCGGGAGACGCTGGAGATTCATTACAAGGGCATGAACATCGCCGACGTGCTGGACATGACGGTGGATGAGGCCGTCACTTTTTTCCGGGCCGTGCCCAAGATTCACGAGCCGTGCCTGACGCTGGCGGAGGTGGGTTTGGGCTACGTGCGGCTGGGGCAGGCGGCCACCACCCTGAGCGGCGGCGAGGCGCAACGGATCAAACTGGCGGCCGAGTTGAGCCGGAGAGCCACCGGGCACACGCTTTACATCTTGGACGAGCCGACCACCGGGCTGCATTTCCACGACGTGGCCAAGCTGCTGGACGTCTTGTTCAAATTGCGCGACGCCGGCAACACGCTGTTGGTCATCGAGCACAATCTGGATGTCATCAAGACGGCCGACTGGGTCATTGATTTGGGGCCGGAAGGCGGCGCCGGCGGCGGGCGCATCGTGGCCGAAGGGCCGCCGGAAAAGATCGCGCGCACGCCGGAGAGCTACACCGGCCGGTATCTGCGGGGCATTCTGTTCCCGGAAACCAAACCGGAACCAGCCGCCATCACTTGACGTTTCCGCAACTGTCTTATATTGTCTTACACCATGAGAGCGACCCTGACCATCAGCCTTCCCAAGAACCTGCGCCGCGACCTCAACAAAATGGCCAAGGCCGAAGGGGTCACCGGCAGCGAATATGTCCGCCGGGCGATCAAGGCGGACATCTTTCGCCGCGCGCTTCGCGCCGCGCGCCAGGAACTGGTGCCGCAGGCCCGCGCCCAGGGCATCTACAGCGATGAGGATGTTTTCAAAATCATTTCGTGAGAGTCCTTTTCGACACCAATGTGCTTTTCGCCGCCTTCACCGCGAAGGGTTTTTGCGAGGAGGTGGTGGATGAGGCGGCGGGCGTGTGCCAGCTCGTTTGGTCTGCTGCTTTGCGCGCGGAACTGGAAGGCGTGCTCAAGCGCAAAACCAAACTTGGTCCGGGCGCCTTGGCCGCCCTGACCGGATACGCCCAATTGTGCGAGTTCGTGAATCCGGCTGATCTCCCGGGTCCGGTTTGCCGCGACCCCGATGACGATGTCGTGCTGGCGACCGCGCTTTCGGGCCGCGCCGAGTATCTTGTCACAGGCGACGACGACCTGCTTAGTCTCAAAGACTATCACGGCGTAAGAATCCTCTCGCCGCGTGAGTTTTGGGAGATGTTGGCGACATGATTTATATCTAAAAGCACGCCAATTATTGCGGACAATTCACAAAAATGGCTTTACTTTTTGTTTTATTGCCGTAATCTGTTCCCATGCTAATCGAGTTTAAGGTCACGAACTTTCGATCCATCCGCGAGGAACAGACGTTTAGCCTCGTGGCCTCAAATGCGGATAAGGATTTGCCTGAATGCGTGATTGACCACGAATTACCGGGCCTGTCCGGCGTGAAATTCCTCAAGGGAGCCGCAATTTACGGTGCCAACGCCTCTGGCAAATCCAACATTCTTTCAGCGATTAGGTATGTGTGCGACTTCGTCGAGCAGTCTGCTACGACGATTCAGCCTGGTGATAAAACCGGGGCAGAACCATTCAAATTGGACCAGGCATCAACCACCAAGCCATCGGAGTTCGAGATTACATTTGTGGCCAATGACGTGCGCTTTGTCTTTGGTTTTGCCGCCATGCCGGAACTGGTGATGGAGGAGTATTTGGTGGCATATCCAAAAGGCGCGCCGCAACGCTGGTATCATCGCACTTTCAACGCAACGACCGGAGGTTATGAGTGGGCAAAGCCCTCGACGGCATTCAAACACGACAAGAGCCTTCAGGATAAGACGCGGGAAAACTCGTTGTTCTTATCCGTTGGTCCCCAATTCAATCATACGCAGCTGACGCAAGTATTCTGGTGGTTTAGAAACAATTTGCATTCTATCCGCCTGGGTCGCGAAATGCCCTTTCCCACCTTTACTGCGAAGCAGATGATTGATCCGTCTCGCCACGACCGATTAATCAATCTGCTCCGAAGCGCTGATTTAGGAGTGTCTGATGCGAAGGTGCAGGAAAAAGTAGCCACTCTTGAAGTAGTCAATGCTGAGGAATTGAAGCAAAAAGTTCCTGTTTCGATGCTGCCATGGCTGGAAAAGGGAAATGCTCTGAGAGTGGGCAAGCGACTCGAGATTACTTTTACGCATAAGGCTGAAGGCATCGAACCAGTCGGACTGGACTTCGATAAGGAAGAATCGGATGGAACTCGCCGTTTTTTTGGAATGATCGGCCCGTGGCTTAACATTCTCGAAAAGGGCTACACGGTGTTCTTTGATGAAATTGAAACGAGCTTGCATCCGGTTTTAGTGAAGGAGCTTTTGAAATTGGTGTTTAGCAACCAGCATAATCCCAAAGGCGCACAGGTTGTTTTCACGACACACAACCCAATGCTCCTGGACAGCGCGCTCCTGCGGCGAGACCAAGTGTGGTTTACAGAGAAGTCTCCGAACGGCGCGACTCAACTCTACCCGCTGACGGACTATCAACCTCGCAAGGATGAGGCTCTGGCGAAAGGATACATCGCCGGACGTTACGGGGCGATTCCATTTTTGCCGGAAGGCTTGAAGCTATGAGCCGACGACGCTCGTTTGCGCGAGGACCAGAAGCTTTCCGGCGTGGGAAACCGGATTTTCCGTCATCCGGCAAGGCGTTTCTCATTGTCAGTTCAAGTTGGCATGACCTTGTTTTCATCCTTTACGCGCGGGAACGAAGGACTTTATTATCAGTTGTCAATTATCAATTATCAATTGCGCGACATGAACATATCGAAATGCCTTCGCCGCTTCGCGCCCGCCGCGCTGGCCTTGTTGTTGACTTCCTGTAAAACATCCGTCGCGCCGGGACCGTTGGCCGCCGCCCATCCCGACCCTTACGCCAACGAAACCCCCGCCCAGCGGGACGCGCGCATGAAATGGTGGCGCGAGGCCCGCTTCGGCATGTTCATCCATTGGGGCGTCTATTCCGTGCCCGCCGGAACTTACGACGGCAAACGGATTGACGGCATCGGCGAATGGATCATGAACAAGGGAAAAATTCCCGTGGCCCGCTACCGCCAGTACGCCAGGGAATTCAATCCCGTCAAATATAACGCGGACGAATGGGTCGCCCTGGCCAAGGCGGCGGGCATGAAATACATCGTCATCACCTCCAAGCATCACGACGGCTTCGCCATGTTTGACTCCAAGGCCAGCGATTGGAACATCGTCAAGGCCACGCCCTTCGGGCGCGATCCCTTGAAGGAACTGGCCGCCGCCTGCAAAAAGCAGGGCATCCGGCTCGGCTTCTATTATTCGCAGGCGCAGGATTGGAACAATCCTGGCGGAGCGGCCGCCGGCGGCCATTGGGACAAGGCGCAGGACGGAAGCATGGATGATTACCTGCGCAACGTGGCGGAACCGCAGTTGAGGGAGATTCTCACGCATTACGGGAAGATTTCCGTTCTTTGGTTTGACACGCCGGGCAATTTTATGAGCGAAGAGCGGGCCGCCATGCTCCTGCCGGCGCTGCGCCTGCAGCCGGGCATCATTTACAACAACCGGCTCGGCGGCGGCTTCAAGGGCGACACCGAGACGCCGGAGCAGCACATCCCGGCCACCGGCTATCCGGGACGCGACTGGGAGACATGCATGACCATGAACGACACCTGGGGCTTCAAAAGTTACGACGATCATTGGAAGAGCGTCGAAACCATCATCCACAATTTGGTTGACATTGCCAGCAAAGGCGGCAATTACCTCCTGAACGTCGGCCCCGATTCCGAGGGCCTCATTCCCGCGCCGTCGGTCGAGCGTCTGCAAGCCGTCGGGCGATGGATGAAGGTCAACGGCCCCGCTATTTATGGCGCCACCGCCAGTCCGTTCCGGAGTCTGCCCTGGGGCCGCTGCACCCAAAAAACCTCCTCCGGCGGCGCGACACTGTATCTGCACGTGTTCCGGTGGCCGCGGGACGGCAAACTGGCGGTGCCGGGCCTGCAGAACAAGGTGGCCAAGAGTTATTTATTGACAGCATCGGGCCGGCAGCCGCTCGCGGCCGAAAGCGGCCCCGATGGCTGGACCGTCTCGGTGCCCGCGGAGGCGCCCGATCCCATCTCTTCGACCGTCGTGCTGCAAATCAAGGGCGCGCCGGAGGTCGTGCAGGCGATGCTCAGTCAGGATTACGACGGCTCGATCACATTGTCCGGCAGCGAAGCCCGGTTGCACGGCGGCGAAATCCAGACGGAGAGCCTTGGCGGGCATGACAGCATCGGTTTTTGGACCAGTCCCAAGGATTGGTGCGAATGGCAGTTCAAGGTGGCCGCGCCCGGCAAATTCGATGTCACCGCCGAGGCCGCCGCGCTCAACGCCGCCTCGATGGAACTGTCGGCGGGCGAGAGCAGGCTGCCGGCTGCCATCGCTTCGACCGGCAGTTACGAGAAATTCAAGACCGTCAAACTTGGTTCCATCGAGATCGCCGGCGCGGGCGTCGCGATCCTGGCGTTGCATCCTGTCAACGAGGGCTGGCATCCCATCAACCTTCGTTCGTTGCGATTGACGCCCATACAGTAGGCTTGATGTTCGGGTTGCTATTTGAGGGTTTGCAACAACTCCCGCGCCTCCGGATAATCCGGCCGCAGTTCCAGCGCGCGGGCGGCGGCGGCGCGCGCCTCCGGCAGCCGGTCCAGCCGCGCCAGGACGGTGGCGCGGGCGTAGGGAATGCGCGGGTCGCCGGGGGCGGCGGTTTCCGCCCGCGCCAGCGCGTCCAGGGCGCCGGTCAAATCCTCCTTCGCCGCCAGGGCCAGGCCGAGGTTGCGCCAGGCGTCGGCGTGGCGTGGATTCAGGCGCGCGGCCTCCCGCAGTTCCGCGACGGCCTGCGTCGAATCCCCGGCGTCATTGAGGGCCAGCGCGAGGCTGTAGTGATACTCCGCCTCGCGCGGTTCCAGACGCACCGCTTCCCGCAACAGTTCCAGCGCTTCGCGGTTCAGGTTGAGCGAACCGCACAAGACCGCCAGATCGCGGCGGATGGCGGCCGAGGCGGGGTCCCAGGCGGCGGCCTTGCGGTAACAGGGCAGCGCTGCTTGCGGCTGCCCCCGGGCCGAGAAAAACTCCCCCCTCTGCAATTGTCCGCCCGGCTGGTCGGCGTTGAAGTCAAGAAATAATTCCAGTTCGCGGGCGGCGCGGTTGTGGGTGTCCAGGCCGGCGCGCAAGGCCCAGGCGGCGGCTACCCGCACGGAGCGGAGCGGGTCCTCCAGGCGCGCGCGCAAGTCCGCCGCCGCGGCTCCGTCCGGCGGTTCCCCCTCCGTGTCCAGGGCGCGCGCGGCTTTTTCGCGAACCAGCCCGCTGGCATCGGTGAGATGCCGGCGCAACGCGGCGTTGACCGGCGGCTCGGCGGACCAGGGCTGGAGCACATTGATGATGGCGGCCTTCCAGTACGAGTTGGTTTCCCCGTCCAGAATGGCCAGCAACGGCTCCGCCGCGGCGGTCTGGCCGGCCCGAACCTCCGCCAGCTCGCGCGCCCGCCGCCGGCTCGGACGGTCCATGAGTTTTCCATACCACTGATCAACCTGGGCCAAGGCCCAATCGGCGTCCTTGTCCGCATGGCAGCGGTTGCAGGCGTTGGGGACGCCGTATTGCCTGGTCAGCAGCGGGTCTGGAATGGTCAAGCCGTGGTCGCGCCGCGGGTGGCGCTGCATATAAACCGTCACCGGCATGTGGCAGGCGACGCATTCGCCGCCCGTTTCCTTGAAACCTTCCGGCTTGAAATGGGCCAAATCTTTGTCCATCAAATTGCCGCCGGGGCCATAGCCGCGCACCTGATGATGGCTGTGCGCCACCGGGTCAATCCGCGGGGCGTTGGTGTAACTGCCGTCATGGCATCGCAGACAGAGGAAGTTGCCGGGCAGGCGCGGCTTGCCCGAATGCGGCTGGTGGCAGTCGGTGCAGGCCACCCCTCCGGCGTGCATGCGGCTGCCCAGAAAGGAGGCGTATTCGTAATCCTCCTCATGCACCTGCCCGTCCGGATAATACAGGCCGGTGTCATCCACCATGGCCAATTCAAAATGATCCAGAAAGTCGTCGCCGGGTTGAAAATCCCCCGTCAATTCGGAGCGGGGGGCGTGACACGCTCCGCAGGCGTCGAGTTGCTGGCGGGGACTCATCGGCGCCAGGGTGGGGTCGTGCCGGCCGGATTTTCCATAACGACGCTGCCATGCCACGTGCGATTGCAAGGGGCCGTGACAGGCTTCGCAACCCACGCTCCTTTCCGCCATCGCGGTGTGATAGGTGTCGGTGGCGGCCTCATAATTCTTGAACAGACGCGTGTTGTGGCAAGCCGCGCATTGGCTGTTCCAGTTCATCCCGCGCCCCGTCCAATGCCCCCATTCCCCCGGCAGGCGCTCCTCGGCGCCGAAGACATCAAACCACTCTTTTCGGCGCGGGTCCCAGGCTTCGGCCAGTGCCTGCCAGCGTCCGCCCGGCATGCCCGCCAGAAACTGCGCCAGCGGATCATGGCCAATCACGCGGTCCACCGGATACGTTTGGCGCGCGGCGTTCGTGCCGGCGACGGTCACCTCGTATTTTCCGAGTCGAACGGCCAATGCAACCGGCTGAGAGCCTCGGACGGCGGTCTTGGCGGCGGCAAACGCCGCCTGGCACGTGTTGGAGTTGGCGGATTGTTCCGCAAGGCCGTGATGTGATTTGGCCCACTCTTCGTACGCTTCCCGATGGCACTGGGCGCAGGAGGCCGACCCGGCGTAACCGGCCAGCACTTTTGCCCGGCCCTCCGCCGGACGGTGGCAAGCCGGCAGCCACAACGCCAGGACGGCCCCGGCGAGCGCGAGAACGGCCGCCACCCATGCCGGACGCGGGCCAAATCCGCGGTTCACGCTTGCGCCTTGATGAAACATACTCAAAAATAAGTTCTTAATCTTAATCTTGCTCCTAATCCGCACGCCGGAGGGGGGACGAGATTAAGATTAAGATTAAGAGGGGAACCCAGAAAAGTAAAATGCACCCCGGAAACCGGAAAGCTTGAAAAAGGGCGGGTTTGGGGTTCCTGTATTAGTCTATGAAGACGGATCAACTAGACCGAATCTCAAAGGCGTCCGACCAGATGTGGACGATGATGTTTGACCCCAAGACGGCGTTCGGGGCGGCGTTTTACGGGTTGCTCACCATTTTGCTGGCCTGGTTGATTGGGCGGGCTGTCAAACTGGCCATTAACCGCGCGCTGGACACGGCGCAGAAGGGTGGGGCGGACCCAACGGGCCTGCGGTTTTTGGGCAAATTGGTGAGCGTGATCATTTACTTCGGCGCGTTCGCTTGTTACGCGCACGTGATTCCAGAGTTGCAGACGTTGGGCCGGTCCATGCTGGCTGGCGTGGGCGTGGCGTCGGTGGTGGTTGGATTGGCCGCCCAAAGCACCCTGGGCAACCTGATCGCGGGCATTTCGCTGGTGCTATACCGTCCGTTCAAAATCGGCGACCGCGTGCAAGTCTCGGCCCCGACGGGCCTGGAAACGGGGCTGGTGGTCAACATTGATCTTGGCTACACGGTGGTGCGCACGGCGGACCAGCGGTTGCTGGTCATGCCCAACAGCAGCATAGCCGGCCAGGCGTGCATCAATCTTTCGGCCTTGCCGCCGCGCACGTCGTGCGGCGTTAGCGTCTATGTGGCCGCCGGCAGCGACGTGGCCCGGGCGCGCCAGGCGCTGCTGGATTTGGCCAGGGCGCATCCAAAAATCGCGCAAGTGGACGGCTGTTACGTCACGCGCGTGACCAGCCGGGGCGTCATCCTGGCGCTGGCGGCCGCCTGCGCCGACCCCGACGCCGTGCCGGGCGTGAAGTCGGATTTGCTGGAAAACGCCCGGAAGCAATTTGACGCCGCGGGCATCAAGCTTGTGTGAAGCGCAGCAACTCCTCCGCGTGCCGGCGGGCGGCTTCGGTTTGGCCGCCGAGCATGCGCGTGAGTTCCCGCACGCGCCCCGGGCGGTCCAAGAGCGTGATTTCCGAAAGGGTGCGGCCGCCCTCGGTCCTCTTGGTCACGACAAAATGCGAGGAGGCGCCCGCCGCCACCGCCGGCAAATGCGTGATGCAGATAACCTGGCGGCGGCGCGCGATGCGCGCCATTTTTTCCCCCACCACCGATGCCGTCTCGCCGCCCACGTTGGCGTCAATTTCGTCGAACACCAGCACCGGGATTTCGTCCTGCGCGGCCAGGACGGTTTTGAGGGCGAGCATGACGCGCGACATCTCGCCCGAGGAGGCGATGGCGCGCAATGGCCGGGCCGGTTCGCCCTCGTTGGGCGCGAATTGAAACTCAATCTCGTCCTGGCCCGAAGCGGTGAAGTCTTCGCCGGTGCGCAGGACGGCGTCGAAGCGGCTTTGCTGGAAGCCCAGGCCGTGCAACTGCTGCATGGCCGCCTTGGCCAATTTGGGGATGGCCTGGCGGCGCTGGGAAGAGAGTTCCCGCCCGGCTTGCCGGATTTCGGCGCGGAGCTTTTCCAGGGCGGCATTCAGGCGGGCCAGCTCGGCGTCGCGTCCTTCCAGGTTTTGCAGGCGCTTTTTGGCGTCGTCTCCGAAGGCGATGACGGCGGCCAGGGTCGCGCCGTATTTGCGCTTGAGGGTGTTGAGCACATTGACTCGTTCCTCCAGTTGGCGCAAACGGTCCGGCTCGACCTCGACGGTGTCGGCGTAGCGGCGCAAAGCGGACTGCAATTCGCCCCAGGCGGCGGCGGCCTGCTGGTGGGCTTCCAGCAGGGAGGAGGAGGCGGGGTCAAGGCGTTGGAGGGCTTGCAGAGCGCGGCCCAATTCGCCAGCGCGGCGCAAGAGCGAATCATCCTGTTCGCCCAGAAGATTGAGCGCCTCCTGGCTCAATTCCAGCAGGCGCGCAGCGTTGCCGGCCCGTTGGAAGTCCTGCTCCACTTTTTCCTCCTCCTGCGGCTGCAACCGGGCCTGGGTGATTTCGTTGACCTGGAAGCGCAACAAGTCCAATTGCTGCGCGTAGGCGCGTTCATCCACGACGAGGGCGGTCTTTTGCTCCTCGAACTGGCGGGCCTGGCGCGTCAGGGCGGCGAAGCGTTGGCGCAACGGTGTCAAACCGGCGAAGGCGTCCAGAATGTCCAATTGGCGGGCGGGATGGAGGAGGGATTGGTGCTCGTGCGGCCCGTGCATGTCGACCAGTTCCTGGCCCAGGGCGGCCAGCACCTGGAGCGTGGTGGGGGAACCGTTGATAAACTGGCGATTGGCGCCGGCGGTGGTGAAGACGCGCCTGAGGATCAATTGGTTGTCCGCGCACGGTTCCAGGCCGTTTTCCTCAAAAAAGGCGGCCGGCACGGCGCGGCCCTGCTGAAGATCGAAGACGGCTTCGACGGCGCAACTATCGCACCCGGCGCGCAAGAGGGTGCGGTCGGCCCGTTCGCCCAGCAGCAGATTGAGGGCGCCGATGATGATGGATTTGCCGGCGCCGGTTTCGCCGGTAATGACATTGTAGCCGGGTTGCAACTGCAAGGTCAGATCGGAAACCAGGGCCAGATTTTTGATGCGCAAGGTGCTCAACATGGCGGGGCAGGCTCCATCATGGATTGTGACAAAATGTTACGGCACGCCATACCCGCCAATATTCCATTGGCCCCGGGCGATTTTCAATGCCGAATTTTCCCCTCGGCCCTCAAATCCCTCACAATTCATTGGACAAAACAAAAGCCGCCTTTCCATGCCTTCACCGAAAAGCGAGGTCGGTCAAACCTGCGGTTCGCGCTCGTATCCCGTGGCTTACGGCTATGATTACGCCGGGCGGATGCAGACGATGACCAACTGGTCCAGTTTCGCCACCGGCGCCGGGGCGCGGGTGACGACATGGAGTTACGACCCTCAGCGTGGCTTTTTGAGCAGCAAAACGGACGCGGCCGGCCAGGCCGTTTCTTACACCAACACGCCTGCGGGGCGGCTGGCGTCGCGCACCTGGGCGCGCGGCACCAACGCCGCGTATGCCTAC
>Ga0224555_1000759_pt1 | contig 49144 bp, 41 predicted proteins | sample 714S23034metaG_FD_180687 | JGI IMG/M metagenome (GOLD analysis project Ga0224555, IMG submission 180687) | Peat soil microbial communities from Stordalen Mire, Sweden - 717 S2 30-34 | ecosystem: Environmental > Terrestrial > Soil > Wetlands > Peat | place: Sweden: Norrbotten County, Stordalen...
CCCAAAAATCGTAACTTCTCTCTCATGACCGGTTCCTTCCGCTTGTGGCTCTGGACTGACGTTCCTCAAACAAACTCAGCCTAACCCACGACTCGCGCATCGAGCCGGTCACACCATAATGACTACCAGCAGGCGAACCGGAGCGATAATGATGCGTTCGGATCGACCCCATGCTCCCCGTCGCCAAACTCATCGCTCTGGCGCTCAGCATCCTCTCCCTCTGCCTGCTCATGGCCCATGCCTTTTTCGTCCCCGGCAGTCCGTGGGGCGACCGCCTCCTCGACGCACTCGGCACACTGGGTCTCGCGGGCAGCGTTTGCTTCGCCAGCGGCCTGCTCTTCGAGATTCCCGACCGTAAATTCGACCCCGAGCCCACCCCACCCCTGATGCGAACCCTGCCGGTCCGCCTCTTCTTCTGGGGAGTCGGCGTCATGGCCGCGATGTTCGTGCTCTCCTGGTTCCTGGCCGAGTACTTCGTTCCGATGATCTGGAAGAATCAGCCCTACTGAATCAGCCCTCTCCGAGGTGCTTGAAAGGGTGGGTCTGGCTTTACAGCTTGCGGAAAAAACTCCCCAGCTTTGAAGGGGCACAGCTTCAGCTGTGCCATAAGCCTGTAAAACCAAGCCGGCTTCAGCCGCTGAGGGATGATTTTCGTCGGCTTCACCATTCAAGCTCGCCGACTTTACAATGTTTGTCACTGTAATACAATGACAAACATGAGAATCGCGAAGACCGTTTCAATCACCTTGCCTCCCGATCTCCTCGTCAAGGCTCAGGAAGTGGCTCAGCGCGAACACCGGACCATCAGCGAGCTCTTCAGGGAAGCGCTTCGGCGGTATATGGCCACAGATCCGGAATGGGACGCTTTGCTCCGTCGCACCCGCGCCACCGGACAGGCGCTCGGAATCGAGAGTGAAGACGATGTGGAAAGCCTCTCCGATGAATTTCGTCAGGAGCGCCTGCGCTCCACGAAGTGATGATAAGGAAGAGATGGGCAGATTAGCCTCCGTCCTCCCATTACCTTCGTTTTTCATCTCCATCGATTTCCCTTGCGATGCCCCTCCGCGCTCCCCACAATAAAAGAAGCCTGAACCAGGAAGGATTCGCCACAGGCGGATCCTTTTCTGTTTGTGGCGGATCGAGATCCTCAGGGGTCCGTGGGTACTTCCGCCCACGCCGGTTCTTTGTCAACCTCATCCGATCGTTCGGACCGTGTTGTCCCCAGTCCCGCTTTCCGGGACCCGCCGGGGATGTCGAGCTCGACAACAGTTTTCGTCCCTGTCGTTTCAATGCTTTGCCACAGCCCCCATGCCGGGGGGAGGGGGGCGTCAGGGACCGATACCGCCAGGCGAGACGAATCCCGGCTCGCTTCCTACAGCGCCTGACTCGCGTCGTCCAGCCGCTTCGTCCCCAGCTTCCGCCACATCCACCAGCCCAAGCCACCGAAGATGAGCACCAGCACCAACAGGGTCGCCGCCAGATGCTTCCTGGCCAGATCCCCAACCACATTCACGATCTGCGGACCGTACTTCACCACCAGCGCCGTCTCCACGCCAAAGCGGATCAGCCGGCCCGTAAACACCGCCAGCATGAAATTCAGCGTCCGCATCTCGAAGACGCCCGCGCCAAACACAAACAGCTTCCACGGTGTTGGCGGCGGCATCAGCGACGGCACCATGATGGCCAGGAATTCCTGCTTCTCGAACTGCGTCCGCATCGATTCAAACCGCGCCCGATTCACCCGGTTGAGCAGGAACAACTCTCCACCGGCTCGGCCCACGTAAAACGGGATTAGCCCACCCAGCGTCGACCCCAGCGCCGCCAGCAGCGCGTAGACGTAGAAGTGCTGCCTGTCGTTCCAGGCCCACATGCCCATCAGTACATCGATGGGAATCGGAATCGACGCCGAGTCGATGAAGGACCCCAGCAGCACGCCCCACGGTCCCAGCGGAATCAGCCAGTGCTGGAGTTTGGTGATTTGTGCCAGAAGAGATTTCAGGCTGGTTCAACCTTTCCGTTCAACCTTTCTCTCCTTTCGATGCGAAGCCGCGCCGGCCACGCCCTCGCCGCCATGTTCGGTCCTGCCCTCCAGCAGATCGAGCGCATGCGGCAGCACCGGCAACGCCGCCAGCAGGGAACTGACCGCCCCAGCCGGACTCCCCGGCACATTCAGAACGAGCGCCGTCCGCAACGTCCCGCAGACGGCCCGGCTCAGGCTCGCCATCGGTGTTTCGCGTCGACCCTCGGCCCGCATCAGCTCCGCCACGCCCTCCAGCAGCCGGTCGCACAACCCCCGCGTTGCTTCCGGCGTCACGTCCCGAGGCCCAATGCCTGTTCCCCCGGTAGTAACCACCAAACGGGCCATGTCCGCCGACTTGCGGATTGCGTCTTCGATCACCTCCCGCTCGTCTGGAACCGTAACGCGGGATATCGTCTCGAAACCGTTTGCGTCCAACGTACGGGCTAAAGCGGGACCGGAGAGGTCCTCCCGCTCGCCGCGTGCGCAGCTGTCGCTCACGGTGATCACAGCCGCAGTCCTGCGCGTAGACGCGTGAGATTCGTTCGTCACCTTTTCGATTGTACAAACAGCGGTAAGTCCCGCGATTTGATGAGAAAATAGACACGAGACCTCGTGGCGTTCCCGCGTCACCCGACCGGCAGCAAGCCGGGCCGGCGCACGACCGAAGGAAACCAGAACCGCAGCAGCAGGACCGAAGGAAGCGGAGCCGAAGTAAACGGACCCGAAGTAAACCAGGAATGCCGATTCGCCTCAACCTCACCGATCCTCCGGCCCGCCCCGCCCCCGAGCCGGAATCCACACCGACCCAGTCCACGGGCGTCGCTGTCGACACTCTGCCTCCGGAGGAATCCGCGGAGTCGTCGCCCGGATCCGAGCGCCTGGCACCCTCCTTCAACGGCTCGGGTAATCTGCCGTCCTGGCGTCGCCGCAGTTACGAAGAACTCGACCCCACCGACCTGCTCCACATCATCGACGAGCTGGAGGGCAACCGCGGCTGGGCCAGCCTGCGCGAGAAGCTCTGGATTGCCCTCATCATCCACATGGTGGTGGCCTGGTACCTGCTCTACGGGCCCAAATACATCTACCACGTCCGCGTCGTCGACCCGTCGGTGATCCTGAAGCAGCGCCAGAAGGAACTGACCTATCTGGACCTGCCCCCTGACGCGGCGAAGCAGATCAAGCCGAAGGTCCAGGCGCCGCTCTCCGATAAGGACCGCCAGGCGGAGACACCGAAGCCGACGCTCGACCGCAAGACCCTCGAGGAACTGGAGGCGATGAGGCGCGCCGGTCCGCCCGAGCCGGCCCCGCAGCCCAGCCAGCAGCCGGCCGCGCCCGCCGCGCCAGCGCAACAACAGCCCCAGGTGGCGGAGAAGCATCCGCCCACGCCGCCTGCCCAGCCTCTGCCGCAGAACAACGCAGCGAAGCTGGAAGCCCCGCCCATGGCGCCGCAGCCGAACTTCCGCTCGAATAACGCCGGCGATCCCAATGAGCAGTTGCAGCAGGCCATGCGCCAGGCCATGCAGGGCCGCGGCCAGTATGGCGGCGACGACGGCGCCAACGCGCCCTTGCAGCACTCCGGCCTGAACGGCAACGTCGACGTCCTGAGCGACACGATGGGCTGGGACTACGGCCCCTATGTCCAGCGGGTCGTGTGGGACACTGAGCACGCCTGGTGGCCGATCATCCCCGAATCCGCGCGCCCGCCCCTCGACAAGCAGGGCAAGGTCATGATCCGGTTCAAGATCAATCCCGACGGCAGCGTGCGTGACATGATGCTCGAAGGCCCCTCCGGCGATGTCGCCCTCGATCGCGCCGCCTGGGCCGGCATCACCGGCGCCTCGCCCTTCCCGCCCATCCCGAAGGCCTTCAAGGGTCCGTTTCTGGAACTGCGTTTCTACTTCCTCTACAACATTCGTCCCGGAGACGAATAGCCGTGGCCGCACCGACGGAGCCCGAACCTCGGGAGCCGCTGCCGGATCGCGCCCGCATCCGCCGCCAGCAGATCATCGGCATCCTGCTGGTCGCTGCGGCGATCCTGGTGTGTACGCTCCTGCGCGCGAACTGGCACGATCTGTTTCCGCAGGGCTGGTGGCGCTGGTAACGCTATGAAGCGCTTTTGTCGATTTGTTGGGTTAGGGTGAATCCATACGAACGACGATTGATATCGATGATGAGCTGATGGCGGCTGCATTGAAATGCGGCGGAATTCCGACGAAGAAAGGAACGGTGGAGGAGGCCCTCCGGATTTTGATCAGGGCTCTCCCAAGGCCTTCGAGGCGGCGGAGGCGACTCTTCAGTAAGCAACTCAACCCGGGTCGTCCGAGCAGATAACGACCCGACCCCCGCCGCCTCTGAACGCTGAACGCTGACAACTGAACGCTGACTTTGACCGCAATCCCCGGAGTGTCCGGCATCGTCCTTCCTGCGATCCTCATCGTGACAGGAGACGAGTACGATGAACACAGCCGCCATGCTTACCGAAGACCAGTCCTGGGCTGCAGTCCTGGCCCGTGATCCCGCAGCCGATGCGGAGATGGTCTACGCCGTCACCACCACCGGAGTCTTTTGCCGGCCCACCTGCCCCAGCCGCCGCCCCTCGCGCGCCAACATCGTCTTTTTTCCCGACCCGGCCGCCGCCCAGGCCGCTGGATACCGCCCCTGCCGCCGCTGCCGTCCGCAACAGCGCCACGTCGACGCGGGCCTGGTCGAGGCCGTCTCGGCCACCCTGAAGCGCAATCGTCCGGCCACTCTGGCCCAGCTATCCCGCATGACCGGCCGCAGCCCCTTCACCGTCGAGCGCACCTTTAAGCGTGTCCTCGGACTCACGCCCGCCCAGTACCAGCGCCAGCAGCGCGCCGCCTCGTTTCGCAAGGAGCTAACCGGCGGTTCGACCCGCATCACCGACGCCATCTACGACGCCGGCTACTCCGGCCCTGGCCGCGCCTATGAGAACACCCAGCTCGGCATGGCTCCCGGCAAGTATCGTGCCGGAGGCCGCGACGCCCGCATCGGCTACGTGATCGGCGCGAGCCCGCTGGGCAAGATCCTCATCGCCGCCACCGAGCGCGGCCTCTGTTCGGTGATCCTCGGCGACAGTGATGCGCATCTCGTCCGCGATCTCCGCGTACAGTTTCCTCAGGCGAAGATCGAACCCGAGCCGAGCCTCGCATCGCATCTCGAGGGAGTCCTGTCGCAGTTCACGGAACACCCGGCTGCGCTCGACCTGCCGCTGGACCTGCGCGCGACAGCCTTCCAGATGCGCGTGTGGGAAGCGTTGCGTCGCATCCCGCGCGGCGAAACGCGCACCTACGCCGAGCTGGCGAAATCCCTCGGTAATCCGAAGGCTTTTCGCGCCGTCGCTCGTGCCTGCGCCACGAATCCGGTCGCTGTTGTCATCCCGTGCCACCGCGTGATCGGCAGCGACGGCAAGGCTACGGGTTATCGTTGGGGCGTGGAGAGAAAGAAGAAGCTGCTCGAGCTGGAGGGGGCGAGGGGCGGCCGCTAAGCCGGATCGGCCTCACTGATCCAAAGGCGTGAATTTGCCGATAGGAATTCGAAACTCGTTCGCAAGGGCTGTTCCAACGTGGAGCGGGGATTGCGGTTCAAATCGAACAACGTTTCCGTCCCAGGAAATCGAGCGAATGAGATAGGAGTCGCACTCGGGCTGGCCGGTTTCAGCCTTGCGCGCGCAAATATCCTCAGGCCCTTTCAGCCGATAGACAAAAGTTCTGGGAGTATCGGTTGTGCCCGTAGGCATCGTGACGAGGACCAGACTCATTGTGTTGCTTTTGTAATCGGCGAAGACAATTTTGCTGGAGTCCGATGCCCATGTGAAGTTGCTGGCGAGGTTGCCATCCGATGGATCGTCTACGGAACATTGCGCCCCGCGGGGCTTTGGCGGAAACACCTGGATTCCGCGCAAATAGTCGCCCAGCTGCTCATGCTTTCGGTCGGTTATCTCATCGTAGCCGCAGGTATTTTGTTTGGGAGTTCGGAGAAGATCATAAAGGTGGTATGTTCGCGGGACTGAATCATCCCAGTTCGAGAACCAGTTGTCATAGAGCACGAACCGCCGATTCGGGGAGAAAAAGCTGCCGGTCGCGATTACATCGTCGACCACCTCTCCTCGGGCCAGATCGATAATTACAAAGCCCTCAGACTCGCTGTCAAAGTCGGCATCGAGGATAGCTTTGTTATCCGCAGCCAGCATGATTGTGTTCACCTGTCGTGCCCGTTCCGGGAGCTTCACGAACGAAGTCGGGCCGGCTTGTGAACGAATCCTTAGCGAGAAGGGCTCATTGTCGTGTGTGGGCAGCACAAGGTCGATCTGCCATTTCGGATCGTGCCAGTAGACCGCCGGCTGTTCATTCGGGAAATAACCCGTCCTGACGACCGTCTGAACTTCTGCATCTCCGATATGGTCGATTTGGGTTGCAAGATCAGGCCGTGTCCGGGGCGGTTGGGGCTCCTGACTCCATGCAGATGCTCCAGCAACACTGAGAATGCCCAGGAGCAAATGCACCAATGTCTGCCCACGTGAGCTTGTTCGTTTCGCCATAACCGTTATATCTCTTCCTGTCTAAGCGCTAATCGCCAATTGCTGCGCGCTGCACTTCAGTTCACGTCCTCCCCCACCGTCACCGTCACCGGCGGGTTCGTGGTCAGCTGCGCATCCATGATCAGCGCCGTTCTCACCTGGCCCGCCATGAACTGAATCGGCGTGCTTGCGGAAGGCGTTTTCGTCACGCCCGTCGGCGTCACCACGATGGTGTAGCTCCCGGCGAGGATGTTGGTGTAGCCCTCCGCCGCTTGCGGAGCCACAGCCGTATACAGCGGTTTCGAGTCCGCGAGAACACTGCCGTCCGGCACCAAGTAAATGTCCACCGCGCCGGCCTTCAGCGCCTGCTGCAGAAACCGGATCGAGAAGTATCCCGCCGGAGCCGCCGCCGGCTGATCCGTCAGGATCGACGCGGTATAGCCTTTGCCGGAGTCGGTAATGAAAATCGAATGCTGTTCCGAAACCAGGAACTGCCCGCTCACCTGCGTCCCTGCCTTCGTTGTGCCCGCCGGATAGACATACGCTGTCGCATTCTCCGGCGGCAGAAAAGCGTAGTTCGTAAATGTCGCGGCTCCGATATTCGTCGCGATCGGCGTGGTCGCAATGTCCACATCCAGGGCCGGTGCGTTATACGAGGCGTCGATCACCCGCACCTGCGTCTGCGATGGCGACGAGTTCTGCACGCTCTGGCACCCAAGCAGAGGCAGCGCCGCCACAACCACACTGGCAGCGAGGCGCAACCAGAAATCTCTGCGATGCATGCCCGCCATAGCCGGAGTCTGCTGACTGAAACTTTGAAGAAGTGCTCTCATCTTACTGGCGCGTTCCGCTGCCGCAGCAGGAATCCACACCTACAGTTCTGCCACAAATGGGGGAGCAACCAGGGACCTCGGGGCGCGAATCCACTGACGAATAGTACTGTCTCGCAACAAACTGCCGGGGCCCGTTTTCCCGAAACCCGATCGAGGCCGTGCGTATACTGCTTCCGTCATGCTCTCTGCCACAATTTCCCGCTCTGCGATAGCCTCCTTCTCTCTCGCCCTGGCCTTTGCCGGCGCCGCACTGGCCCAGAACCCCTCTTCCTCCCCGACCGCGCCGGCACAAACGCCGTCCGCACCCGCTGCAACCGCGGCTCCGGCAGCTCCGAAGATCGAAGATCAGGCCAGCTTCATCGTCGTCGGCGTTACGGTGCGTACCAACAATGCGGCGGAAGCCGGGCAACAGGGCAAGATTCCGCAGATGTGGCAAGGCGTGATGCAGAACGGCACCCTCGAACAGATCCCTAATAAGGCCGGCGATGCGCTGGTCGTCATCTACAGCGACTACGCCAGCGATTACACCGGTGACTACAACTACACCCTCGGCTACAAGGTGACCTCCGCCGACAAGGTCCCCGATGGCATGGTGGCGAGGACCATCCAGGCCGGCAAGTATGCCGTCCTCAACTCCGATCAGGGGCCGCCGCAGGAAGTCATCGCCGCCCTCTGGCAGCGCATCAACAGCATGACCCCGCAACAGCTCGGCGGCACGCGCGCCTACCAGAGCGACTTTGAAACCTATGCCGATGTGACCAACTGGAATGACATGCATATGAACGTGCACATCGGATTGAAGTAGGCGGAAATCTCGGGCGGACCGATCCTGCCTCATCAACTGCACAGGCCCGTTCCTGCAACCTGCAACCTGCACCCTGCACCCCCGTACCCTGTACCCTGCACGCTGTACCCTGTAACCTTTTCTTATGATTCAGGTCCAGCTTCCCGACGGATCCGTGCGCGAAGTTCCGTCCGGCACCACGCCCTTGTCCATTGCTGAGAGTATTTCGCCGCGCCTCGCGCAGGCCTCGATCGTTGCGCGCATCCGGCCGCTGAAAGCCGCACCCATCGCAGCATGGTCCGGTGCTACAGGCGAGGCCGCGATGTACGCCGCCGAAGACACCCACGCCGAACGCCTCGTCGATCTTTCGACGCCGCTCCAGGAAGACGTCGCCCTCGAACTGCTCACCGACAAAGCTCCTGACGCGCTCAAAGTCCTGCGCCACTCGGCCGCCCACGTGATGGCCACCGCGGTCACCGAGCTGTTTCCGGAAACAAAGCTCGGCCACGGTCCCGCGACCGAGACCGGCTTCTTCTACGACTTCTGGCGCCCCACGCCCTTCACGCCCGACGATCTCAAGCTCATCGAAGGCCGCATGGCCGAAGTCGCCGCGCGCGACGAGAAATTTGTCCGCGACTTTGAGCCGCGCGAAAAGGGCCTCGAAGAATTCAAAACCGGCAACGACTTCATGAAGGTCCACTTCGTGGAGAAGTTTACCCAACCCGGCGACGAAATCTCTCTTTACCGCAACGGCAAGTTCGTCGACTTCTGCCGCGGCCCGCACGTGCCCTCCACCGGCCGTGTGAAGGCCTTCAAGGTCATGAGCCTGTCGGGTGCGTATTGGCTGGGCGACGAGAAGAACCCGCAGCTCCAGCGCATCTATGGCACCGCGTTCTTCTCGAAGAAGGATCTCGACGACTACCTCGAGCGCATCGAAGACGCGAAGCGCCGCGATCATCGCCGCCTTGGCAAGGAGCTGGAGCTCTTCACCGTCAGCGAAGAAGTCGGCGCGGGACTGCCTCTCTGGCTGCCCAAAGGCGCAACCATCCGCCGGCTGCTGGAGGACTACATCCTTGGCCTCGAGCGCGAACTCGGCTACCAGCACGTCTACACGCCCGACCTCGCCAAAGTGGACCTCTACAAGCGCTCTGGCCACTGGGCCCATTACCACGAGGACATGTTCCCGCCCATGGACCTCGAGACCGAGCAGATGGTGCTGCGGCCCATGAACTGCCCGCACCACATCCTCGTCTACGAGGCGAAGCTGCACAGCTATCGCGATCTGCCCGTGCGCATCGCAGAACTGGGCACCATGTACCGCTACGAGCGCTCCGGCGCGCTCAGCGGCCTGAGCCGCGTCCGCTGCATGACGCTGAACGACGCGCACATCTTCTGTATGCCCGGCCAGATCAAGGAAGAATTTTCCAACGTGATGCAGCTCGTTGAGCGTACCTACAAAGACCTCGGCATTACGAAGTACAGCTATCGCCTCTCGCTGCGCGACCCAAAGAATAAGGAGAAGTACGTCGATAACGACGCTATGTGGGAGCTGGGCGAGCGCGAGCTCCGCGAGGCGCTCGACGCCCTGGGCCTGAACTATCGCGAGAGCATCGGCGACGCCGCCTTCTACGGCCCCAAGCTCGACATCCAGCTCGCCGACGTGATGGGCCACGAGGAAACCTACTCCACCGTCCAGCTCGACTTCCACCTGCCGAATCAGTTCGGCCTCAAGTACAACGCCGCCGACGGCACGCAGCCCCGCCCGGTCATGATCCATCGCGCCATCATCAGCACCATGGAGCGCATGGTCTCGTACCTCATCGAGCTCTACGCCGGCGCCTTCCCGCTGTGGCTCGCCCCGATCCAGATGGGACTGGTGCCGATCAGCGAGCGCCATCACGAGTACGCGAAAAAGGTACAGCAACGGTTACAAAAGGCCGGCTTCCGGGTGGAGATCGATGCGCGCAATGAAAAAATGAACGCGAAGATCCGCGACTTCACAATGCAGAAGATTCCTTATGTTCTCGTCATGGGAGATAAGGAAGAATCCGGCGAAGCGGTCAGCGTCCGCACCCGCGGCAAAGGCGACGAGGGCTCACGGCCGCTGGAGCAATTCATCGCACAGGCGCAGGAGAAAATGGCGAACAAGTCGCTGGAGCTGTAAAGGCGCGAGCCATATGTCCCAAACCGCGACACCGTTCCCCGAAAGTTTCTCCGTCAATTCACCACCTGGGGTCGCGGACAGGATTCCTGCTCATTAGAATCGGCAGCAGAACAAAAGACTTGAGTCCCAGGACAATAAAAATGCCCTTGCCTGCCGCAAATGAACCCTTCCGCGTCAGCGAACGATTCCGCCTTACCCTCGAGTCCGCCATCCTCGAGCTCGAAGCCAATGCCGCGCGCGACGAGCGCACTCTGCCGCTCCTGACCGACCCCGATCATCGTCGCCGCCAGCAGCTCCTCATCTCGGCTCAGCTGGAACGCGCCTTCCGCCTCCGCGAACTCCTCACCCGCACCATCCAGTGCGCCGAATCCGCCACGCTTTCCGTCCCTCGCTACTGAGGATGTTTCTCGTCCGGCTTGCTCTGGGGATGTTGTTCCTGTTTCGGCGGCGGTGCAGGCCGCGATTCCTGACGCGGTTGCTCCGGGCGAGATTCCGGCTGTGGTGCCGGACGCGATTCCGGCCGCTGCTCGGGACTCGACTGCGGTTGCCGGACCTCCGGCTGTGGCCGGGCCGGTGGCTGCGAGCGCTGCTCCTGCCGATTCTCCGGCTGCGGCCGCGGATTCGGCACAGGCCTCGATTCCATGCTCGGCTGCGGGGTCTGATGATTCGGAGCCGGCCTCGACTCCGGCTGCGTTTGCGGTCGTAACTCTGGCCGTGTCGCGGGCCGCGACTCAGGCATCGGCCGCCCCGGCTGCCGATGAATGCCGGATCCCGGCGTCGGGCGCGGCACCATCAGCGGTGCGCGATTTCCTGGCGCTGATCCCGCCTCATTCCCGCGATTCGGCTCAGCTCGGCCCGCAATCGGCGGAGTCGACGGCCCGGTATTCATGGGCGCATGTCCGCCCGCAGTGCGCGGCGACGGGGAAGGATGAAAATCTTCCGCGCGCGCCGCCGGCGCCGATCGGCCATCGTTCACCGGCTGGCTTTCCGCCACCATCGAAGGACGTCCATGATTCTCTTTGGCAAATTGTCCGCGGTTCTGCATCGCTTGCTGCGCGAAACTGTGCTGCGCTGCCAGCGGCGCGATGTGGCGCTCGTTGCGCGCGGCCTCCTGGGCCTGCGTCGGACGGTAGTTCAGTCCACCCTGGCCGCCGTTGTAGCTCACGCGGGAGTTGTTGTAGGTCCGGGTCACGCGATAGTCGTAAACGTGGTGTGCCGTCGATGAGTTCACCCGTGTGATCGCGCGGTTGTAGTAGAAATCCCTGCCCTGCCAGTAGCCGCCCTCATAGCCATCGCCGTCGTAGCCGTAGCCATAGTTCACGCCGCCGTAGAACCCGACGTGCGGCCCCCAGTATCCCCCGTGCCAGTGATAGCGGCCGCTGTCCCAGCCCCAGTAACCCGGCGTCCACAACGCCCCGATGTACGGCGCAAGAACCCACGCGCCCGGCACCCAGTAGTAGCCGTCCGACGCATATCCCCAGTATCCCGGCGTCCATTCGTAGTCGTCGCCCGGAGACGGCGGTTGTTCGTAATCCAGGATCGAAGGCGGCGGCTCGGATGCGACGTCATACGCTGTGTCGTCGTAGCCTGAAGACGGGTCGCCGTATCCGGCCTGATCCCGGGTTCCCTGATCTGGCCCCTGATCGGCTGGCGCTCCGGCGCTCTGGTCCGCTGGCGGTGGTGGCGGATTTTGATCGGGCGTGGTGGTGTAATTCGCATTGGCCAGATTGGCGGTCGCCGGGTCCTGCGCCGGCTCCTGCTGCGCCTGGCTTGCATTCTGACCTGTATTGCTGTGGCAGCCTGCCAGCGCGAAGGCCAGCAGAATCGTGGGAGTGAGAACTTTACCCATCGTGCTCATGGATGATTTAGATGCCGGATGGACCAGGCGGGCAGACTTGCTATCCTGCTCGGGATGAGACTGTTTGCAGGTGCCTTCCGACCGGCGGGCATCGGCTTCGCACGCCGCCCGGCAGATGCCGCGCGACTGCCCCAGTCAAAGCTTAGCGCCGGCCAACCGGGAGGATTTGGGATGCATCATCAGGCAACAGGCACGTTCGAGGTGAAGCTGGCTCCGCAGAAGGCCGACAATCCGCAGGCTGAAGCGGCCGGACTGGGCCGCATGTCCCTCGACAAGCAATTTCACGGCGATCTGGAGGGCACCGGCCAGGGCGAGATGCTCAGCATCCTCGATCGCGAGAAAGGTTCCGGCGGCTATGTCGCCATCGAGCGCGTCACGGGCACGTTGCAGGGCAGGGAAGGCAGCTTTGTGCTGCAGCACGACGCCTCTATGAATCGCGGCGCGGCGAAGATGGACATCACGGTCGTGCCGGACACAGGAACCGGCCAGCTGACCGGCATTTCCGGTTCGATGACGATTCGCATCGAGGCGGGGAAGCACTTCTACGATTTCGAGTACACGCTCGAGCCCGCGGGGTCCTGATCTAATCGGCTTGAACCGGCTGCGCTTGATTTGTCACTGCTGCAGTTACGGATTGGGCGGCGCTGGCAAGGTCCCTGTCCTCCGCCTCACGCAGAACCTCACCCGCCAGCAGAATCGAAGGCGCAGGCAGGGAAGCGATCCGTTCCAGCCGCGCCAGCGTCGTCCGCACAATCTGCTGATCCGGCTGCGCCGCGCGCGACACAATCACGCACGGCAACTCACCGGGCAGCCCCTCCGCACGAAGCTGCTCCGCAACCGGCAACAAATCTCTCCCGGGCATGTAGATCACCCGCGTCGCACCCGCCAGCGAGGCTGGCTCCAGCGGCGAGCCAGGCGCGTGATGTCCGGCCGAGAAACTGACGCTGGAAGCGCCCCGCCGATCCGTGAGCGGACGGCCCAGCGCCGCGGCCGCCGCAAAGGCCGCCGTGATCCCCGGGACCACCTCAAACGGGATCCCCGCCGCCCGCAGCGCATCCATCTCCTCGCCCGCGCGCCCAAATACCAGGGGATCGCCCGACTTCAGCCGGATCACGGCCAGACCATGCCGCGCCTCCTCGATCATCATCGCGTGGATTTGTTCCTGGCAAATGTTCTTCCGCCCGCAGCGCTTGCCCACATTGATCACCAGCGCATGTGCGGCGTGCGCCAGCACCGCGGCTGGGACCAGATCGTCGTGCAACACAACGTCGGCAGTCGCCAGCAGGTGCGCCGCCTTCAGCGTCAGCAGCTCCGGATCCCCCGGGCCCGCGCCCACCAGATACACCGTGCCCGGTCCCGCCGCGGTCATGACTCCACCTCAGCCTGCACAACCGCATGCTTTTGGATCTCCTCAATCCGCTCCCTGGCGAATTGCCGCGTCGGGCAGGTTCGCGAACTGCAAAGCTGCCGCTGCGCCAGCTCATGCAGCAACAGGTTGCGCGCTTCCCCAGCCGGAGTGGCTTCGCGCACCTCCCGGCGCAATTCGCCGAGTTCCGCAAGCCACGATCCCAAATTCTGCGGCAGCTGCGCATCGATCTCCTGCCGCAGCCGCTGGGCCAGCGCCGGACTTTCTCCAGCCGTCGAAATCGCCACCTGCAGATCGCCCCGCGAGACCACCGACCCAAAATAGAAGTCGCAGTTCGGAGGATCGTCCACCGCATTGCACGGAATGTTCCGGAGCCGCGCCTCCTCGAAGACGGTGCGATTCACTTCAGTAGCGTTCGTCGCGGCGATCACCAGGAAAGCACCATCGAGATCGGTTGGCTCAAAGGCGCGCTGGCGCCACACCAGCGCATCCTGGTGCGCCAGTTCCCGGATCCGCGGAATCGTCTTCGGTGCGACCACGGCGATTGCGGCGCCCGCCGCTCGCAGGCTCTCGATCTTCGCCAGCGCCACCGTGCCTGCACCCACCACCAGAACCGGTCGGCCTTCGAGACGCAGAAAAACCGGAAGCAGGTTCATCCCGCCAGCTCCACCGGAACATGCCCGCTCGGCAGATCGCGTTCCACGGGGATGAACTCCTCGCCGGCCAGCGCCGCCCGCAGTTCGGCATCCGTGTTGCGTCCAAACCAGGCGCGCAGATTTTCGCCCCCCTCGCGCTGGGCCAGATATTTCCGCAGCAGCCGCTCCAGCGCCTCCGGTACAAGATGCGCCGGCGTGCGGAACCCCACTGGCCGCGCGACCCCTGCGTGTTTGCCAACCGACCCACCGACGCAGAAATAGTAAGCATCGGTTTGCTGGCCCTCGTGCTTCACCTTTTTGCCCTCAAGCCCGATGTCCGCGATCCAGTGCTGGCCGCAGCTGTTCGGGCAGCCCGTCACATGCAGGCGCAGTTGCTGATCGAACTGCGGCAGCCGCACCTCCATCTCGTCCACCAGCCAGCGCAGAAAGCCCTTCGTCTCCGTGATCGCCAGCTTGCAGAACTCCGTGCCCGTGCACGCGATGCCGCCGCGCCAGAACTGCGAGCCCTGCACGTGCAGTCCGATTTGCTCCAGTTCGCGCGCCAGCTCAGCAGCGCGATGACTGGGGACATTCAGAAAAATCAGGTTCTGCATCACCGTGAGCCGCAGATCGCCGGTTCCAAAACGATTCGCCAACTCGGCTGCCGCGGCCAGCTGATCGCCGGTAAGCCGTCCCCGCAGCACGGTCGCGCCCACATAGCTCAGCCCAAACTGCTTCTGCGGATGAATTCCGCTGTGATCGCGCAAAATATCGTCCGGGATGGACTCGTCCACCGCTGGATCCAATTTGTAACCGATACGGTTCTCAATTTCGGCTAGGAACTGCTCCGCCGTCCAGCCTTCCTTCATGAAGAGATACTTCAGTCTTGCCCGATCGCGGCTCTCGCGCAGCCCCTGCTGATCGCGGAAGATCTCCGCAATGCCGCGCACCACCGCTGCCGCCTGTTCGGGTTTCACGAACGCATTCAGGCGCACCGCCAGGTGTGGTTCGTTCGACAGCCCACCGCCCACGCGTACCGAGTAGCCGACTTCCTTGCCTCGCCGGATCGCGGTCAACCCAATGTCGTTGATCTCCGGATACGAGCACCAGACCGAGCATCCGGTAATCGAGATCTTGAACTTCCGCGGCAGGTTGTAGAAGTCGTCGTTGCCCTGCAGCGCGTGCGATACTTCGATCGCCAGGTCCGACGCGTCGACGATCTCGTCGTGCGCGATCCCAGCCAGCGGGCAGCCCGTAACGTTGCGCACCACGTCACCGCACGCGCCCTTCGGCGAAAGCCCCACCGCGTCGAGTGCCTCCATCACCTCTGGCAGCGACTCGATCGTCAGCCAGTGAAACTGAATATTCTGCCGCACCGTGATGTCGGCGAGATTCCGCCCATGATTGCGCGCGATCTCCGCCAGCACCCGCGTCTGATCCGCCCGCAGAATCCCATTGGGGATGCCGACGCGCATCATGAAGTACTCGGTCGCTCTGCCTTCGCCGCCCTTGCCGCCCGTCACTCCCAGGCCGTCGCCCTGGCTGTAGATGCCCCACCAGCGGAAGTACGTGCTCCACTCGGCTGGGATGGAAGCGTGACCGTTACGCGCGAACGCGCGAATTTCTTCGATCGCGTCCCAGGGATTCTTCTCGCGCTTCAGCCGCTCGGCCCTCTGCGCTTTCGTTTCCTTCACCGCGGATAGTTCCGCCATCGGTGACTCCGTAAATTTTGAGGGGAAAATAAAAAACCCGCGTCAGCAGATCGCTGAATGCGCGGGAGTGATGGGTCGAGAACGCTTAGGCTACAGGCTCACCCACACATCCGGCGCGGCGCGCAACAACAAGCGCAACACATCACCGGCGTGGGGCGGAATGCCATGATGTTTATCGTAGAGGACGCCTGAGGAGAGGTCAAGCGGCCACGCCCAGATCAGCGGTTCGGAACAGGCGGTTGGGTGTGCGCAGGCGCTTTCTTCTTCTTGCTGCAGTGTGTTTTTGACGCTGGTGCCTTTGTTTTCGCTGCAGGCGCCTTCTCGGCGTTCTGGCTCTTATCCGCTGCCCGTGGAGGCTCATTCTTGTGGCATGTGGCCGCCATGCGCGGAATGTCTTTTGTGGCAACCGAAGCGGCAACCATGACCGAACCGCTGCAGCTGTAGCCCTTCGGAGGCGGCACCTCGCCGCACGGCCGGCAGATCACCTGCGGCGGCCCGGCGTTCGGCGCTCCGTGCCGAGCAGCGCCAGCCTGGCCGAAAGTACCCGCGCCTGCAAAGGCGAGAGCCGCCGCCACAGCCGTCGCTGCGTGAATCGCTGCGCGCGCGATCAAGTTTCCCTGCGTGGCCGGTCTCCTACTGCACCGTCAGTGTCAGCGCCTGCGTCGTCTGGTAGATGGTGGTCTGCGATGCCGTCACTGTAATCGTATAGCTCCCGGAGGCTGTGCCACCACCGCCTCCGCCTCCGCCACCTCCACCGCCTCCTCCGCCACTACCGCTACCGCCGCCACTGCATCCTGGAATGCCGATGCAGAGAACCGCGAACATAGCAATCATGCCCAGACGCCAGCGGCGCCGCGGCAACAGCAGAGCGCCGAGTATGGAAAACGCGGCCAGGCTGATTCCGCCGCGGCTTGCCAGGGCGGCGTGCGCGGGCGCAGATTTCGGTGTTGTGGTCACCGTGAGCGCGATGTTCTGTGTCGTCGCGCCACTGGCCACATTCGCCGGGTTAAAACTGCACGTCGACGAAGATGGAAGCCCGCTGCACGCGAGTGCAACGGCGCTGGCCAGCGAAGTGCCCTGCGCGGCCGTCACGGTAAGCGCGTAAGTTGCGCTCGCCCCGGCCTGAACCGACGCCGTGCTGCCGGTGGCTGCCAGCACAAAGGGAGCCGTGCCGGTTCCGCTCAGTCCCACGGTCTGCGGCGCCCCGGCAGCATTATCGGCAATCGACAGCGTCGCCGAGCGCGCGCCGACTGCCTGAGGCGTAAACACCACACTCACCGTGCAGCTCGCCCCGGCAGCAACGCTGGTTCCGCAATTGTTCGTCTGCGAAAAATCTCCGGGATTCGTGCCGGTGAATGAGATTGCGACATTCGCCAGCGCTCCATCGCCTGTATTGCTCAGTTGCACGGTCTGTGCAGCGCTGGCAATTCCCGCAACCTGGTTTCCGAAAGCCAGCGAAGGCGGGCTCAATCCCGCAATGGGAATTCCCACTCCCGTGCCCGACAGCGACACCGTGACGACGTTAGTCGGCGAAGTCACGGTCAGCGTTCCCAGCGCTGCACCTACGACGGTCGGCGCAAAGACAACGCTCACTGTGCAGGTGGCTCCCGGCGCCAGGCTCGCTCCACAGGTCGTGGTCTCGGTGAACGGGCCGGTGATCTGCAGGCTGTTCAGGGCCAGAGTGGCGTTCAGGTTGTTCGTCAGCGTTACCGTTTGGGCGGCGCTGGTGGTTCCCCGTGTCACGTTTCCAAAGGAAAGCGAAAGCGTGGAGCTCTCGAGCGCAGCCAGCGGCAGCGCGGCCTCCCAGGCGCCGCGGCCATGGGTGATCACCCGCAGCCTGCGATTGGTCGTATCGAGCAGCACGTCCTGCACCACTACATTCGGCAGTCCCGTACCCAGCGGCTCCCAGTTTGTGCCGCCATTGCTGGTCACCCAGGCGCCGGTGTCCGTCGCCAGATAAAGCGTGTTCAGAAGGCTGGGGTCCGCGGCAATGCTGTCGGCCGGCGTGTTGGGCAGGTCGCCGGAGATATCCGTCCACGTCGTGCCGCCGTTGGTTGAATGAAACACGTGTCCCGTATCAAAGCCATTCACGGTCAGGTACACATCCTGAGCGCTGTCCGGCATCACGATGATCTTGCCAATTGCGCGGTTGGGCACTCCGGTCAGCTTCTTCCAGGTGGCCGACGCTCCGGAAAGTGCGTTCGTCGTCACCGAAACCGTGCCGTCGCCGGCCCCGGTGTAGATCGTGTTGGAATCCGTGGGGGCAACCGCGATGGTGCTGATGGTGGAGCTCCCCGCCGTCAGATCGCCCGAGATCGCCGTCCACGCGGCTCCGTTGTTCGTCGACTGATACAGCCGGTTCGTGCCGGTGTAGACGGTAGAAACCGTCGTCCAGTCGCCTTTGATGTCGGCCACCCACGGCCAGCGATCGGTGGTGCTGATGCCCGTCTGTGCCGCCGTCCAGTTGTTGACCACCGTATCGCCGGATGCGTTGGACACCCAGTTCGCAGGCCCGCCCTGGCAATGGGCGTAAGCGTAGGTGGCTTTGGGATCGATGTACACCCCGCCGCCATCGCCGCAGTATCCGGACTGCTCGCCATTCGGCCAGGACAGTGCACCTGTATACAAATTGAGACCGTGGTCCTGCGACCCCGCGAGCAGTCGTGCCTGCCCCGCCAGGATCGAGAAACCCGGATAAAAGGTCATCGTGTTCAGGGTTGCGTTCAGCGACGAAAACACCGCGTTGGCCGCAGTTGGCTGCGTGGTCACAAACACGCCGCCATCGTCCGCCAGATACATCCGCGTGCCGTCGCCGGAGAAAGCGAACCCGTGCTGGTCGGCGTAGTACGTGCCGCTGCTGTCAGAGGCCCACGTCTGGCCGCCGTCGGTGGATTCATACAGCGTCGCGCCGGCCGCATACAGCACCTGCGGGTTTGCCGGCGTGACCGCGATCGCGTTGCGATACCAGTCCAGCCCACCGGGCGAGGTCAGCTGCGTCCAGCTCGCTCCGCTGTTGCTGGTCACATACAGAGTGCCCGGAGTGGTGAAATTCCCGTTGGCGAACGCTGCGTACAGCTTTCCCGTGGAATCCTCGGCCAGTGCGGTCCGAATCACAGCTGAAGCAGGGGGCACCGCCCCGGTTCCGCTCCCGCTGATCGAGGTCCACGTTTGTCCCGCATCGCTCGACATGTATACCGTCCCGGGCGCGGTCGACCCGCCGATGCCCGCGTATGCGATGCTGGCGTTCTTCACGTCGAACATGACCGCGGTCACGCCTCCGCCGAGGGTCAGCACTCCGCTCCAGGTGTTGCCTCCGTCCGCGCTGCGATACAGACCGCCCCAATTGGCCGCCAGCACAATATTGCTGTTGCCGGGCTCGATCGCAATGGCGGTGAAATCGGGCGCCGTATCGCCCGTGGTGAAGGGCGTGCGGATCAGCGTCCAGGTGGCTCCCGCGTCGGTCGACTTCAGCAGTCCCTGGCCGTAGTAGCTGTCCGTGGAGAAGTCCGGCTCACCGGTTCCCGCAAAGACCGTGCTCGGATTGTTAGGATCCACCGCCACCGCACCAATCGCCAGCGATGCCTGCTGGTCGGTGAGCGGTGTCCATGTGGTTCCGCCATCAGTCGTCTTCCACACACCGCCTGCGGCCGTTCCCAGGTACACCGTGTTGGGATCGGTCGGATGAACCGCAATCGACGTCGCGCGTCCGGAGTAGGGAATTGTGCCGTAATAGGCTGCGGCGGGTTGTGGACCATCGGCGATCCAGGCAACCCCTGAAAACGGATCCGCCTGCGCGGCAGCGATCGGACTGAGCGCGCTGAAGGCCAGCCTGTGCCGGGCCACCAGCTCCTGCCGCTGCGTCTGGGCGCGCCAGTAGGCGCCGACCGGGATTTTCGCGTTGGGATATGCGCGCAGCTGCAGAAACCACTGGTCGCGCTTTAGCGGAAACAGCGCATCCTCTTCCTGCTTCTCGCCCGCTTCAGGAACATTTTCCGTTTGCGGCGTCAGCTTCTCCGGAGCCGACGTGGACTCCTGAGCTCGCAAAACCGGCGCAGAGAACAGCCCCGCGACGACGACAAGGCCCGCAACGAAAGCGGTCCTGAAAAGGCTGAGATACGCCCACTTATAGCGACCCGTTGCTTTCATGTTTGATCCAGACAGGGAAAAGTAGCGCCACTGTAGCAAACCCCAGCCTGGCTCGCAATGACAAAAAGGGGCTAATCGCCTATCTTGTGGCCGATGAACTTATCTGCCCACGAGATGAAAAATGTCATGTTTGGCGCATCCGTGTGACCGCCGTCGTGCTGCCGCCACGCCAGCAGGCCGTCGAGCAGGCCGTCGTTCACCGGCGGCATCTTCGTGGTGTGGTAATTCGGGTCGAGCGTGAAGTCCGTGCCCCCGCTCAGCCCCTTCGCGCCCAGCAGCTTCCACACGCGGTTCGCGTCCACCGTCGCCATCCAGCTGCCCTGATGATCGAGCCAATGCGCGTCGCCCTTCTCCGGCACGCCATAGCTGATGAACGTCAGCCGCGGCGCACACAGCGCGATCAGTTCGTTCGAATCAACCGGCAGCTGGCCCGGATTCATGCTGCCGAACGTCGCCTCCGACGCGTCGTACTTCATGAAGTTCCCGTCCATCCAGTAGTACTCGCCCGTCGCCAGGTTCTCCACGCCCTCGCCGTAGTTGCGGCGCAGCGGTGTCGCGCCGCCTTTGCCCGACGAGCCCACCAGCACCATAGCAAAGCGCTGATCGAAGGCCATCGTCACCAGCGCCGCTTTTCCGTAACGCGAGACTCCCTCGATGCCCACGTGATTTGCATCTACCGCCGGATCGGTCTCCAGATAGTCGAGTCCGCGTCCCGCGCCCCATGCCCATGCACGCAGCGTGCCCCAGTCGTCGGGCCTGCGCGGCTGGCCCTTGTTCACCAGCCCGATGATGCCCTTCGTCAGGCCCCCGCCATCGTCCGCCTGCACACTGGCCGGATCGAACAGCACAAACCCCCATCCGTCGTTGATCAGCTGCCATGTGTTCGGCAGGCCACCGTCGGCGTTCATCTGCGGGAACTGAAACGGCGTTGCCTTCACCGGCTCCCACGCCGGATATTTTTTGAATACCTCCTTCAGCGAAGGGTTCTGCTGCTCCAGCTCGCCCTTCCACGCCTTGTTGATCTGCGCAAACTCCTCCGCCGTCGGCTCGTGCGGGTTGGGGAAGCCCGCGCGGGTGAACATCATCAGCACCGGCACTGGCCCCTTCGCACCCGCCGGCGTCACCACCGTCATGTGGAGGTCGACGCTGATCCCCGGGTACGATGAGTTGTCGACGTGCCCGATCAGGTCCTTCGCAATCACGTGCCGGAAACCGATCATCTCGTCATCCGTCGCCGTCACCGTCCACGTCACCTTCGGCACATCCATTGGCACGAAGCCGTAGACATACTTCGAATACGCCTCGACAATCTCCGGCCGCCGCTTGTCCCACCATGTCGCAGCCGTTGTTACTTTTTGCCCGTCGTTCAGCGTCAGCGGATCGGGAAGACTCGGATAAGGATTCGCCTTCGACTCGTCATAGTTCGCGTGATTCGGTGCCTTTTCGTCGCCGCTCCAGCCCGGGCGCTGTGCCTTGATGCCCAGCTGATCCATCATGTTCTGGTGGTCCTGGTCGGCCGCGGAAGTCTGCGCGAACGCGCATGAGGAAACACTGATCGCGAGGGAAAAACTGAGCAGACTGGGAGCAAACCTCGATGGAAAGCGCACGCGTCCTCCACATGCTGATATTCTGACTGGCGTTCGGGCCGAATTACTTCGGGACCGATACTAAATCCTGAGCCATGAAAATCGCACGGAATCATCGCATTTTTTTATTCCTTTCGATCGCTTTTGTTGTCACCTCGGCCCGCAGCGAAGCCCAAAAATCTGCTCCACTCCAGGTTTGGATCGCCACCTGGGGCGCATCGCAGCAGATTCCTGAGCCGCGCAATATCCTGCCGCCCGCCGATCTGCGCGATGCGACCGTGCGCCAGATCTTCCACCTCTCCGTCGGCGGCGCGACCCTCCGCGTGCACATCACGAATGCCTTCGGCAGTGTGCCTCTGTACTTCACTTCGGTGCACGTTGCGCGCCCCCTCGCCGCCGACGCTCCCGCCATCGATCCAGCCAGCGACCGCGCGCTGACGTTTGCCGGAGCCAGTGACGTCACCGTGCCCGCGGGTGCCGACGTCGTCTCCGACCCGATCGCCTATAGCGTCGCTCCGCTGTCGAACCTCGCCGTCACGGTTCACCTCGACGAGCCTCCGGCCCCGGAGACCAGCCATCCAGGCTCGCGCGCGACTACTTATTATGTGCACGGCGATCAGGTCAGCGCCCCAACCCTCCAGAATCCCGGAACCATCGAGCACTGGTATCAGGTCTCCGAGATCGACGTGCAGGCTGCTCCCGGCGCCGGCGTCATTGCCGCCCTGGGCGATTCCATCACCGACGGCCACGCCACCACGACCAACGGCAACGACCGCTGGACCGACGTGCTGGCCGCGCGCCTCCAGCAGTCCGTCGCCACAAAGAACATCGCGGTGCTCAATGACGGCATCGGCGGCAACCACCTGCTCATCGACGGCCTCGGCCCCAACGCGCTGGCGCGCTTCGATCGCGACGTGCTCGCTCCCGACGGCGTTCGCTGGCTTATCGTCTTCGAGGCCATCAACGACCTGGGCGGTCTCGCGCGCGAACCGAATGTCACCCCCGCCGATCACGCCGCCCTCGTCCAGCGCATCATCCTCGCGTATCAGCAGATCATCGACCGCGCGCATGCGCACGGCATTCGCGTCTACGGCGCCACCATCACGCCCGACGGCGGCTCAGACTACTACCATCCCGACGCGCAGAGCGAAGCCGATCGCAAGGCCGTGAACGACTGGATTCGCGCTCCCGGTCACTTCGACGCGGTCCTCGACTTCGACCAGGTTGTGCGCGATCCGCAGCAACCCGACCGCATGCTGCCCGCTTACGACAGCGGCGACCACCTGCACCCCGGCCCGGCCGGCTATCGCGCGATCGGCAATTCGATTCCGCTCTCGCTCTTCTCGCGGTAGGCCGCGGCTCGTGCCTTCCTCGGGCGCTGATCAGGCAGGCTTTTCTGTCACGACCAGCGTCGACAAGCTGCCTTGCCGGGCTCCCCGCTGGAACACAAGCGCCGCCGCACCGCGCAGCCGGGCAATCTCGCCTTCCAGAGCCGGCCGGATCACCGGCGGACTCCCCGCCAGCGTGAGGTCAATCGCTTCCTTGTCGATCACCGGGCCAAAACGATGCCAGGCCGATGTGACGTCGCCCGCAATCAGAATCGTGCTCGGCGACAAACCCGCAATGATCATCCGCAGTCCACGCCCGATCCCCTGCGCCTGCATCGTCAGCGCCTGAGCCGCCGACACGTCGCCTTCCTCCGCCAGATTCAACAGCTCCTGGAACGTAGCCACGTGCGACTTCGGCCGCAGGTCGCGGTAATACCGCAGCGCCGCCCGCGTCGAGCCGAACATTTCCCAGCATCCCTTCTTTCCGCATCCGCACCGCGGCCCGTTGGGATCAATCGGTACGTGGCCGAACTCCCCCGCCATTCCGTTGCTCCCCGAGACCAGCTGCCCGTTCGTCATAACGCAGGTACCCACGCCTTCCGCCACCGCCACCAGCACCGCATCGCGCACCCCATCCATGCGTGCGAAGGTCAGCTCCGCCAGCAGGCAGGCCGTCGCGTCGTTCTCCATCCACACCGGCAGGCCCATCTTCGTCTCCACCATTTTCTTGATGTCGAAGTCCGGCCATTTCAGGTTGGGGGCGAAGATCAGCCTCTGCGTTGCCGGGTTCACGCGTCCCGGCAGGCTGATGCCCACGCCTTCGATCGATTTGCGCGAGTCGGAGCGGTGCATCCGCTGCATGCAGTCCAGGATCAGCCGCATCGACGCGCCGGGATCGGAGGTCAGCGGCACAGGCCAGCGCGAAAGCAGCCGCCCATTCAGATCCACGAGCGCCACGCTCGCCTGCCGCGGATGGATGTCCACCGCGATCGCCACCAGGTTCTCGTTCAGCCCCACCATGGTGGGCCGCCGTCCTCGCGGCGGCGAGCCCATGGCTCCCTCGCGAACCCAGTTCTCCCCGATCAACTGCTCCACGATCTGTGAGATCGTGCTCCGCCCCAGTCCGGAGCGCCGCGCCAGGTCCGCCCGCGAAATCGGCTGGCTCGCCCGGATCAGTTCCAGAACGATGTCGCGGTTGATGATGCGTGCTGTTTCGCTCGTCGCCAGCTGCAGTTCAGCCAGGTCGATGTGTCGAATGCCATGCCAGTCGTGCGGCAATTTTGCTGGGTCCTCGTGTCCCGGGCGATGCGCCCGATTCGCTTCCAGATCCCCGGCGGATCAGGCGCTTGTTGGAAAAAACGAAGCATACCACCAGGTCCGCTCTTTCACGCAACAATCCATGACCCGCTCATTCTGGATGATCCAGCGAGTTTGTCAGCGATAAAGAGGAAACCCAACCGTTAAGAGGGTCGGTTGTCGGATCGCCAACAACTCGGCCTTATCCGATTCGGATAGAAAGTCCCTGAAAATTGCCCCGCCAATGGTAACGGTTTCACACCAGCAAATAATCGATTTCATTGAATTTAGAGGCCGGAGTAAATCCACTCGCTTCACTTGAAAGTCACCACAGGACAGGCCAGCTCATCGACTTCGTGCCGGTTGGGTACATAATGTCAAACCCTTATGGGGCGCACTTCGCTCTTGACAATTTTAAAGTTCCACCACTATAGTTTCGGTCGCTAACAAAGAAAGCGTTTTGCGAGTTCACAAGAGCTGCTGGCCGTACCCACGAAAGCTCATTTTGTTGGCGACGTATTTTTCAGGAGGCAAATCGAACATGACCGACGCATTGTGCGTTCCGCACAGCTGTGGATCGTTCCGGCACGAACTGCAACGACTCCGCAAAACCTGGCAATGGCTTCTCCCACTTCTCGGCGTTGCGCTGCTCCTCTTCTCCGCGCCGCGCCTGCAGGCTCAAACCACTGCGCAGTTGACCGGAACCGTCACCGATCCCTCCGGCGGCGTCATTCCCAACGCGCAGGTCACTCTCCTCGATGAGGCGACCGGTACCTCGCGCGTCGTGCAGACCAATGGAGACGGCCTCTATGCCTTCCCCGCGCTGGTTCCCGACTCCTACACGGTAAAAGTCGTTGCCAAAGGCTTCCAACCCAAAGAGATCACCGGCATTGTCCTGCACGCCGGCGATGCGCGCACCATTCCCGCGTTCTCCCTCACCGTCGGTTCTGAATCGACCACCGTCACCGTGAACGCCGCGGCTGAAATGATCCCCACTGAAAATGGCCAGCGCACCGACGTTATCGACCAGAAGCAGATTGAGAACCTCGCTCTCGAGGGCCGCGACACAACCGAGCTGCTCAAGGTCCTTCCCGGTGCGACCACCGTGTCCTCCGGCCTCACCGAGAACGCCCCGATGTACAACGATCTCAACGTTACGGTTCAGCAAAGCGCCATCGGCAACGGCATCGACATCAACGGCGCCGTCAACCGCGGCGGAACGGCCCTGCTGGCCGACGGTGCCAACGTCATCGATCCCGGCAATATGGCCTCCTCGGTCTCCATCATCAACCCCGACATGACGGCCGAAGTCAGCGTCCAGGCCTCCAACTTCAGCGCGGATACTCCCTTTGGCCCCGTCGTCGTCAGCACCATCAGCAAATCCGGCGGCGAGCACTACCACGGCGAAGGCTATTTTGATGCCCGCAACAGCATCCTCAACGCCAACGACTGGGCCGACAACCACAACGCCGCCACCCGGAGCCAGGGTCCGCAGCACTACTACTATCCCGGCGGCAACTTCGGCGGCCCGGTACCGGCCACGCACAAGCACCTCTTTTTCTGGGGGGGCTACGAGCGCTGGCTGCAGAACCAGGGCAATGCCAACGTTCTAAAGTCGTCCATCCCAACGCCCGAAATGATGCTGGGCGACTTCAGCACCGACAACGCCGACAACCTCAAACTCTGCCCCAACGGCTTCTTTCCCACGCCCTCAACGGGTTACCCGCAGGGTGGCTGGTGCAGCGACCTCGGGGGGAAATCTGCCAACGATGTAACCATCTACCCCGATGGAAGCAAGGCCACTCCATCTGCCAGTCTCGCTCCGTACGGAACGCAGGGCGGTGACGCAGGCCAGACCATTCCCACACAGTTCCTCGACCCGGGTGCCGCGGCCCTGGCAAAAATATGGCCCAAGGCCAATGCCGATCCCTCAACCAACGGCGGCTACAACTACGTGGAGCCGGTCCTTAACATTAACGATGGCTGGATCTACCGCCTGCGTGTGGATTACCACCTCGGCGACAACACTACCATCTACGGCTCCTACCAGCAGGCCTACGATTCGCAGCTGGCACAGGGCAATGGAGCTCACCTCTACTGGACGCCGGGCAACGCCATCCCCTATCCGGGCGGCGGCGAGCCGGAAGTGTTCTACGGCAAGTCCATGGCCGGCCACTTCGTTCATACCTTCAGCTCCACCATGACCATGGATTTCATGGCCGCGTGGGCCTTCGGCAGCTTTCCCTTTACCCAACCCAACCCGCAGGCCGCGTCGCGGGGAACCCTTGGATATACGTACGGCAAGGTTTTCCCCGGGGCCTCAGCCTCCGAACCCATTCCTGCTTATAGCAGCGCCGGTAACCAAACCTTCCCGGACTTCTCGCAGAACTCGATCTTCGACAACCCGCCGGGACAGTACGCGGTCCGCAAGGAAGCTCCGCAATTCAACCTGGTCATGACCAAAGTCTGGGGAACCCATACCGTCAAGTTCGGCGGCTTTACCCAGACTACGGATAACTTCCAGAGCACCTTCGCCACTTATCAGGACGGTAACCTGACCATCCGCGCAGGTCAGGCCCCGAACATTCTCACTAACGCAACCATGGGATCGCCGCATAACCCGGATGCCAACTTCGTCATGGGCATCATGACCGGATACGGCGAAAACAACGCCTCGCCTATCGGCGACACTGCCTACATGGAGACCTCTGGTTTCGTCGACGATACCTGGAAGACGACTCGCCGCCTGACCCTCGAGCTGGGCGCCCGCGTCGAGCACGTCGGCCACTGGTACGATCGCGATGGCACCGGCATGGCCGTCTTCTACCCGGATCGCGTGCTCGCCGACTACAATGACGGCAAGTATGCTCCCGGCTACTACTGGCACTCCATCGATGAGGGAGTGCCCCTCAGCGGACAACCCAACCGTTTTGCCTACTTCGACCCCCGTTTCGGCCTTTCCTACGATGTCCGCGGCAACGGCAGCACCGTGGTTCGTGGCGGATGGGGGGCCTACCGCTTTGTCGACCAGGTGAATGACGTCGATCCTCCGCTCGTCACCGCGCAGCATGTCCTCGGCTACAGCCTGCCGGGTGGGTTTACAGCCCAGCTGAAGGACCTCGGCTCGCTTGCCTACAAGCCGTGTACCTCGCAGTGCGGCAGCAGCGGCCAGGCGGGATTCGATCCCCGCGACTATGGCCAGCCGCTCACCCTTGCCTACAACCTCACCATCGACCAGAGGCTGCCGGGGAACTCTCTGCTCGATGTCGCCTATGTCGGCAGCAGCACCAGCCAGCTTACCGACAACGGCGAAGGCATTCAGGGCAGTAACTTCGCAGCCCTTGCCGACATGAACAAAACTCCGATCGGCGCCCTCTATAAGCCCGATCCCAACGTCCTGAGCGCGGCCTACGGCAAGATTGCCGCTAACCCGGAAAACGTGGGTAAAGATCCCGTGACCAATGCGAACACAGGGATTACTTACGGCGACTATCACCCTTACGGCTACGCCTACGGCACGAACAGTGCCTACATGGACCAGCACATCGGGTATACCAACTACAACGGTGTGCAGGCGGCCTGGATTAAGACCGCGGGCAAGCTCACCTTCAACCTCAACGGCGCCTGGTCAAAAGCCCTGGGTACCGGGTTGCAGGAGAACCCCTTTAACGTCAACCTCAACTACGGACCGACCTCGATCGACCGGCCACTGGTCTTCAACGCCTCTTACACCTATTCCAGCGGTGCGATTCACGAGTTCAACCCGGCCCTGAATCATGTGCTCGGCAACTGGACCATCTCCGGCATCTCCACCTGGCAGCACGGCGGCTACATTCCGTCTGCTCTGGGGAACAACGTGCCGAACTACGGCCTCGGGCAAACCTATACCAACGTTCCAGCAACCCTGACCGGCGTCACCAGCGGACTGAGTGCCAAGACCTATTTCGGCACCGATGCACCGGTGCCGATCCTGCCCGTCCTCACCTGCAACCCAACCTCGGGTCTCAAGTCCAATCAGCGCGTGAACGGAAGCTGCTTCATTCTGCCGAACATCGGCAGCCAGGGCGGCCAGAAGTTCCCGTACATGAGCGCCACCCCGTACTTCGACAACGATCTGGCCATCGAGCGGACCTTCCACATCCGCGAGAGTCAGTCCATCCGCCTCCGCGCCAGCGCCTTTAACTGGCTCAACCATCCGCTGTCGGACTACAGCTCCCTGAATCCTTTGACGCTGAGCTACAACGTGGATTACAACAGCAAAGCGATCGTCCCAAACTACAACACCAGCACCTTCGGTGTTATGGACTGGAAGACGGCTGCACCCTATCAGCGCATCATCGATCTGAATGTGAAGTACTTCTTCTAAACTGACCTCCACACGGGAAGGTGAATGCAACCCGTTCACCTTCCCCTTTTTTGTGCCCTCATACCTCGGCCTGATTTTTCGCGAGCCTGGCCAGGCAGAATGGTACGATTTGGAAGTGGCAGCACTACCGTCGTTTTGACTTTTCCGATGTTGAGCCGGCTCCAATTCTGTGCCGCCGCCCTGATCCTCATCTTCTCCGCCGGTGTCGCCCTCCGCGGGCAGGTTGCCGCCCGTCATCCCGCTGGCGATCCGTTGCGCCTGCATTACGACCGCGCCGAGGATTTACAGCGAGCCGGCAAACTCAGCCAGGCCGCCGGCGAATACCACGCATTTCTGGCCGACGCGCTCGGCGAGCTCGCCATGGGCTATGGCCTCGCTCGCGATTATCCCCATGCCGCTTCGCTGTTCGACGAAGCCCTTACCCTCGAGCCCAATGCTCCCACCCTGCTCCTTGACTATGCGCGAACCGCGCTCACCCTTGGCGACCTGCCTCACGCCAAAACTCTGGCCACCCAGTTCATCCGGAATAACTCGGGCGACCAATCGCAGCTGGCGCTCGCTCACCAGGTGCTCGGCCGCACGCTGCTGAAAATGAATCAGGATCAGGCAGCAAAGAAGGAACTCGAAACCGCGGTCGATCTCGATCCCACTTTTCCCAACGGCTATGATCTCGCCGTCGCCTGTCTCGACCTCGACGACGAGAAATGCGCGGTCCAGATCTTCCGCGAGATGGAGAAATCCTTTGGCGATACTCCCCAGATCCACATGGCGTTCGGCCGCGCTTATGGCGACTCCGACTTTCAGCCCCGCGCTGTTACTGAATTCGAACGCGCCATTCAGGAAAATCCCCGTCTTCCTGGCGCCCACTACTTACTCGCCGCCGTGGAACTGGCCACTGGCGCCGACGATGCTCACGTCGCGGCCGCAGAGGAGAACCTGAAAAAGGAAATCGCCATCTCCCCCCGCGATGCCATGAGTTACACCGCCCTGGGTAAGATTGCCGCTACTCGCAATAACGATGCCGAGGCAGAAACATGGCTGAAGAAAGCCGTGGCCCTCGATCCCGATAACCCGGATACATGGCTCTATCTTGGCCAGATGTATTTCGATTCCCATCGCACCGCCGAAGCGGAAAGCGCTCTCCGTCAGTGCATTCGCTACACGACCGATGTCTCCCGCAATCGCTATCAGGTGCAGAAAGCCCACTTCCTGCTCGGCAGAATCCTGATGCAGAAGGGCCAGCAGGACGCCGCCAACGCCGAGATGAAGATTTCGCGCGATCTGGCCAATAAGACGCTCTCTCAGAACCGAAGCAAGCTGGTCGGACTCATGGATTCTGCCGGCGCCCAGGACCCTGCTGCGCCCAACGCGGCTTCCTCCTCTAACGGCGCCGCTTCCGTAGTCGACGCACCCGCCCTGCGCAAGGTCGAGGCCCTCCGCGATCAGCTCATGCCCGCAGTCGCCGACAGCTACAACAACCTGGGCGCAATCGCCGCCACCAATGCCGACTACCCCAGCGCTGTCTCCTTTTTCGAGCGAGCCGCGGAGTGGAACCCATCGCTCGAAGGCCTCGACTATAACTGGGGGCGCGCCGCCTTCGCCGGCTCGCTCTTCGACGAGGCCATTCCGCCGCTTACGCGCTATATCCAGGCCCACCCCGACGATCCCGGCGCTCGCAGCGTCCTCGGCATCAGCCAGTTCATGGCCGGAAAATATCAGGACTGCATTGACACGCTGCATTCACTGATCGACAAAGGCGACCTCGCCCCCCAGGTCGACTACGTCTATGCGGAATCGATGGTCCACGCAGGTCAGGTCGCCGCCGGCGCAGATCGCCTCGCCGCCCTGGAGAAGACACACCCCGAGATTCCCGACGTCCACCGCGCCCTCGGAGAAGCCCTGGATCAGCAGGGCCGCATGCAGCAGGCCCGCGAAGAACTCGAGACCGCCCTTCGGCTGAGTCCGCGCGATGCCGCCGCCCATTACGATCTCGGCAAAATTGCCCTCAGCAATCGAGACACCGCGTCAGCGATTTCCCATCTCGAAGCCGCCGTGCACCTTTCGCCCGACAGCGAGACCTACCACCAGGAACTCGCGCGCGCCTACAAAGCGGCTTTGCGGCCCGCCGCCGCCCAGCGAGAGATCGACGCCGGCAATGCACTTCGCGCCCCCGCGCAAAGCGCTGCCGCACCGCACCCCCCCGCTGCTCCTGAATAAAGAGCGTCGCCGTCTCTCATCACGCCCGCCCGGTTTTGTTCAGCTCCTTGTAGAAGCCCAGATCCTTGTCCGTGATCATCTTCGTGATGTACGCGATCTGCCCGTAGTGCAGCCCGAAGTGCTCCACCACCTGATAAACCGCGTCGAGGCCATGCACGTTGTATCCCTGGATCTCGTAGGGCGCCGTCAGCTCGGCCTCCGTTAGCCGGTCCAGCACCATCGCGCCCTCCGAGATCGTACCCCCGAGCTTTTCCAGCAGTGCGGAACCGGCGATGCTGCCCGACGCCGCGAATTCGGCCGGGCGATCGCGCTTGTCCTCCGCCAGATTGAACGAATCCACCAGCCACTGCCGCATGTTGCCGTTGAGATGAAGCATCAGGTTCCCGATCGAATTGCTGGCTGCGTTCGGCCGCCACCAGATCTGCTCGTCCGTTAGCGGCTCAACACACTTACGCAGCCGCGGCCAGTACTGATTCACCAGCTTGTCGCGGGAAAAGCACAGAAAAAGATTCGCCGGCGCTGGCTGGAATTGTGCTGTCATTCGGCAGTCCTCTGGATGAGACTCAGACGCGCGCAGCGTGTTGTCAAGCGCGCTCGCCGGCGTTCAGCCCACGTCCAGCTCCGATTTCGCCAGCGCGGCGATCTGCGGCCGGCTCTCCTGCCAGGTCTCCCACACCGCAGCACACCACTTGCGGATCATCGCGTCGCGCACCGCACCAGGTTCCGCGGCAACAACATCGGCGACCCTGATGCTCGCCTGCGTCTTTGGCAGCGGCAGTTGCGGCCACGATCGCCGCCGCCGCGCCATGCGCATGTGCGCCAGCTGTACCTGCTTGCCGGTGAATCCCTTCTCCAGATACAGGTACAAACCCATGACCGCGAAGATCACGGCCATGGGTTTCGTTGTTTCATCTACATGCTGCGCACGCCAGGCGTCCGCGCTGTTCTCGTGAAGGAACGCAGGATCGCCGTGCGCCAGCGTGTAGAACGAAAGTTCGTCGAAGAGTTCCTGTTCGGAAGGCATCGGGACCGGCTCCACAGGGGATCCGGTCCCTGATCTTACCAGCGATACACGGTCAGATTATCGATGTAGACGATCGCCTGCCCGTTGCCGATTCCATCCACCTGGAGGTTCGTCAGCAGACTTGGCGCCCACCCCAGCGCGAAGGCGGAGTTGACCGTGGCATTGATGGCCTGCGGCACATCATCCAGCCACACCGTCTGATAATTAATGTTGCCCGAATTGTCGCGGGCGTACGCCACCTGCACGTGATGCCAGGCGTTCACGCTCCACTGCCGCGGGTTGCACGCCTGGTTCGATTTCACCCAGGTGTCTACCGGATTCTGCGGCGTTCCTGCGTTCTTCGTATAGTCCCAGGTGCCGTTCCACCCATCGCACTGGAAACCGAAGATCGCCGTCTGCCCGTTGGGCATCGTCTGGTTCATATCCATCTCGATATTCGCCAGTTGGGTGTTCGGGCTCTGAATGTACACCCAGGTGTCGTAGAGAAAATTTGTCGAGACATTGTCGTCCCCGAACGATACCCAGAAGCGCTCGTTGCCGTTGTTGGTGAAGCTCGTCACGAACTCCCGGGCCGAGCCGCTGCGCGAAGGCGATGCCACCAGTCCCGTTGCGCCCGTCGACCATCCGCCTGCCGCGCTGTCGTTGCTCAGTTGCCAGCTGCCCAAATCGTCGATATTCGACACGCTGATCGCTGTCGAGGGAACCACTGCCGCGTTCGCCGGAGCCGTTACGCTGATCGCCACGTCGGTGTCGCAGGCGCCGCCGCCGTTGCCCCACGCCTTCACGTGCAGCGTGTGCGAACCATTAGCCGCGCTCACCGAAGTATTGATCGAGGTGCCGTAGACGATCGTCGTGCTCGGGCTGTTATCGAAGGAATAGCCCATTGTCGCTGTCGAATATCCACCGCACGTCGGTGCGCTCGCGCCCAGCGAAAAAGGCGAGCCAACGCTCGCGCCATTGGAGGGACTGCCCACCGTTACCTCGGCCGAGGACGCCGGAGGCGGCGCCGTTCCGACGTTGATCGCCACGTCGGTGTCGCACGCCCCGCCACCCTGACCCCACGACTTCACGTGCAAAACGTGGGCCCCCGCCGACGCCGAAACGCTGGCGTTGATGGAATTACTGTAGACAAACGTATTGTTCGGGCTGTTGTCGAACGAGTATCCCATTGCCGAAATCGCATGGGAGGAGCACGACGAATCGCTCGCCGTCAGAGTGAAAGGCGTCGTTACCGTTGCCCCGTTGGCCGGCGAAGAAACCGTGGGGTTGGCAAAGGCGGTGGCGGCGGCGAACAGGAAGGAGGCAAAAAGAGCAAAATTCGTGCGAATCTTCATGAGTGCGCGAGACCTTACAAAAAGATGGAATGAGGTCGTGCCAGCTTGCGGTAATGCCTGGCCCCCGGGCCACGTGCATGCTGGAACCCCGGTCGCGCAGGGGTTCACGGGCGGTTTTGCAGGTGTCGTTTCCGCAAAGACCGCGAGGCGTAAGTGGTTACCGCTGTAACCATTTAGACCCGATCAGAGGAGTCAAGTGAATTACTGACCGCATAGTACATGTGCCAAATCATCAAGCAACAAAAAAATGAAACCGAAATGGAAACCTTGGTAACAGGCAGGCAACGTTTTGGCGAGAGCGTGAAATTCTTACTGGATTTGCCCTTTCCACAGTAAAAATTTTTCTCCTCGGCTCCTCCGCAGCATCCGCCCTCTGCAGTTGGTGCAGCCGCAACCTACCGACGAGGCCTCGCTACGAGCTCGTGTGATCGAGAATGATCTTCCACTCGCCGGCCTTCTTCTCAAAGACAAGAGAAAAATTGCCAGCCGCTTCGCCGCCCCCCGCCTGCGTCCTCGTCAGGTGGAAACGTCCCGTCACCACGGCGTGGTCCCGCCCCAGCATGCGCACATCCGGATCGCTGAACGTCAGCTCTCCCATCGCCTCGCGCGTGCCGTAGTTCCGCTGATATCGCTCGAGGATCATCTGGTAGCCATGCTGAATCGTCTTCCCGATGAACGTCGTCTTTGGCGAATCGTCGTACCCGTGCATGAACGCGACAATGTCGCCCCGGTTCCACGCGGCTTGCTGGTCCGTCAGAACCTGCCGGATGGCGCTCTCCGACGCCTGAGCACGCAGGGGCTGGCTCCATCCAGCCACCAGCAAACCGGACAGCACCAGACAAACGGCAGTCATTTTCATCGGCGATCTCTCCCCACTCTCCCCGTACGACGTGTGCGCCCGCGAGCAGTCCGCTAAACTGAGCCCGGAAGCAATGATGACGTTTTATCCAAAATTCCTCACCTCGGCGACTGCCGAAGCGCATTTCCCCAAACCCGGGCCGCCGGAGATCGCCTTCCTCGGCCGCTCCAACGTCGGCAAATCCAGCCTCATTAATGCGCTCCTCGACGAGAAGCAGGCCCGCGTCTCCTCCACGCCGGGCCGCACACGCGCCATCAACTTCTTCGCTCTCGCCAGCGCTCCCTGGAGCGAGAAGCCCGCGCAGCAACCTCAGCTTTTCTTCGCCGACCTGCCGGGCTACGGCTACGCGAAGATTTCCAAATCCATCTCCGCCGAGTGGCCGAAGTTCATCGACCCCTACATCCGCGAACGCCCCACGTTGTCTCTGTGCGTCTGCCTCGTCGACAGCACCATCCCTCCGAAAGCCAGCGACGCACAGCTCTTCGAATTCCTCCAGAGCGTCGGCCGCACCTATCTCATCGTCGGCACCAAAGCCGACCGCCTCTCCGGCAACGGCCGCGCCAAATCCCTCGCGGCTCTCCGCGAAGCCTTTGGAGACGTCAACTTATTGCTGTGTTCCGCGAAAACGGGAGCCGGCATCCGGGAACTCTGGGCCGCGATCCGCGAGTCGCTATAGCCGCTGCTAGCTCGCCAACCGCAGCCGATCCAAAAGCTTTGTCGGATGCACGGGCTTCAGCAGAATCTCAAACTCATGCCCGCGGACCCGCGCATCCCGCAGCAGATCGGCGGTCGCCGCCTGGCCGGACAGCAACACCACCCGGCATCCCGGAACAATGTCTGCAATCTGGATCGCCGCCTCGATCCCGCTCATCCCCGGCATCACCACGTCCGCCAGGAAAACGTCAGGATGGAACACCCGTGCTGCCTCGACCGCCTTTTGTCCGCCGTACACCGTGGCAGCTTCAAAGCCGTTCTGGTTGAGAATCATGCCGAGGGTGTCCGCGATGATCCGTTCGTCATCGGCAATGAGCACTCTGGGCCTGACTCCGTCGGCGGTGGAACGAGAGTCCATCGGTCCTTTGAAGCAACAGCAACGCCTGGATGATGTCCTGCGAGTATATCCCTGCTCCATCCAAATGATCCTCAATTTTCTGCACGTAACGCATGAGAGGTACGACCCCACCCAGATCCGAGGTTGCGCATCTGCTGCCCGCTCCAGGCGAGTGCAATCCCGAACGTCAACACCCTCTTTGACTTGCACCACCGGAGGATTTATAACGGGGAATCCGGCCCCCCGTCCGGATCGGCCGCGAAGGTGCACCGGGAATCGTCCCGCATGCAGGTTCGCAACGTCGTTTAACCAGTGCAATGGGATGCTCGGGAAGGCGGTTAGAATCCGCCACTGCCCCGCAACTGTAAGCGCGTGTTCCTGCGTCTGTTTCACGATGACGCAGAAAAGGCCAGGCCAGAGTGCCACTGGAGCGACAGCTTCGGGAAGGCGGCCAGGCTTCGTTCTTCCGGCGTTGGTGCCGGAAAACGGCGCGCGAGTCAGGAGACCGGTCCTGCTTGCCGAGCTTGTTGTCGTCGACAGGCTCTTTTACCGCGTTCCCGAGGGGGAACGGAGGAGACCATGACTCTTTGCTCGCGGCCCATAGGCCGTTTCCTCACCATCGTTCGACTTCGCCTTACTGTTCTCGCGCTTTTGTGCGCTTCTGCGCCCGCTCTGCACGCCGTCAGTGTCCACGGCACCGTCACCGATCCGCTGGGTTACCCCATCGCCAACGCCACCGTTGGCCTGGTGCAGAACGGCGACGTGCTGCTCAGCGCGCGCACCGGCCCCGACGGCGGCTACGCTATGGTCAGCCCCAGCTCCGGCCGCTTCTATGTGCTCGCCTCCGGCGCTTCTTTCCGCCAGCTGCAAACGCAAAGCTTCTACGGTGGCCGCTTCGATAACGTCGAGCAGAACGTCGTCCTCGAGCCCGAAACCGTGCGCCAGTCCGTCGTCGTCACCGCTACCGGAACCCCTCAGCCCCAGGCCCAGGTCAGCGCCTCCGTCTCCGGCCTTAGCGCCGAAGACCTGATGAACCGCGCCGACGTGACAGATCCTCTCCGCCAGATCCCCGGCCTCAACGTCGTGCAGGAAGGCCAGCGCGGCGGCGTCACCTCGGTCTTCATCCGCGGTGGTACTTCCACTGCCAACCGCGTCGTCATGGATGGCGTTCCCGTCGAGGACATCGGCGGCCGCTTCGACTTCGGCAATGTCTCGAGCCTCGGTCTCCAGGATGTCGAGGTCTACCGCGGCCCCAACACCGTGCTCTATGGATCCGACGCCGCCGCCGGCGTCATCGCGCTCACCACGCCACGCGGCAGCACCTCGTTTCCATCGTTCCTTTACGAGGGCGACGCCGGCAGCTTCGGCACCTATCGCAACCAGGCCCAGCTCGCCGGCATGATGCGCAAGCTCGACTACTACTTCGGCGCCTCCAGCCTGTACACGCAGAACTCCATCCCGAACGACGAGTATCACGACGGCACCGCGGTATCGAACCTCGGCTATAGCCTGTCGGCCAAAACGCAGATTCGCATCACCGCCCGCGCCAGCAACTCCGCCACCGGCCTTCCCGGCGGCAACGGCGGCTATTCCTTCTACGGCCTCGCTAACGACGGCAAACAAAATGACCAGGACGTCTACGGAACCGGGACCATCGATCACGCCATTCGCGATAACTGGCACGCCGCCGTCCGCTACGGCCTCGTCCGCAAGCGCGAGGACTCCGGCGAGTGGTACCCGGCCGGCAATCTGCTCACCACCAGCGATCTCGGGGCAGGGAACTACTACGGCAACAACGTCACCGTACTCGGCGCCAACGGCACCTCAACCTCCGGCCAGGCGCTGCTGAATTATGGAACTGCCGCACCGTATTACACGATCTATCCCTACAAGGTCTATCTCGCCTCCAACCGCGACAACCTTTACGCCGATACGAACTATCAGCACGGCCCGCACCTCGGCGTCATCGGCGGCTTCCGTTACGAAGATGAGCGCGGCATGGAAGGCGAGCCTGTCTACCTCTTCGGCGAGAACCTCGAGCGCACGAACTACGACTATCAAGCCCAGCTCGGCGGCCAGTTCAAGAACCGCTTCTTCTACACCGCTGCCGGCGGGGTGGAGAAGAACCAACTCTTCGGCTTAGTCGGAACCCCTCGCGGCGGCGCTTCGTTGTATCTCATCCGCCCCGGCCAGGGCGTCCTGCACGGCACACGCCTCAGCGTGAACTTCGCCAAGGGGTACCAGGAGCCGACCCTTGACCAGCAATTCGGCTCGCTCTACGCCTTTCTCCAGACCAACGGCGGTCAGGCCACCATCGCCCAGTACGGCATCGCTCCTATTGGCGCCGAAACCTCACGCTCCTACGATGGCGGCATCGAGCAGAGCCTCTTCAGCGAAAAAGTCACCGCCCGTGTTACATATTTCCACAACGAATTCGGCAATCAGATCGAGCCGGTACCCGCCACCGTCGTCCCGCAGCTGTTGCCCAATCTCAGCCCCGCCCAGCAGCAGCAGCTCGAAAGCTTCCTCACCAACAATTACGCCTACTCGCTCGATCTCAACTCTATGTCTTACCGCGCCTTGGGCATCGAGTCAGAAGTCGAGTACGGTATGGGCAAAAACATCTTCGTCCGCAGCGGCTACACGTACCTCGACGCTGGCGTTCAGCACTCTTTCTCCTCGGACGCCATCGGCCCCAGTTACAACCCCAACTATCCTGGCATCCCCATCGGCAACTACGCCCCGCTGGTCGGCGCGCGCCCCTTCCGCCGCCCCCCGCACACCGGCTTCGCCAGCGTTATCTATACCGGCAGACAATGGTCAGGCGTCGTCCAGGCCGCGTATGCCAGCCGCAGTGACGACTCCACCTACCTTGGCGGTAACGACGTCAACTTCGGCAACACGCTGCTCCTGCCCAACCGCAACCTCGACTACGCGTATACCAAAGTCGACTTAGGCGTGACTTACCAGTACAAACCGTGGATGGCCCTCTACACCCAGCTCGACAACCTCACCAGCAACCAGCACATCGGCCCCATCGGATACCCCTCGCAACCCATGAATTTCCGCACCGGCGTACGCTTCACCATCAGCATCGTCAAGCGCTAATGTCCCGTCCCTGAAATGACCTGCGGTTGCAGTTTGCGAATTATGCCTTGAACGATATCATCCGGGACAACAATGGGTATATCATCGCCCTCAAGTTCACGCCCCGTTGAATTCTGGCGAGGCGAACCAATCCACTTACACATCACAAGGGAGGGCAAGATGAATTTTGCCGGATTGCGAAAATCGCTGCTCTTCGCGGCCAGCGCACTGCTGGCCACAACTGCATACCCGCAGGATGGTTTCCAGCTGCACAGTCCTGCATTTCAGAACAATGGCACGCCCCCGCTCTCGATGATCCTGAACGAGCCGAGCAACGGCGTGAATGTCTGCACCGCCAGCGGCGCGGCGGGCGGTGACCAGTCCCCGCAGCTCTACTGGACCGATCCACCTCGGGGCACGCGCTCGTTTGTCGTTGTCCTCTACGACACCACGGCCTCCTTTACACACTGGGGCATCTACAACATTTCTGGGTACGTGAATGGGCTGCCGGAGAACGCGGGCACGGCCGGCAGCAGGTACGGCATGCAGATCGAAAACGACTTCGGGTTTGGCCAGGAGTACGACGGGCCCTGCCCGCCTGCGGGTGTGGCGCCGGAAATCCACAACTATGTCTTTACCGTCTACGCGCTGAGCACCACACTCAACCTGCCCGGGACTGCCAACTTCCCTGCGAACGCTGAAACCCTGTATCACGCCTTTATCGAGGCGAGTGAGCGCGGCCAGATCCTGGGCAAGGCAAGCCTGACGGCGCTCTATTCGGCCACGCCGGGGACGGGCCACACCGATTGACCTTGTCCGGCCTGCAACCTGTAACCTGTAACCCGTTAACTCATCCCCCTGGGGCTTAATCGACGGCCGCGACCATCGGTTGTGCCCGTCGGTCCTCCGCCACCGCCTGCGCCACCGCATTCAGGATCGTCTGCACCACCAGTTCCGGCTCATCCAGATGGATCCAGTGCAGGCTGCGCTCGGCGATCATATGCCGCCCACGCGGCCCGTACTGGTCCATGTTCGCCGGCGGAGCCGCGCTTGCCGGCGTTAGAACCGTGACCGGCACGTCGCCGATCGCCTCCACCTCGTGCATCTCGAGCGCCGTCGCCTCCACCGCCTCCAGATGCGCCAGCAGCCCCCGATAGAATCGCGGCGCCGACCAGTGCGCCGCAATCGACGGCCGCACCTCTGCCGGCATCTTGCCGATCTCCGTGTCCAGCCGCTGCGCGAGGAACTCACCCTGCCGCCCCGCCAGCCGAATCAGGAACCCCGAGAACCGCGCCGACCGGCAGAAGTGGGATCGTGCCGCCAGCCGCGTTATCCCCACCCGCGCAAAAACGCCGCCCACCCGCGTCAGCCGCTGCGCTCGCCTCACCCGCCCATCCGCGCCCGCGTTGAACGGCGGCCATTCGACGGGCCGCATCGGATCGATCAGAATCAGCGCAGCCATCTCCTCCGCACACTCGAGCGCAAACCGCTGCATCACCAGCCCTCCGAAAGAGTGCCCCACCAGAACCCACGGCGGCTCGATCCCCGCCGCCCGCAGCAACTCCCGCAGTTCACGCGCCACATGCCTCGGCGTCCGCTCCGACGTGCAGGCGCTGCTCCAGCCCAGTCCGCACCGATCGTAGGCCACGGTATGCACGCGCTCCGCCAGCGCCGTCTGGAGATGCACCCAGTTCAGGCTCGTCGCCCCAAACCCCGACTCGAAGACCACCGTCGGCCCTCGCCCGCGCGGCCCCATCTCCACCATATATAGTTCGCGTCCGTCGCCAATCCCGACCAGCCGCCCCGGCTTCCGCAGCCGCTTTCGATCCATGACGCCGCCGATCCACTCATAAAGGAGTCCCGCGAGAACGAGCAGACCCGCGAGCAGCACAGCAGAGGCGACGATGAACAGACCTCCGAGAAGAATCGTCATCGCCCCGCCTCACTCGCGGAGTCCACCGCCGTCAGGTTGAAATCCTTCCGCGTCAAATGCGCGTGCGGCGAGCCATGATCGATCAGCAGAATCGTCGACCCCGGCTTGCCCTCCAGCTTCGCTTCCACCTGCCGCGAAAGCCACAGCCCGCCGATCTGCTCCAGGTCGTAGAACACGAATTGCTTCGCCGGCCCGCCGTTCTTCGGCACCGCCTCCACGTACACCGGCGCGCCGGTCTTCTGATCCATCCACGTCGTGACGGACGAGTACGAAGTCGGCTGCCCCGGCCCCGGCTCGCTCTTCAGCACAAAGCACTCCCGTGCTCCGTACTTCGCAGGCGCCAGCACCGTCTGCTTCGCCCAGAAGAATTGCCCATCCGCAAAATCCTCGGGATAAAACAATGTCCCCGCCACGCCCTCGCCCCAGTGCTCCGGTGACAAACGCTCCGGTGTTTTCTCTCCCGTCCGCAGCGCTTCAATCGTTGTGTGTCCGCTCTCGTTCTGCGTCAGCAGGTACCGTTCGCGCTTGCGGTCCGGCGTCGTCACCGTGATCATCGTGCGCAGCCCATCGGGGAAGGAGTGCGAAGCGAGCGCCAGAGAATTGTTGGTCCGCGTTCCATTCCCGGCGACAATCGTCAGCCGCCCCGCCGCGCGCACATCCGACTTCCACACACGCGCCCGCGCGCTGGCCAGCACTGCCTTCAGCGATCCCGAGGGCGCCGGCTTCGCGGCGGTCTGCGCGAAACCTGCCGAACAAACGAGAATCGCCACCAAAGTCCGCCCGACCGGCCAGGTCAGTCGCATATCCGCCCATCCCTCATCGCCACATGCCGATGCGCCGTCGCCGCGATATCCAGATCGTGCGTCACCATGATCAGCGTCGTCCCATAACGCTCCTGCACCTGTGCCAGAAGCTCAAGGATCTTCGCCGAGTTCACGCTGTCCAGGTTCCCCGTCGGCTCATCGGCCAGCAGCACCCGCGGTTCGTTCACCAGCGCGCGCGCGATGGCCACCCGTTGCCGCTCCCCGGCCGAAAGCTGCGTGGGATACTGCCGCAGCCGCTGCTCCAGCCCCAGCTCCACCAGCAGCGCCCGCGCCTTCTCCTCGCGATTGGCATGATGCGCTCCGCTGCCCAGCATCGGTACCTGCACATTCTCCATTGCATTGAGCGAAGGCAACAGGTGAAAGGACTGAAAGATGAACCCGGCAAACCGCGCGCGATACGCGTCCAGAGTGATGCAGGCCGCACCGTCGCTCGCCCCGCCCAGATATTCTCCGCGAAACAGCACCGAGCCCTCGGTCGGCGTATCCAGCCCGCCCAGCAGATGCAGCAGCGTCGACTTGCCGCTCCCGCTCGCGCCGGTGATGGCCAGAAAATCGCCCTTCGCAACGCCAAGGCTCACGCCGCGCAGCGCCTCGATGCGCCCACCCTCATAGCTCTTCTTCACATCGCGGACTTCGAGAATCCACGGCGATCCCGCGCCCGCAGTTCCCACGCCTGGACGGCCAGTCTCGCTACTCATGCCGCAGCGCCTCTACAGGACTCAACTGCGCTCCGCGCCACGCCGGCACCGACCCCGCCAGCACGCCCACCAGGATCGCCATCAGCAGCCCCTCGAGCAGCGTTTGCACCGGCAACGTCGTCGACGCAATGCTCGCCGTCTGCGGCAACGCGCCCAGAATTCTCAGCGCTCCCCACCCCAGCAGCACTCCGGCCCCGCCGCCCGCCGCGCCAAGGGCCGCCGCTTCTATAAGGATGAGCGTCATCACCCGACCCCTTGACCAGCCCATCGCCCGCAGCACGCCGATCTCTTTCGTGCGCTCGAAGACCGACATCGCCATCGTGTTCGCGATCCCCAGCGCCGCCACCAGCAGCGCGATCAGCGACGTCCCCCACGCCGCCGCATGCGCCAGCAGCACCAGCTGATTGTTCGCCGCGCGCTGCGCCGCAGGAACCGCCCGCAATCCTGGCAGATCCTTTTCCACCGCGTCCTCGGCTTCCTTTTGCCACTGCGCTTGCGAAACACCAGCCGGCGCCGGCTTCAGCTTCACGTGGTACGCCGTCACCTTGCCCGTCATGCTCGACAGGTTCTGCATCTCGTCCAGCGGCAGAATGATTGCGCCCGTTTCCAGCGCCGATCCACTGCGGAAAATCCCCACCACCGTGAACGTGCTGCCCTGCAGATCAATCGTGTCGCCGACCTTCTTGTTCAGGCTGTCCGCGAGCAGTTCGCCCAGCATCGCCTCCTGCTGTCCGTCGCGGAAGCGCCGCCCCTGCAAAATGTTCAACGCGGAAAATTCAAAGGTGTCCGCCTTCCACCCGTAGACCAGCGTGTTCACTTCCGGCGTCACCGCCATCATGTTGATCACCATCGGCGCGGCAATTTCGATCTGCGGAATCCGCCGCAGCACATCGCCTGCGCTCTGGTCCACCGAGGTATTCAGAAACGTCTTCTGCACGACCGCGAGATCGGTGCCCGCGTTCTCATACATCTCCAGCCACGCGTGCTCGAACGAGCGCGAGAACCCCACCAGCGTCACGAACGCCCCAATGCCCATGCCGATGCCGCACAGCGTCAGTGCGGTCCGCAGGCGGCGGCGCCAGACGTTTCTCCAGGCAAAACTAACAAAAGAGAGTCGCATCGATTGGGGGCTTCGAAAACTGCAGGTATTCAGCGAAGCCTTCAGCCTACGGGGATGATGCTCCGATGTCTACAGCGAAATCGTCGTTCGCCCGCTACACGAAGTGGTTCCGACCAGCACCATGCGCGCGCTAAGTGTGGACGCGAATTCCTGAGCAGCAATCTGTCTTCTATATTGATGCCGCCCAGGGCTACGAGTTGGTTTGCGGCGTTCCCTGCGGATACCCTGCCTTTTGCGAAACCCGCAGGGAACGCAGTCCGGCCGGTAGAGGTACGCGGACCGCGGCAAATGCGTACGCCAGCGCCGCAGCCAGGTCGATCCAATAGTGCTCTCCCGTGCCCAGCGTGGCCGCGGCGGTGAGCAGAGCAAACAGTGCCCCGGCCCAGCGCCACCGCCGAGGCAGATAAGCAGCCAGCACCAACGCCCAGGCCAGGTGCATCGACGGCATGCAGTTTCGCGGAGCCAGCCGATCACCCAGATGAGCCGGCCCCACCGCCGGGAACACCAGATACAGAAAAGGAGCACAGAAAGACGTGAGGGAAAGCGACCATAGACAACGCCGCGCCCAGGGCGTGACGCTCATGACGACGGCCGCGAAAAACGCCAGAGAATAATACACAACCCATAGCGCATCGCTGCACAGAGCGTGCGCCAGGGTCCAGTGGTAGATCGCCGTACTGGCTCCTGCGTCAATGCGCAGGAAGAACCAGTCCATGGTTCGCGGAGTGAGTCGGATGACGATGTGATTGGCCGCTGCGATGAGAGCGACGAAAAGCGGCATGATGAAGCCTAAGAAAATGAGCTGCTCACGCGCAGCGCGCCTGATGGTCGCGGCCACCGCCAGCCATACGCTGCCCAGCGCCGTCCAGGTGATAAAAGGATCGTCGTGATAGCGAATCAGAAGCAACGCTGCCACAACAAACAACAGCCCTAAGGCAAGCCACTCATCAAACGGCCTGGGACGTTGATCAACCGGGACCATGGCAACACCCTACAGGGGCAGTCCAGCGAGGGACCATCCCACGTTCCGGGCAATCGCTCAACAACCTGCACCCATTCCACGCCGGGCGGGAGGACATTCCTTCCGTGCGCAATTTGTGACCGGGGGCACAGCCTCGCACCCGTCTTCCAACCTAGTCTGAAACGTCGCCGGAGAGACTTGGGTGGCAACGATTGTCGAACCCCCGGTAGCCCTCGTCGCAGGCGCGGGTACCCCGCCGCCATCGCCGACCTCTGCCGAGGCCGCTGCCGTTCCCGCCTCGAACCCCTGGGTCGTGGCCATCTCCGTCATGCTGGCCACCTTCATGGAGGTCCTCGACACCTCCATCGCCTCGGTCGCCCTCCCTTATATTGCGGGCACCCTGGCCGCCTCCAACTCCGAAGCCACCTGGGTCCTCACCAGCTACCTCATCGCCAATGCCGTCATCCTCCCGGCCAGCAACTGGTTCTCTCTCCGCTTCGGACGCAAGCGCTTCCTCATTACCTGTGTCTGCCTCTTTACCGTCGCCTCCTTCTGGTGCGGAGCGGCCCCCTCTCTCGGCATGCTTTTGCTGGCCCGCGTGTTGCAGGGCGCCGGCGGCGGCGCGCTGCAGCCCATCTCCCAGGCCATCCTGCTGGAAAGCTTCCCGCCGAAACGGCGCGGTGCCGCGATGGCCGTCTTCGGACTCGGCGTGGTGGTTGCGCCGGTCATCGGGCCCACCCTCGGTGGCTGGCTCACCGACTCCTTCAGCTGGCGCTACGCCTTTTACATCAATATCCCCATCGGTGTGCTGGCCGTCTTCATGATCAGCCGCTTTGTCCACGACCCGCCCTACATCCGCCGCTCCAACGCCGGCGCCTTTGACAACCTCGGCTTCGGCCTGCTCTGCCTCTGGAGTGGCTGCCTCCAGATCGTCCTCGACAAAGGCCAGGAGGTCGACTGGTTCAGCGCCAACTGGCTCCGCTGGGCGACGCTGATCCTCATCGTCTCCCTGGTCTGGTTCATCCGCCACGAATGGACGAGCAAGAACCCGCTCGTCGATCTGCACATCCTCGCTCAGAACCGTAACTTCCTCGTCGGCTGCCTGCTCATCTTCCTGCTCGGCTTCGCTATCTACATCACCATCGCCATGATGCCTCTCTTCTATCAGGAGGTCCTCGGCTACACCGCGCTTACGGCCGGCATTGTCGTCGCCCCGCGCGGCCTGGGTTCGATGCTCGGGCTCCCGCTCATGGGCATGATCAGCAATCGGGTCGACAACCGCTGGCTCATCACCATCGGCTTCACCGGCTTCGGGCTGCTCTCCATCTGGTTCTCCCTCATCAACACCGGCATCGGTCCCACCACCATGCTCATCCCCATCGTGCTCACCGGATTCGCTCTCAGCTTTGTCTTCGTCCCCATCGGCAACATGGCCACCGTTACGCTCAGCAACCAGGAGATGGGCAACGCCACCGGCATTTTCAATCTGCTGCGCAATATCGGCGGCTCGATCGGGATCTCGCTCGCTTCCACGATGCTCGTCCGCCGGATGGCCTTCCACCAGACCCGCATCGCCGGCACGGTGCCGCTCTGCGGCGTCTGGTTCCAGCAGCATATGGCAGCCATGGCTGCGTACTTCGCGCACCAGCTTGGCCCGGCCCAGGGCCAGCCTGCCGCTCTGGCCGCAATGTACATGCAGCTCGAACGCCAGGCCCTCCTCTGGGGCTTCGTCGATGTCTTCCGCTGGACCGCTGTGGTCTGCTTCGCCGCCGGCCTCGCCGTCTGGTCCTTCCGCCGCATCAGCCACGGCGACGACGGCAGCGTCAAGGTGCACTGAAGAGAGTCTTGTGAGAATCTACCTCGATGTCTGTGCGCTGAATCGTCTGCTGGATGATCAACGGCAGCCCCGCATTCGCAGAGAGGCTGAAGCAGTCGAGGAGATTTTCGGGCTGATCCCGTCGAAACAGGTACGTTGGATCGCCGGCGCAGTCCTGCAGTCCGAAATCATGCGAACACCTGACCGTCAAAAAAGTGATGACATTCTGGCGCTCATGCGATTCGCCGATGAGCAACCTCCGCTCTCTTCGCGGGCGATCTTGCGAGCCGCAATGCTTGAACAGATTGGATATGGCCCGTTTGATGCGCTCCATCTGGCGATCGCAGAAGACTCCGGTGCCGATGTACTCCTCACGACCGACGATCGTTTCACCAGGCAGGCGAACCGCGGATTGGGGAACCCGACCATTCCGATGAATCCGGTAAACTGGCTGCGGGGAGGGAAGCCATGAAGAGCGTTGAGCAAATGACCGACGAACAGCTCGAACGTCACGCGCTCGAAATCCTGGGTCGCGAACTTGGCCCGCTCGGCCTCGCCCGTTTTCTGCGTGCCTTCCGCTCTGGCACTGGCAATTACACCGCCGAGCGCAATCGCTGGCTCGGGAAAACCACGGTTCGCAGCGTTACCAAACCTGCGAAGTCCCGCCGCATTTCCTGACCCCCTTCACCCCCCCAGCTCACGCCACAACCCCGCCAGCTTCTCCACCTCCAGCTCCTCCGCCCGAGCCCCCGCACTCACCCCACACTTCTCCATCGCCGCCGCCACCCGGCCCGCCTCAAACCCCGCGTTCCGCAGATTCTTCCCCAGCATCTTCCGCTTCTGCGCAAAGCAGCTCCGCACAAACCGCAAAAATCCCTCCGCCTCTACGCCCAATTCCGCATACCGAGGAGCCATCGTCAGCCTCAACACCGTCGAGTGCACCTGCGGCGGTGGCGAAAACGCTTCAGGCGACAACGTCATCAGCTTCTCCACCCGCGCAACCATCTGCGCCGTCACCGTCAGCACGCCATAATCCCGCGTTCCCGGCACAGCCGCGATCCGATCCGCCACCTCCCGCTGCACCATCACCACCGCCCGCTCCACATCCCCCGCATATCGAAACAGCCGCAGCAGAATCTCCGTCGTGATGTAGTACGGCAGATTCCCAACGACGAGCAGTTTCTCCTCTTCCCCCGCACGCAACGCCGCAAAATCCGTCCCCAGCACATCTTCCTCAAGAATCGAAACCGACCCGCGCCCCGCAAACTGCTCCCGCAACCACGGAGCCATCTCCCGATCCAGCTCCACCCCCACCAGCCGCCGTGCGCGCGCCGCCAGCAGAGCCGTGATCTCCCCGCGCCCCGGCCCAATCTCCACCACCGTCCGCGCCGACACATCCCCCAGCGCATCCGCAATCGCTGCCTGCGCCGTCGCGCTCACCAGAAAGTTCTGCCCCAGCCTGGGCCGTTCTCCTCGCCGCCGCATCCTTATTGATTGTGCACTGCCCCGCACCCTGATCGCCGAATCCGGAACGCGAATAGCATTGGGTTAACAGTTGAGAGCTGGCAGCTAAGAGCGAACGGCCCAGCACTCCTCAACCTGCAACCTGCAACCTGTCACCTGCAACCTGCACCCTGTAACCTGTACTAGCCATGCAAATCGTCTACGCCGCCTCCGAATGCGCGCCCTGGGCCAGAACCGGCGGCCTCGGCGAAGTCCTCCGCACCCTCCCGCGCCAGATCGCCGCCCTCGGCCACAAAGTCTCCGTCTTCATCCCGTACTACCGCCAGGTCCGCGAATATTCCCAACAGCAGTCCCCCGAAAAAAACTACGCCGTCCGCGACATCACCATCCCCTTCCTCGGATACAGCCGCTTCGCCTCCATCCTCGACGGCGGCACCCACTCCGGCGTCCAGATGTACTTCGTCGATTGCCCCGAGCTCTTTGACCGCGAGTCCCTCTACGGCACCCCCAGCAGCGAGTACCAGGACAACTGGGAGCGCTACGCCCTCTTCTCCCGGGCTGTCCTTGAAGCCACCAAAGTCCTCGGCGCCCCCGACCTCTTCCACGTCCACGACTGGCACACCGCCCTGCTGCCCGTCTATCTGCGCACCCTCTACAGCGTCGATCCGATCCTTCGCAACCGCGCCACCGTCCTCACCGTCCACAACGCCGGCTACCAGGGACGATGGCCCGCCGCCACCCTCGAGTGCCTCCTCTTCCCCTGGGATATCTTCACTCCCGAGCGCGCCGAATTCTACGGCCAGTTCAACTACCTCAAGGCCGGCCTCGTCTATGCCGACCGCCTCACCACCGTCAGCCCCCGCTACGCCCAGGAGATCCAGACCCCCGAGTACGGCGAGCAGCTCGACGGCGTCTTCCGCCAGCGCGCTGCCGACCTTAGCGGCATCCTCAACGGCCTCGATTACAACGACTGGAACCCCGCCCACGACGGCAACATCGCCGCCCACTACAGTCCCGAAAACCTCGAGGGCAAAGCCGAGTGCCGCCGCGACCTGCTCCACGCCTTCGGTGCGGGCCGCCAGGACGACTCCACCGCGGTCATCGGAGTCGTCACCCGCCTCACCACGCAGAAGGGCATCGACCTTATCGCCCAGGTTGCCGAGCCCCTCTCGCGCGAAACCGCCGTCCTCCTCGCCCTCGGCACCGGTGAGGACTACTACGAGAACCTCCTCCGCTCCCTCGCCGCCAAATACCCCGGCAAGGTCTATACCCGCATCGGCTACGACATCACCCTCGCCCACAAAGTCGAAGCCGGCTCCGACCTGTTCCTCATGCCCTCCCGCTACGAGCCCTGCGGACTCGGCCAGCTCTGCGCCCTCAAATACGGAACCGTCCCCATCGTTCGCGCCACCGGCGGCCTCGACTCGACCATCGACGAGTGGAACCCTGAAACCCGTACCGGTACCGGCTTCAAATTCCAGGGCCTCGGCGCTGATGAGTTTTTGGCGGCGATCCAGCGAGCCCTTACGATCTTTCGAGACGACAAAGAAGCCTGGCGCACGCTCATGCACAACGGTATGACGGCGGACCACTCCTGGACAAAACCGGCAGCCGAATACCTCGAGGTCTACGAGCAAGTGGTCACCAGTCGGAACTAACGATTTGCCATCGAGGCAGCCGCGCTTCGCGCCACTTCCACAAAGATGTCATCCTGAGCGAAGCGCCGCAGAAATCTCGCCAGAGTAGAGGATGCCCGTCGGCGCGGAGTCGAATAGCCTGGCCTGAGCAAGGCGTCCTAAGACGCCGCGTCGAACGGCGACCCCCGAAGCCCAATGCTCTCAATCAACCCGCGAAGGTAGGCGGAGGGGAATCGGTCGCGTAGCGGCCGACCAAATCTTACCAACGCGCTTTGCCGGGTGCCCCATATCTGCCCGATGTTGGCAGATGTGGGTTATCGCGCGAAGCGCGATTCGCTTTCCGCGTCCGAGGCACGAAAACGTTGTCCAGCCGGGGACTTACTTTACACATCAGACCGGGGACATGGTTTACAGTTTGTTCCGGTTTTAGGGTTGTGCTGCCGATCCTTCCGGCAGCGGTAGTCGTCGAGCCTGTGGGAAGTATGCAA
>Ga0224555_1000760_pt1 | contig 49110 bp, 58 predicted proteins | sample 714S23034metaG_FD_180687 | JGI IMG/M metagenome (GOLD analysis project Ga0224555, IMG submission 180687) | Peat soil microbial communities from Stordalen Mire, Sweden - 717 S2 30-34 | ecosystem: Environmental > Terrestrial > Soil > Wetlands > Peat | place: Sweden: Norrbotten County, Stordalen...
CGACCGTGCTCGGAGGCGTGAAGCCGGATGGGACAAGCATCCTCAACACGGCGGGGGCGATCTCTGCAACAGCAGCAAGTGTGGGAGCGGATGCTTCCGGTGCGGCGGCAACGGCTCAGAGCAATGCCGAGACTTACGCGCAGAATGCCAGCCACATCAACACTGGAACCATTGGAGTGAGTTATCTGCCGACTGGCATTCCCATCGGCTCGGTTGGTTCGGCTGGACTGAGCGGAACACTCCCAATTGTAGTCGCGGCAACGGGAGCGATCTCTTGCCCAACGTGCGGAACATCTACGGGAAGCGTAAGCAGCGTGACCTTCACGGGCGATGGCACGGTGGACAGTTCGACTCCGAGTACAGCGGTAACAACCAGCGGAACGGTCACGGCAACACTCAAGAATCAGGCGGCGAACACCGTTTTTGGCAACTTCACCGGCAGCAGCGCGGCTCCGACTTTCACGGCGGCACCGACCTTCAGTATGGCGAACCTAACCGGCATGACCTCTGGCCAGGTGACTACCGCGTTGACCTACACTCCGGTTGCGCCAACCGTAACGACGCTTTCCTATCTGACGACTGCGGCTGGGGGCGTATTTGGTACTGCGGCGTTTACCGCATCAACGGCCTATGATGCTTCTGGCGCAGCTTCCACGGCTCAATCGAATGCTGAAACTTACGCCTCCAACGCCAGCAACATCTCGTCTGGGACTGTGGGCTATTCCTACCTCCCTATCGGCACATCGGCAAGCCACGTCCCCTCGGGTGGGGTCATTACGGCGGCAGGGCCGACGGGAAGCGCGACAGCGATACCAGTTATCACCTACAACGCAGCGGGGCAGTTGACAGCAGTGACGACCGCAACTCCCACGGTTGCAGTGGTGAATGGAGTTAGCTACGGTTCCAGCCCTTCAACCAACACCGTACCGGTAGTGACCGGTACGAACACGGTGACGTATGAGGCGGTACCGAACGCAGCCTTAGCAAACTCGGTGACTACGGTCAACGGCCAGAACTGCGCCCTGGGTGGAACCTGTACCATATCCGCATCTGCTGGAACGATCACCGTAGGCACCACGACGATTGCGGGTGGCACGACTGGCCACATCGAGTACAACAACAGCGGCGTGCTGGGCGAGCTAAGTACCTATGGAAGTGGCTCGGTGCTGCTTGGCAGCGGTGCGGTTGGGTCGGCGGCTTACACCGCGTCCACGGCTTATGCCACGGCGGCACAAGGCACGAAGGCGGACAACGCGGGGGCCGTGACAGGCGCGGTCAAGTCGAACGGCAGCGCAACATTCAGTCAAGCAGCATGTGGCGATCTGAGCAACGGAGCGAGCGGCTGTTCTACAACGGTAGGGACGGCGGCGACTCATGCGGCTACGGACTTCCAACTCGCGCTTACCAACCCAGTCACCGGACCCGGCAGCGCAACCGCCAATGATGCCGTAACCTTTACCGGAACAGGGGACCAGGTTCAGGATAGTGGGGTCGCAATTTATACCATCCCATCTTCTAATCTGAATTTAGGGGGCGGTTTGCCCTTGACGTATGGAGGAGCTAGTTCGATTGCCATCGGTAATAGTAGCACTTTAGCAAGTTCTACCGGCACAGTGAACATTGCCATAGGTACATCAAACCTACTTGGTGCCTCTGGATCATTCAATATCGCGATAGGTGCTGAGGCAATAGGTTACGGTGGCATAGAGACAGGTAGTAACAATATAGGCTTAGGGGACTCTGCCCTCTACAATCTTACAAGTGGGGGCAATAACATAGGAATCGGAAATAATACCCTAGCTACAAACTCTTCTGGGAGTTACAGTACCGGAATTGGAAGTGGGGCGCTTCAGTTCACTACTACGGGCAATGGTAATACAGCAGCGGGCTATTTAGCAGGAACTTTACTTCCTACTGGGTATCATAATATAACGGGTAGCTACGGGACTTTCCTGGGGCAGAACACACAGGCAAGTGCGAATGGTAACACAAACGAAATTGTAGTAGGATCGACGGCAGTTGGAGCAGGTTCCAACACAGCAGTAATTGGCAATGCTGCGGTAACTGATGAATACTTCGGTAGTGCAGCCGGATTAGCGACACTTCATGGAGCCGCTTTTACTGGCAACTCATCCACAGCCACAAACCTCAGCACCAACGGCACGGCAAACCAAGTCTGGGGGATGAACTCTGGGGCAACAGCTCAGGGATGGCAGACTCCGGGCAGTACCATGACCTACCCCGGAGCAAACACGATTGGCGTGGCGAATAGTGGGAACACGGCGTGGCGCACTCCGCTATACAGCGATATAACGGCGCTGTTTGGTTCCGGCTCTTGCTCTGGCGCATTGATGTCCAGCGGGGGATGCACGGCTCTGCCTTCCGTAGGCACATGGGGCGCGTTGAATTATCCGACATGGACTACGGGCACACCATTCGTAAAGATGACGGCAGCAGGGACGTTTGCGCTGGACACAAATACTTACGGGACATTCACTTTGCCTTCGCTAACCTCTGGCTCCGTGTTGTTCTCAAATGGCTCAACCATCGCACAAGACAATTCCAATTTCTTCTGGGATGCGACGAATCATAGACTCGGCATCGGGACGACGGGGCCGAGTGGGCAGTTGTCTTTGGGAAATCCGTCTACTGATACTAATTTAAGAACATATGGTATTAGTGACCAAGGTGTTTTCAATTTTTACCAAGCTCAAAATTTCCCAACGGCAGGCATCTATGCACGAATACTTGACATCGTATCTGGTTCGCAAAATACACTATCGCAGATTCGTTTTCTCACGCAAAATGATGGTCTTAGTGGACCAACGGAAAAGGTCAGGATAGATAATAACGGCAACGTCGGTATCGGGACGACGAGCCCTGTACAGGCTCTTGATCTTGGCACTGGCGCATTGCGCACGGGCGGCCTGACTATCGCCGGAAATCCTACAGTCTTTGCCAACCCAATCGTAATAAATGGGCAGACGCCGCCAGCCTTTATATATTTGGACAGCACCTATAATGTTTTAAGGATTGGTGCGCAGAGCACGTATACCACGCTCGCTTTTGAGCTGCCGGGTTCCCCAGCTTATGAGGATGTAATGCAATTAACCGCAACTGGTCTTAATCCGGCCCCCGCCTTCGATAATACGATTAACCTTGGGGTTACGGGCCAACGTTGGAAGAGTCTGTGGGTTGGAACAGGTGGAGGTATTTTCCAAGGCAACGTCGGCATCGGGACGACTTCGCCAGCGGCGTTGCTATCCGTTGGTTCAAGTAGCCAGTTTCAAGTAAGTAGCACAGGTGTATCTTCAGCAGGAGCGGGCAGCACAGACTTGAATGGTAGCGGAGTACCAGAAGCCCACTGCCTTGCGGATGGGACGGGGTGCCCTGGTGGAACGCTCTACAACGCCGCCGGGACGCAACTGACATCTGCGCACACAGTGATGGGCTTGACGACGCTTTCTGGTGGTGCTGCAACGGTGACATTTAGCGGGTCAGCCATATTTACCAGTTCATCCTCTTATGCCTGTATGACGAGCGCAACAGTCAGCACCATCAATCTTAACGCACTGGGAGTTACTTACACAAGTGGATCGTCGGTGACATTTTCAGATGATGGCGGTTTAGGTAGTGACGCAATTCGCTATATTTGCATTGGTAACTAGGAGTAACTAGCACCACCCTCTGGGCGGGTAAAGCGCAAGCCGAGAGGGGTATTTTTGGGGATACGGGCGCGATCAATTGCCCGTATCCCTTCTAGTTTGTGAAGGTTACAAACTCGCTTAGTGTCCCTGTCTCTCCGTCAAATACCCCCATCTAAGCGTCACCCGCTCCCGCGGCAGGTCCAACCAGCACGGAGCATCTACGCGATCAACCGGCAACTGCGAGCCCATCGTCCGCTCGCGCAGTTTCTTTTGGATCTGGTTGACTTGCTCTGCGACGGTCACTGATTGTCTCCTAAAATAGTGCCGGCCTTTTCTGTTGCCAGGTAGAGCATCCGGCGTACCCCGACAGTTTTTAGGCTGCCATTTGCATCGGAGCAGTGCGGGGGCGGAAAGCCAACACATTGCTCTTTTGCTCGCTGTGACGTTTGGTCGCAGTTAGTTGCCGGGGAAGCGGCGAGAGATGGCCCCTACGAGTTGAGTCTCGCCGCTCTCCGTAAGCCAACACAGTACCCGCAGTAATTGCCGCTGTCAAATTACTTTCCGCAACTGTTGAATGCGCTTCGCGATGTTCCGATAACTCACACCTTCTTTGCGTAGCTGTCTGATCTGATGGCGCTCGCGTAGCTTTTGAACCTGATCGCCGTTGTGCAAAATCACAATCTCAGGGCGTTGCTCTTTGAGTAGTGCGAGCGCATCTTCGAGCCTGTTCTCAAGCACTAGCACGCTGCGGAACGCATACATAAAGCGATCTTCCCAATTCATCTCGTCTAGCGGGTTGGGGGTTGCCATATCGCCAACAGTACCCCGGTAACCAAAGTCACGTCAAGGTAACTGGCGCTTGCGTGTTATGCCCAACGATAGAGGGTAATGGACTACAATGGAGTGTATGAACCTTCCTGAAGTTGGTTTTGTGAGATTGCCCCAAATACTCGCCGTCATCCCCGTCTGCCGTGCAACCTGGTGGGCGGGCGTCAAAAGTGGCCGCTTCCCGGCCGGCCGGCTGCTCAGCCCGCGTATTCGGGTTTGGAGCGTTGAGAGCATACGGGCGCTGATCGCTGAGATCGGGGGCGCGGAGTGACGTGCGATGTGCGGCCATCAGTGCGCTGCTCATGCGGTCTAAATCAGTTTGTTCGAGCCTTCTGTGTACGATGCCGGCGGCCACTCCCGAAGCCGATCCTTGAACTTGGCGACACACTGCCAACGATGGCAGAGCTTGAGATGCGACTGATCCATGAGGCCGTACGTCGATGCGACGGCGATAAGCGCCAAGCAGCCAAGCTGATCCAGATTGGAAGGGGAACCCTCTATCGCAAGCTCAGGATACCGCGAAGCAAGGGAACGATTGCTTCTAAAAGAATTTGAAAATAACTCTTGACATCTTACTAGTAACTTGGTAATATCTCTTTATGGAAAACAAATTCAAGATCTTCGGCTTCACTGATGAGGTTACAAACTGCGATTGTTGCGGTAAGACTGGGCTCAAGGGAACCTTCGCCGTTGAGCTTCTCTCATCTGGTGAGATCCTTCATTACGGCTCGGTATGCGTTACCCGCAACACTGGCATCGCTCACCCGAAGACGGCGGCTGATGAGTACCGCGCCGAACGCACCAGGGCGGCTCAAGCAATCCTTCGCCAGTCCCCAGAGTACCGCGCCCAGGAAGCGAAGTTTGCTCAGCGCAACGCACTGCCGGCGATGGGCTTCCCGAAGGCTTACGAATTCGTAAAGGCCGAATGTCTGGCGCTTGACGCCGTTCGCGTTCGCCTGCAGGCCGAATATAAATTAGATTCATTATTATGTTGACAGCTTACTAGTAACTTGCTAATCTGTATCTGCAGTCGAGAAGATACCCCAAAAATGACAGTTACGAACTTCAACCCGAACGCTCAGCCTACCAAGCTCGCGAACGCCACGAAAGCATTTTGCTGTATCCTCTCGACTGCATATATAGATTACCAAGTTACTGGGGATCTCTTTCAAGAGATCACTCGTTACCTCAACACGCCGGAACTCACCTGCGAAGAGATGGCCGCCAGGATCAACGCCGCGAATAACTACGCCTTCGATGCTGCAACGTTGCGGCGGATCGCTGAGGCTCTTGTATCTGCAGTCGAGAGGATACCCCAAAAATGACAGTTACGAACTTCAACCCGAACGCTCAGCCTACCAACCTTCTCACCGTTGCCGAATGGCGCAATCTCGCGAACGCCACGAAAGCGGCATCATGGAAGGCGGCCGTCAACGCCTGGGCTCGCCGGCGCGGGGGCGCTCTGGTGTTGCGGGCAGACGGTAGCCTTCGCGTGATCACTCTCCGCGGCTCGAAGCTCTCGCAGAGCACTTACAAGCCTGGCGCGTGGGCGTGGGAGGTAGCAGCATGACCGCGAAGATCCTCTCTGATAGCTTGGCGATCCTGCTCGCGTCCCCCAGTAGCAAAGCCCGCCGCGCCGCGATGCACCTGGTATGCGCCCAGGTTGTAAAGGCCGCCCCAATCCCTTCGCCGGAAGAATGCGACGCGGAAACGCTCGAAATAAATGAAAATAACTCTTGACAGCTTACTAGTAACTTGGTAATATCTCAACTTGGAGGATTCCATGTACATTTTGTTTATCCCTGCCGCACTCAGCTTGCTCACCATCTTAGCCCTGACGATCAAAGATCAGATCGGCTCCAAACCCGATCTGCCGATGCTTGATCAGATCGAGCTGGCGCGCGTCACAGCAGCCCTGGGCCGCCCTGATCCCTTCGCCGGAAGAATGCGACGCTGAGACGCTTCCCCCGTTCGCTCGCATCCAATCGCGCTCTTATGCACATCTAACCGGCTCCCCGAGTGCCGCCAGCCCCCTCAACTGAGGGGGCTTTTTAGTGCATCGCTCCTACTTAGGGACTCGAAGCCGGCACTAAGTGCCCTCGATTGTCTTACTTGGCAACGCCGCCGGCGATAATACCCCCGCAGATACCCCCAAAGTCGCAGCTCGAGCCCTCCGCAACCGCCCCCGCTCAATGATGCCGGCAAGCTCATCGTCTGAGAGATCCTTAGCGCTCCCGCCCACCACCAGAGCCGCAGCCAGCTTTACATCGGCGCTGCTCTTGTTCTGCATCCCCAGGTAATCGGCGAGCGACTTGAGCGCTTCGGGCTGATCGTGCATCTTGATCTCAATCCCATCCTTCGTCTGCTTTACGCCAGCGAAGAGAGCCGCGGCCGAACGGCTCAGCTTGCGGGAGTCGGCGAGCCAGGTCCGCGGCAAGCCTTCGCCCTTGCACTTAGGGCAGTCAGGGTTAGGCTCGCGAGTCGGCGAGTACCCTAGGCCACCCTCGAAGGCCGGCGGCAGCAACATGCAAGTCAGAGCTTCGTTGAGCGCGGTAGCGTATTCGTGTTCCATCCATTCCCGTTTGTTATCAATGCCCCAGCAATGCCGACAGCAGCCGATGCGGGTATGGATCAGATCTCTCGGGTCCGCGCTGGCGATCAACATCCATCGATTCAAAACCCATTCGGGGCTCAGGCTCGCGACACGGGCCAGGTCCGCCCGCTCAACCTCTATAGCTTCCTGTATCTCAACGTTCTGTAACAGACGCGAAGCGCCTTGAGCCGCTCCCTGCTCGCTGTAACCTGCCAATACGTAAGCCTTTGCACCATCAGTAATGCGAGCCTGATGGAAGACGAAACGTTTTTGACGATCACTGAGCATATCCCTGGCTTCCCACATTACCGCGCCGGGCATCCACAATGCAAACGGGCGCTTAGAATTACCCCGAATGGCTAGCGGTGTAATTACGGGGTAGTTATTGGGTGTCATTGATTCTATTGGAGTTACACCCTCTTTTCTCTATTACCCTTATATATATCAAATCAACACATAGAGAGAAATAAGGAGAAATAGAAATAGTACATACTAATAGGTAGGAATCATTACATACATAGATATGACGACATTTGATTTCGACAAACTTCGTTCCTAGAGCGCTACGGAAGTGCCTTCGGGGTGAGGGCGACGGGGTAATCCTACATACGGTATTTGACAGATAATAATTCCCAGCGTAATGTTTGACTCATGGAAATAATTACGCGGCAGCAAGCAATAACGTTGGGGCTCAAAAAGTATTTTACAGGTGAGCCCTGTAAAAATGGACACATCGCTGAGCGTTATTTGCAGAGCAGCACTTGTGAGATGTGCATCCGGGGATCAGCCGTAGCATACTCATCTTCTGAGAGTGACGCTAACCGAGCGCGGCGGCTTGAGTTACAGGAAGAGCGGTTAGCTATCGAGCGCGAAAAGAGTGATCAGCGGCGACAGCGCATCGAACTCGCCAAAGCTCACGCTGAACTGCAAGAGCGTAAACTAGCTCTCCGCCCGAAGCCTAAGCGTCAAGATCTGGCCCCCATATGCATCGTTCTCCACTGGGACGACCGTGAGTATTTCAAGGCCAGGATGCTCGCTCTAGCAATGGAAATAGACCCTTCGATTCAAATGCCGGATCTTCTGACCAATAAATTACCAGTGACTCGCGGCCTTGAGCGGGATGCTTATTTCTTCAAAACGTTCAAGGCTAATCACCCCGAACTATTTGATCTGCAAAACTCTCTTGGGCGTGATCGCGATGCCACGGGGACTGACGCCGACGATCTACACTTTCTCTCGGTGCAAGCTCGCATACGCGCTGAGGAAGCCGAAACCGCTCGGCATCTCGACGAAGACGACAACGGCCGCCCCGAGAGGTTGGACGCATGATCAGGCTAGTCATCATCGTTTGCTTCGCGAAAGCTGACCGCTGGTGATCCCGCCCGTCAAATACTATCGCCGCGGCCGGCGCTGGGCGAAGGTGAGCCAGATCGCCGGTCCCGTAGATCAGAGCCCGTATAAATACGCCGTCGCCCTGGGCTTCAAACGTCAGGCACTCGGGGGCGACGTTGAGCTAACGATCCTTCGCCGGGACGCTGAGATAATGGCAAAGAATTGGATTGACAGATAACTAGTAACCTGGTAGATTAGAGGAATGATGAATATCAAGAGCCTGCTCAAAGCCAAAGCCCCCATCGTAGCGATCCCCGTAGAAGGGCACGCGCCGGCCTGCATTGACGGTAAGCGCCTGCGAGCCTGGGCGAAGGGCGTAACCATCCAATCGGTGAGGATCGTTGAGAGTGAGCACGAAATCGAAGGAATGGGTTTAGAGGAGGGGCATCCGCCCTTCGGCGTAAAGCTGCCGGTTGGTACCCGTCTGCTTGAAGTGGTGGGGCAGGCCGGCCACGTAAAGACGCGGGCGCGTTTCCTGATCATTGCCCGCGGCGCTGCGATCAAGACTCTCAGCGCTTGGAGTGACAAAGAGAGCGAGCGGCTTCAAAAGAGATCGCTTACCGGCGCGTTGACGACGGATCAAAGGAAGGCGCTCAAGCGGGCGAAGTTTGATGAAGACGGAGAGGGAATGATCCCCGTAATGGTTGCCGGCAAACTGGTAACAGATCCGAAGACGGAGCGGATGGGCGTACCCGTAAGCATCCACGAGTTTCCTCTCCTGAGCTTTGCGCTCATCCGCTTCGGGACCGTCGCTGATGATAACGTCCGTTTCACCATAACCGAGATCAACACCGGGCAACGCGGCGGCGCTGGCGATACCCCCAAGCAAGCGCTCTTAGACGCTCGCCAGAAGGCCGCCAAGCTCACGCCCGAACGGATCGGCAGTATTACCGCGAAATGTCTGGCTCCACTGGTAGAGCCTGATGTTTGACAGCTTACTAGTAAATTGATACTCTGTATCAGCGCTCAGGAGGCGCTCACAATGATGCTCAAAACCACGCTCGCTCTACTTCACAAGGCAAACGCCTGCTCTGCTGGATTACAAACTCTGACAGCTTCACTCGGCTCCAAGTGGACTGACGATAAAGAAATCAGTCTAAAACGCATCCTCAAATCCAACGGCTTAGATCATGCGATCTGGGCAATGCGAGCGACTACGGAGCCCTGTAAGCGAGCCATCGTTTTACTCTCTGTTGATTTTGCAATGGAAGTTCTGGGTAATTTTGAGAAGGCGTTTCCTGACGACAAGCGCCCTCGCGAAGCGCTGCAAGCCGCGAGCGATTTTATGGACGGAAAAATTACGCTTGCTCAGTTAGAAGATAAAAAGTCGGCGGCGCGCTCGGCGGCGCGCTCGGCGGCGTACTCGGCGGCGTACTCGGCGGCGGACTCGGCGGCGGACTCGGCGTACTGGGCGGCGGACTCGGCGAACTCGGCGGTGGACTCGGTGGACTCGGTGGACTCGGCGGTGGACTCGGCGGCGTACTCGGCGCGCTTGGCGGCGCGCTCGGCGGCGCGCTCGGCGGCGGACTCGGCGGCGGACTCGGCGTACTGGGCGGCGTACTCGGCGGCTATTGAACGTCAGAAGGCATTATTTCTAAAGCGGGTGAGCAAATGATCTCAATCGCTTTCACCGTCGGAGTAGTGGCCGGCATCGCCGTAGGGCTCGCAGTTTCGCTCTTCATCAAGAGGATGGCCTAATGGCTCACATCTCCCTTAGCGGCGCTTACTGGTGCGAGAATTGCCAGAGTGTTATAGACTCTGCGATTTCCTGCCCCGCTTGCGCTTCACCGCATAGTATCATCCCACTAGTAACCTGTCTGAATAAGGGGGCTCAAATTGAAGTACACGCCGCATTGGGATCTCACCACGATTCCCGACTCTGAGTTTCGCAGCGAGCACGGGCGGCGCAACCGCGCCAAAGCGCCGAAGGCTACCAACGTCAAGCTCAAGCCGTGCGCTAAGTGCGGGACGCCACTCACAGCAACCCAACGCCGCAAGCCGTGCTCTAAGTGCGGCTACGTGCATCCGAGAAAGGCGGCTAGTTAGAGCGCCCAAACTGATGAGCAGCGAACGGGAGCCCTACGGGGCTCTTATTTGCGTTGGCGGCTTCATAATGCTTCGTGGCTGCCGCGGCCGTCGGGATCTGCGAAGTCAGGGATCCGGCGAGTACGAAGAGCCGCGGCTTTGTGTTGTCGGGCAGCACGGGATTGTTGGGGCGGCCGTCAGTGAGCGCGGGATGGTAGATATAACCCATCTGCTCAAGGATCTGTTTACGCTTCGAGTGTGATATCTTGTTTAGCCGCATCCGCTCTAGAAGGCGCTCAAGCCAGGTTGTAGATATCCAATCACCAGAGAAGCCCGGCAAGCCCTGGGCGACGGCTTCCGCGATCTCTTGCTCAAGGCTGCCCAGGCCGTCTTTGATGGCCTTAGAGGTGCTGGTGGTGACCGGCGCTCGCTGGCAGTCGCCGGCGGGATTCAACTCCGCGGGGATCGCGTAGGTAAATAGAAGCTCGTTGACTATCGCGTAGCCCTCTTCTCTAAGCCAGTTGTACAAGGCTACAAAGTAACTCTCCGTTAGTCCGTCCCGTCTCAGGTCGCTTGACTGTTGCTGAGCGCTAAAGAGCACGCAAAAGCGGCGATCATTCTCAGTCTTCCGGATCGCGTCAAGATGGTTGGAATTGAACATAAAGTTACCGCAAATATCCGAGATGAATTGATCGATGCCCTTCGCTTCGATCTCGATTTTGTCCCCCGTGATCATCGGCTTCAAGTCTTCGAGGATCTCGCGCTTCGAGTCGGGAACATAAATATCTTCGACCGCATAGAAGACTTTGTTAGCCATCCATGCATTGAAGGTTGCGGAGATCTTCGCTGCCTTCGGCCAATAGGTGTATCGAGTACCAACGGCCTGCTCTACGCATCGCGCAAAGAGCGTCTTGCCGTTCCCCTCAACGCCCTGCAGCAAGGGAGCCCATTGGAATTTGATTCCCTGATGTTGGACGCACGCCGCCATATACGAGAGCAAAATCGTACGGTCGCGCTCATCGGGCAGTACCTTCGCGAGATGGTTGAGGAAGGGACTGGCGTCGCCCACAACGCGCCGAATGTCGACGGGGATAAAGGTGTTGATAAAGGTCTGACCGTTGGCGTGTACGATGCTCCGCGCCGGTAGATTGGGCTTGAAGCATATCCCGTCTACCTCAGTGCATTTGTAAACCTGGTTTTGCGTCCACGCTTCCCAGGCGTCCCGGGTTGTCTTCATATTCTGAGTATCGAGATTGAAATTGAAACCGCCGTATCGCACGCGGAAGGCGTCGGGCTTCATTAGCGAGCCGTCAGGCACTAAGGCTCTGTTTTGGCCGCTCACATAGACGCACTGCCCAAAGTGAGCCTGTTGCTTCTCAGAGTCCAGGAAGCCATCGCCGCCCCTGGGGGTGGGCGCATGGCTCACCGTGCCCGGCGGGGGCGGTACGGGGGCGCTGGCGGCATCAGAGAGTACCTCAAGCTGCCGACCACAAGCGCCCAGGATGGTGCGGGGGATATATCCCATACCCGGACCGGAGTACACGTCTGCGTTACGTTCCCACTTCTCCCTGACTAGCTTTGAGCCCCTCATCAATCGCTCGATACGAGCGCAATCTCCACCCGTCCAAAAGCTCAAGTGCTGAGCCAGGGCAGCATCGGCGGCGCTCGCGTCGTAGGCTCTCCCGTTGGCGTCAGGGTAGCTCACAGCGAGTACAGACTCGTTAGCGAGCCACAAGTCCGCAAAGGACGCCTTACCGCCGAAGGCGCTTGCCGTCGAGCGGCTCTGCATGGCGCGGCGCAACAACTCGCTATCCTCTAGCGGCCCGTTCCAATCTTCGCGGGGCTCGGTAGTCCATTCGCTCTCACCGACGCTCGAAGCGTCAGGGGGAAAGAACGTAGCAATCAGAGATGGAAGAGATACAGTATGGTCCGTCCCCAGACTTCCGTTTGTGAAGCTGGGAGCCGCATAAGGAGCGCCAATCGCGATGTATCTATCCTTGTGATAAAACTCGCCAATTCCGGCCGCCCTGCTCGCGTGCGGGGGCATCGCCCCGCTATAACGAAACCAGATGTGGATGCCCTTCCCACCGATGCTGATCTCAACATAAGCACCAGCAAGCATGGTGATCAATGTTTGAGCGATGAGGCTTATTTCCCCAGTCTGCGGATTGCGGCAACCGTCCACATCGATCACAGCGATCTGCGATTGCTCCGTAAGAACAAAACCGATGCCCCACTCAGCGCCCCATGCCTGAGCAACACTGGATGCTGTTGCTACGTCTGTCCAATTTGAGGAATCGTGAGCGTTCGCGGGCTTGCCCGTGCGGTAGTCAACGGGAGCCTTGTCGGACCTTCGGTAAACGATGAATTGATTCACGCTTGCTTGAGCCCCTTATTCCAAGTTTCTAGCCCGAGCGCCATGCCCCTTACCGACGTAGAAGGGGGTGCCGTCTGGTCTGCAATGAATGTAGATGTAGAACATTTTCGGTTACAGATCCATTACGCTGCGAAGGGCCTTTTGCTTGAGGGGTTCGGGAAGCCACTTCTTTACGGCGTAACCGTCGTGTGCGACAAGACTTTGGTAAATTATTTCCGTAATTTCGTCCCGAATCGCGGCTTTCATAATGACACGCCGCGCATCCTTCATATCGCCCAGGTAGCGGGATACTAATCCCTCAGAGCAGCCGGCAGCGTTGGCGATTACCTGGCGCGTAATCAGTGACCAGCCGCCGGGCTGCCTGGCGCTCTCGATTGCTGCTCTCAAAATAAGCTCGCGTCTGATGGTTGGTTTGAATCGCTTGTTGCTCATGCTGCTCCCCTAACTAGAAACAATCTCTCTGTCATACCTTTGTTATCTCCGCGCCGCAAATCGGCCGGCTTCTCTTTGCGCCAAATCTCCATTGCGAAATCCGGCGCGGTGAACTCTGTAACCAGGACGGTGATACCTCGAAGAGCTACGGCTCTACACCAGTCCCAAAATAGCTTTGAATCGAACTGTCGGCCGCTCCCGCAACTGGTGGTATTTGCGTAAGGGGGATCGCAATAGATGAGATCAACACCTTCGGGCAGACCGTCAAGGTAACTCTGATTTTTGAATTGAATACCTTGCAACAAAGGGCTTTGTTTGCGGGATGAGTTATAGACATACCCGGCATAGGAACTATGCCGGGTGTTTCGCGCAAATCCGCCAAACCATTTACCTCCGAAAGAGCATCCATAACCGATGGCCGCCTTTGTCGCGTAGCACTCGCGAGTGAGAGGTACATAACTCTTGAGAAACTGATAGTCACTCTCGGAAACCTCAGCCGGCGGAAGCCATCCGTCTCGAACGCACTCCAAAAACGAAGCGATATGAATGTCTAAATCGCTTCCAATTTTTACGGGAGCTTTGACGTATTGGATGACGGTCCCGGCTCCCACGAAGGGCTCCCAATAAACGCGGGGACTGAAGAGCGAGATAATGGCAGCCAGATCTTTCGCGACTTTAGATTTACCTCCGACGTAGACCATTTATAAGCTACCTTCTGAGTTACAGAAAGCCGCATCGCCGCCGTCCGCTACCACCGCTTCCGCCCAGCGTAACTGGGCCTTTTCGTGATCGTCGCCGGTGTATTGCCAGTCGGGACGCTTGCACTCACGGCTTACAAACTGGGCGATCATGCTCCCGACGTGCTCAGGTCCAATCAGCACCGGCCGCCATCCGATCAAATCCCCCGACTTGATGCTCTTATTGAGAATGGCGCTATCATTCGCGAGCCCGTAGCGTACCGGCACGCCCCTGCTATCTAAGAGCGCCCCAACGTTATTTCTCCAGAGCTTGAGCCCCTTGTGAGCGGCTTCGAGTCTCACTTTGGCTTGCACGGCTGCCTCACTGGTCGCCAGCATTGTCGGAATTGCGTGAGCGCCTTCGAGATTGAAAATTGCGCGGAGTTCCCTGAGCGCGATCTCATTCACTCGGTTGCGAATGGCCCATTGGATGACCGATCTATTCAAAGATCACCGTCATTCCCAGAGCTTCAGCAACGCAATGCTCAAGCGAAGCGCCTTTTGATTTCTCCCAGCCCTTGAGCAGATAGATCGTGTCGCACTTGAGCATCTCTGCGAGATCTTTTCGCATGTAGTAATCCCAGGTTCTACCGAGTTCGGGGCAAATCTCAGCCGGGCTTACAGCATCAAAGCCTTCGTGCCTGAGAGTTTTAGCCGCCGCATGAAAAGCTGGGAAATTGAACTCTGGGGTTCCGGTCATCGGTCCTGCAATATAGATCATCACGGCTCGGTAATGCCTCTCACTCACATTATCTCTAACGCTGTAGAAATAACGGTACCGTCAACGCCGTATTTCTGCAATTCCAAATTTACTTTGAGGGCTAACTCGCTGGCTTCCCGTGTCCCGAGAGTTTGGGCGTTTGCAACATCGATGCCGAAGCGGAAGAAAAACCGCCGGTAACTCTCGCTCTCTGAGTACCCGCGGGCGTGCTCTGTACCTGCCCACCACGCGACCGCGTTACGCAAAGCTCTCTGTCCCTCTTGCCGTTCCGCGTGGCGCTTCCTTGCCCCCATTGCGGCGTAATGGTCTAAGCCCTGGGGCGCGTAGAAATCACCATCGATCCGAGCAATATCCCCGCGGAGCGCTGCGAGCGTCTCCGCATCCAATTCGGTGAGATCCCCGTCTACAAACTTGGGCTTACTTCGGCCGATGGCATCGGGAGCCATGTAATACCCGCAATATGGGCATTTCTTATAGAACGCTTCGTAAGGCTGTAGGCACGCAATACAGACGCGGATAGGGATCGCATCGGAATCCTTCGCCCGTTTCTCTCGCCGGTCAAGCGTCCAATCGCGAGCCCTATCCGGCGGTCCATTGTGCCGAACGATGTTGTTTACGTGATCCAAGATGATCGCCTTCGGCTTGACGCTTCGAGCGATCAACTCGCGGCGCTGCTCATCGGTGAAGGTTCCCCAGCGAGATTGAAGCTCATCGGCGATCATCAGCCGTAGGGCGCGGCCGAATTGCTGAGAGTAGAGCGCAAAGGATTGAGTCGGCCTGGCGAAGCTCACAACCTCTATCGCCGGCAGATCGAAGCCTTCGCCGAAGAGATCGACGTTTACGAGTTGAAGGATCTCGCGCCGCTTGAAGCGCCGAAGGATCGCGGCGCGGAGTGCATCGGGAGTCTTCGCGCTCACCACTTCGGCCGGTACGCCCTGGGCTTTGAAGGCGTTCGCGATCTTGCCGGCTTCCTCAACGTCTACCGCGAATGTGATCCCCAGTTTGCCGGCGGCGAATTGCAGATAGTGTTTTACAACGTCGCCCGTGATGCTCGAATCGTGAACGGCCTTCCGTACCTGATCAATATTGAAATCGCCGGTTGCTGAGCTTATCGCTACGTTTGTGAGATCCAAAGTAGACTTCGGGCAGAGAAGACGGTAATCCGTCAGATACCCCATGTTGATAATGCCCCGCATGGATGGCGCGAGCACTAACGCGTCTGTGATGCCGTCGGCGTGCCGCCCCAGCCCCTTACCATCCGCTCGCGACGGCGTAGCGGTAGGGAAGAGCCCGCGGGCGTTGGGGAACATCTCAACAACCTTCCCCCACTTGTTAGTTTTTAGTACGTGGTGCCCTTCGTCTTGGATCTGTAATCGCACCTGCAGAAACCAGGGCTCATTAGCCATCCGGATTACGGTATCAACGCCGCCCACGCCGGTTTTAGCGTTCGGATCGAGGAAGCTGTAACCGAGTTCGGCAACCTGCAGCGCCGTAATCACTCGCACCAGGGCGGAGCCTTTTTTCGCGCCAACTACGCGATGCCTGACGCCATTACGGGCAAGCGCTACGGCGATCTGACTCACAAGCTCTTGACGATGGGCAACCGCGATAGATGCCCCTGGTTCGTCATAAGCAATTTTGGAGAGCAGGACCGTCTTACCGCTGCCCGTGGCCGCCACTGGCATAACGTTGACCGCGCCGGCGTCCCATGCTGCGTAGCAATCGCGCTCTAAATCGACTTGGAAGGGGCGTAGGACGGGGGGCATTATGTAAGCTACCTGACGTTATGTTGACCGCTTCGTTATTTGTATCGTGTATCTCGGTATTTGTAAATTACATGTTGACGCGGGCGTTAGTAATGAGCTAAATTTCTCATATAAACCCTTGGGAGGGGAAATTATCTATATGCTGCAAATTACTGTGGATCTATCTTTACTGAGCAAAGCCCAACGTGAGTCACTTAGCGGATTCATTCTCGATTTTCCCTATTCAGAGGAAGCTGCGGCAGAGATTCCGGCCTTTACAACTGGTGATGAGCCTGAGGATCTCGAAGCCGCGGCCGTCTTTGCTGCCCATCCGATCCCCGAAGCCGTAAACGTAGACGAAGAGCCCGTTAGCGAGCTTGAAGCTGCCGCAATCTTCGGCGTAACTGCGCCGGCTGCAGGTATCGCCCTGGTTCCCAACCCGCCGGTAGTGGCCGCCGTCGCTGAGAATGATCGTCTCGATAGAACGGGCCTGCCCTGGGATGAGCGTATTCATGCGAGCAGCCGGGCGAAAAACGCTGATTCTACCTGGCGCAAGAAGCGCGGGATCGATGAGGGTACCGTTGCGCTGGTTGAAGCCGAACTCAAAGCGCTGATGATGTTGCCCGCCGCTGCCGCTCCCGCGATCCCCGCTCCCCCAGTGCCGGCGGCCGTTGTAGAAGATCGCCAGTCATATGTAACGCTTCTCTCGGTTGCGTCGGCGGCGATCAATGCGAAGACGCTCACGAATGAGCAGCTTTCCGCGGCCGTTGTCGCTGTCGGCGTGCCCTCTCTGCCATTGCTCGCAAACCGGCTTGATCTGGTACCTCAAGTTATGGCAGCCGTGAAAGCGATAATCGGATGACTGTACATGCGTTTCTTCCCCCTTCTGGCGCGGCGGCCTGGTCTAAGTGTGCCCAATGGCCGAAAATGAATAAGGAGTTTTCCCAAGACGATACCCCCGAGAGCGTTGAAGGGACCGCGGCCCATTGGGTTGGTACTGAGATGTTGGCAGGCCGGTTGTACTCTGAGGGCTCAAGCGCCCCCAACGGTGTAATCATCACCGGCGAGATGCTCGACGGCGCGGAACTCATCGCGGAGACGGTTGCACGCCGGATCAATCCAATCACGCCGGGGATGCTTCATATCGAAGAGTGGGTTAGCATTCCCGAGATCCATGAGGAATGCGGCGGCACTCCTGACGTTTGGACGTTCGATCTCGCTCGAATGCACCTTGAGGTATTCGACTACAAGTATGGTCACGGGTTTGTAGATGAGTATTTCAACAAGCAAGGTTTGCTCTATGCGTCCGGAATTATCGAGACGTTGAAGCCTGCTCTACTGGGAGATCCTGCCAACATCTCAGTGAGCTTTACCGTAATCCAACCCCGCTGCTATCACCGCGGCGAGCCCGTCCGAACGCACAATTACATATGGGGCGAAGTCACTGCCCGCGCCCATATGATCGCGATGCAGGCCGCGGCAACCCAGGCGTATAGCCCTAAGCCGATGGCTTCCACAAATCCCGAGTGCTGCCATTGTCCCGGCCGCCATGCGTGCGAAGCTCTGCAGAGAGCCGCATACAGTGACGCGGAATTTGCAACGGCTCGCCAACCTCATAACCTCACGCCCCAGGCTGCCGGCCTTGAACTCAGGATGCTCGAAAGGGCATACGAGAGGCTAGGGGCTCGCGTTGAAGGACTTAGGGCGTTGACGCTCGCCAACCTGAGAGCGGGCGCGTCAGTGCCCTATTACGTCGCAGAGCCGGGCAAGGGCCGCCGCCAGTGGAATATTCCCATTGATCAACTCATAACTATCGGTCAAATGCTGGGAAAAAACCTTAGCAAACCCGGTGTTGTCTCGCCAGCTCAGGCGGATCGATTAGGACTTGACGAAGCCGTCAGTAATAATTACTCTTCAATTATTCCTGGCGCTGTAAAACTGGTGCCACAGAATAATACTGCTGCACGCAGAGTATTTGGGAAGGGTTGATTACTGCCATCCCTGCAATGTTGCTTTAGGACTTCTCAAAGACAACCTCGAAACCCTTCAAAATGCAATCAATTATCTAACTAAGGAGAAATAACTTGGCAGATCGCGTAAATATCAATCCACCGCAACTTCCCGTTGGTCGTATGGTGATGGGAAGCCTATACAAAGGGAGTACCACTGATGCTGAGGGTAAACCCCTAGTCATCAAAAACGGACCAAACGCCGGCCAATCTCGCACCAACTTCTTTTTCGCGCTCGCGATTCCAAAGGGCGCTGAGCAGCACTGGGCAGAGACATCATGGGGCGCAATCATCTGGGCAGTTGGCCACAAGGCGTTTCCACAAGCCGCCCAGAGCCCGAGCTTTGCTTGGAAAATCGAAAACGGTGATTCTGCAGTCCCGAACAAGCGCGGCCGGAAGCCCTGCGATAACGAAGGTTGGAAGGGTCACTGGATTCTCAAGTTCTCTGGCGGCTTCGCTCCGAAGGTTTACCGCCCCGACGCGAGCGGAATGGTGCAAGTGATGGAAGTTGATTACGTCAAGCCTGGTTACTTTATTGAAGTGGCCGGCACGGTTGACGGGAACGGCTCGCAGTCTCAGCCGGGCATCTATCTCAACCATTCGATGATTTGCCTCCGCGGATACGGTCCCGAGATCGTCTTCGGTCCCGATGTAAACGAAGCGGGCTTTGGTCAATCGGCGTTGCCTGCCGGCGCAAGCATGACGCCGGCAGCTTCTACGGTCCCTATGCCTGTGCCTGTGCCTTCCGCTACTGTCGCTGCCGCGCCGCCGCCCCCAATCCCGGTACAACCTAACCCCCAATTCCTGCAGGTACCGGCAAACCCTTCCTCGCCCGCCGCGATCCCGGCTATCCCGCCGTCCCCTGCGGTTGCTGCGGCTCCCCCGACGCCTCCACCGCCTGCTCCTGCATCCCCTTCTAGCGGTCCCCAGATGACCGCGAAGGCTGCCGGCGCTTCGTACCAGGCGTTTATATCGGCCGGTTGGACGCAAGCCAACTTGATCGCCGAAGGTTATATGACGATGGGCTAAACCCGAGCGCGGCTCTCAGATCATCGGGAGCCGCTTTCGTTTTTCACTGGGGCGCGTGCGATGAGTTGGAAGCGTAGCAAGATCGTTCGGGAGTGCAAAGAGTGTAAAGCCGTCATCAGTCCTGGGGAGCGCTACTGGCGCGAGCCGCGGCGTTTCGGCCTTCTCTCAATCCTTACCCGCATCCGTGGCGTTGTAGAGAAATCTGCACCATTTTGCAAAGAGTGCGGGCGAATTTTGGAATATGAGAAAGAGGCTTAGAAATGGCAGTACAGTTTGCAGTTGAGCATAAGCGAACCTCCGAGTATCGCTTCTACCCTGAAGACATTACGATCAAGCCCGATCTCAACGGTCGTCACGAAAAGCCTGAGATTGAATGGCTCATTACCGATATCCTGGCGCGCGGGCAGCATACGCCGGTTGTCATCCGCAACGATGGCGGCGCGGCCGTCCTGGTTGCCGGCTTCTCTCGCTGGCGTGCGATCAGCGAGATCAACAAGCGCGGGCTCGCGCCGGTCAAACTGCAGGTTCGTTGTACCTACGTGCAATGCAGCGAAGGCGAAGCGTTTCTGATCAACATCTCAGAGAATCGCTTTCGCAATCCCGCAACTCCCCTTGACGACGCTCACAACATCAAGCGGCTTCTCAACGTCTACGCGATGACGGATGAGCAGATCGCCGGCGTCTACTTCCCGACCGCGAAGACTGAGGGCGAACTCAAGGCCGCCCACAAGTTCGTAAAGGACCGCATCGCGCTTATCTCTCTGTCAGAGGAAGCCGCCGAAGCGGTGAAATCCGGCCGGGTCAAAGAGTCGGCGGCCGTTGCAATCGCGAAGCTCAGCAAAGCTCAGCAGCATGAGGTTTTGAAAAAAGAGGGCACTATCGAGCGGAGCGACGTAAAGAAACCGGGCGCGGTCAAAGTTCCGAAGCCGGTTGCTCGCGATCCCGAACTCATCCGGCGCGTTACTGCCGCCCTCGAAGACGTGGCCGGGATGCTCGCTGATGAAGAGTACGGGGAGTTTATCGAAGTTGATCGCAAGCTCTTGCTAGATCTTTATCTCTACGTTGAAGAGATCAAACCGAAGGCCGCGGCCGCTGCGTAATGATCCCCGCTCCACCATCAGGTAAGCCGGTAGCATTTTACGACACAGAATGTTTTCCTAACTTTTGGCTTCTCAAGTTCCGTCCTCAGGGCGGCGAATGCTTTACGTTCGCGCTGAGGGCGGGCGAGAGGTTAGAGCCCGCGGCGGTTGCGAGCATCACCACGCTATTCCAGATCTTTACAACCGTGAGCTTCAACGGCAATTACTACGATGTACCGATGATCGCCGCGGCGCTCTCGGGCTATACCCCAGATCAACTCAAATGGCTCAATGATCAAATCATTGTCCAGAAGCTAAAGCCCTGGGAGTTAGGGCTCCCCGAGTGGCGGCCGGCTGATCACATCGATGTGATGGAAGTAGCGCCAGGCGCGGGCAGCCAAAAGCAGTACGCAGGTCGAATCCACTGCAAGACGATGCGAGATCTTCCCTACTCGCCGGATCAATACCTCACGCCTGCGGAGATCGCCGAAGTAGACGACTATTGCGGAAATGATCTCTCAGTCCTAGAGGGGCTATTCGATGCACTCGCGCCCCAACTCCACCAGCGCCAGGAGTTGAGCAAGCGCTACGGGATTGATCTGCGAAGTAAGTCAGATGCTCAGCTTGCCGAAGCCGTTCTAAAGCGCCGCTGTGAGCAGGCTCTAGGTCAGAAGATTTATAAGCCTGAGATTGACTGGAATCTGGTCTTCAAATACGAGCCGCCATCCTTCCTCAAATTTCAGACGGCACCTCTCATGCAGGCGTTCTCCCTGGTCAGAGAGGCCGTATTCCGGCTTGGCCCGAGTGGCTCCGTCGTCATGCCCGCCCAGCTAGACGGACTTGAGATCCAAATCGGCTCGTCGCGCTACCGGCTCGGGATCGGCGGCCTGCACTCCTCCGAGAAGCGCGTGGCGTACCGAAGCGACGAAAACGCTGTACTCAGGGATTCGGATGTTGCCAGCTACTATCCCAGTCTGATCTTGAACTCCGGAAAATATCCGAAGGCTCTCGGCCCCGCGTTCCTGCATGAGTATGCAGCGATCAAAGATGAGCGTCTGAAGGCGAAGGCTCTACAGAAAACACTTACTAAAGGAACTCCCGAATACACGAAGGCTGAGGTAGAGAACGAGGGCGGCAAGATTATGATCAACGGCGTTTTCGGGAAGACTGGGAGCCCGTTCTCCATCCTTTTCGCCCCTGAGATGCTCATTCAAACCACCATCACCGGGCAACTTGCGCTCATGATGCTGATTGAGTGGCATGAATCGAACGGCATCCCTGTTGTGTCTGCGAATACTGACGGGTTTGTGGCATTTTGCCCGCGCCATCTGCTCGCTTCGAGCGATCGGCTCATCGAAGAGTGGGAGCGGAGCACGGGTTTGGAGATGGAAAGCAATACTTACAAGGCCATTTATTCCAAAGACGTAAATAATTACTTTGCAGTGAAGATCGACGGGAAGGTAAAGCGCAAAGGGGAATACTCAAAGGCCGGCCTGGTCGAAAAGAAGAATCCCGATGTGGAGATCTGCTCAGATGCCGTGGCCGAATATCTCAGCAAGGGGACGCCGATCCTTTATACGCTCGCCGCGAGCCGGGATATCCGCAAATTTGTGACAGTCCGCAAGGTTGCCGGCGGCGCTGTGAAGCTCTGGGGCGAGGGACCGCTCAAGGGCACAAAGATACGCGATATGACGGCCACTCTGCAGGCTAACGGATGGGTGAAGAGCGGCCGTAAATGGCAGCGGGCGGGCGTGCTGGCGGATGCGGGGAGCGCTTACGCATCTTGCTTCACCCCGCAACGGCCCGAGTATATGGGCAAAGTGATCAGATTCTACTACTCGACATCCGCGCCCGGCTCAATCATCTACAACACTAACGGCAACACCGTAAGCCTCAGCTACGGCGCTAAGCCCTGCCTGACTCTGCCGGACTCACTGCCGGATGACATTGACTACGCCTGGTATCTCGACAATTGCCACGCGATATTGAGGGACATTGGCTATGCAACTATATAACTGCGATAACGTGATGGCTCTCAGTTGCCTTGTAGCGAGCGAGAGTGTACAGCTAACAGTTACGTCCCCTCCGTATGACAACCTCCGCGAATACAAGGGATTTTCTTGGAATTTTGAAGCTCTCGCCCGCGAGTTATACCGGGTGACTAAGCCGGGCGGCGTTGTTGTATGGGTTGTCGCCGACGCCACGGTTGACGGCAGTGAGACGGGTAGTTCGTTCAAACAGTGAGCAATCGCCAATATTGGTACCTCAAGCAAAAATACGCACGCGAAGAGGCTGCCTGGCGAGCGTTCTTAGATGTGACTGGGCAGACGTATGCGGAATGGGAAGATGAGAGTTTTGAGCCTAGTTATTTAGAACGTGAGGGGGATACCAGCTTTGAACCTGCCAAACTGTAAAGCTCGCCGGCAACTTGATCAGATCGTTTGTGATACTTGCGGCCTGATATGGGATGCCGACGAAGAGCGCCCCGAGTGCCCTAAAAGAGGGGCGGCATCCAATGTTTCGCTGCGTCCCCAGTTGCCTCAAAGCCCGACACAAACCCCTTTTTCTTTGTCGGATAGAGCCTCAGATGGAGCCAGTCTTTTCCTTCGGTCGATATGGCCGCAAAATTCCCGGTAATAATCGCTGAGTTGTGGATGTTCGCCTTGAGATCCGGATCGGATACCAGCGCGTCAAAATCCAAGACTGATTTATTCATCCCAGCGTAAGCGGCGCTCTCCTGAGTGAAGAGATCCCCCTCATGCTGGTTGAAGAGGATGAGCGAACGCTCTACCTGCCCTGATGTGCCCCGCAACGTCGCCAGGGTGCGGTTAGTGTCGGCGAGCGTTCCGCACGGCCTTACGTCGGGGGGGAGCGGGCAGAGATCGTTTAGCCGATGGGATGTGAGATCGATTGTATCGTTGAGCTTGCCGGCGGTCCCCGCAAAGCTCGCCACAACGGGCGATGCTGAGCGTAGGACGCCCGTAGCCGCGTCGCTGGTAGTTTGAACGTGCGTCAGAACGGCCGGAAGCCCCTGCAGCGCCGTAGACGCCGCGGTAATGGTTGCGTTGAGCTTTGTAACCGTGGGCGCGAGATCGGGGATCTCGGGGGCGGTCAGGACGCGATAACCGATAGAGCCCAAGCAAAAGACCGCCGCGAGAGCGACGGCCGTTGCTCGAAACTCAGACTGATAGCTCATTACGCCGTTGCGTACTGATTCTGCAGGCTGGTAATAACGCCAGAGATCGCGCCAACGATCCCCGTCGCCTTCGTGACGCTTGCCGGGTCCGTGATATGGCCCTCGGTGAGCAGTAGGCTCAAATTGCTCTTGATCGCAGCCAGGAAGGTACCGAGATTGACGGTATTGCCCGACTTGAGCAGGTTCGCGACGGTACCGAGATCAGCCTGCACTTCGGTAATGATCGGGGTTGCGATTGCGCCAGCGGCCGGATCGATCAGATCAAGCAAGATCTCCGCTTCGGGGGCAACGGTATTGAGGGCAGAGAGGGCCGTAACTTCGGCGGAAGGTGCATTCTTGAAAACCTTCGCGAACCAGCCTTTTACATCGTCAAGCACTGAGGTAACAGTCATAATTATTATTCTCCGAGTGGCAACCGTTATTTTTGGTCGTCTGAGCCGATAGTAACGCGGGCGTCAGGAGTTGTCACATCGGCTTTTTGCGCCGACGCCTGAGCGTGGCCGGCGAACGCGCCCAGGGCTCCGCTCACCAGGTTGGAGCCAACGCCCAGGACTGCGAGCGCGATATTCTCGGGAGTCGGATGAAAGAGAGATGCGAGCGCGAGCCCGGCTCCCATGCCTGCCAGTATTACCGCCCAGAACGGCGAAGGAAGTTTGTCGAGCATTGGGGCTACCTTCCTTTGAGCGAATTGAGGATGCCGCTATAGAGCGCGGTTACTAAACCCAACGCCAGTAGTCCCACGATCCCCGCCACGCCACTATTAGCGAGCTTACGAAGCCTACGGCCAAAGCGGAGATCTTCGCGGAAACTTTCGATACTAGCGGCGTTGTCAACGTCTACCCCAAGCAAATAGAAAACCTTCTTTACGGCGAGATCGGCCGCATCGACTACTTCGCTACTATGAGTCATTATTTCCCCAGGGGCCTGAGCCATACCTCTAATTATGTGCCGAGATATTCAGCCTGAGCAAATACATATGCCTGATTGCTCCCAACCTGCCCGGCGAGCACGGCCGCGCCTGGCGCTACAAGGAATGCTTCGAGGTAATCGCCGGCCGCCAGGTTGAGCACGGCATCAAAGGGCAAGCTCATATTTCCGTCGCTCACCTGGGGAGCCTGAAAGCATTGTTTTGCGATAGCTCCATTCTTGAAGATCTGAGTCGCTAGAAGCTGCCCGTCAGGGGCGGCGAGCATCACAGAGCCGGCCACTCGATACCGGCCGGCGTAGGGGGCAACGAAGCGATGATCGGTCACATCCCAGAGTCCGTCATCGAACTCGACGGTATCGAAGAGGATCTTCGAGGTTCCCAGGGCGAGCGTTTGCTGAGCAGAAGCGTAGACGCTTGATAGCACGCTCGCGCCCTCCGGTACCCAGCCCGCGCCGCCGGTGTCCGGATCGGTCACGTTGTTATCGACCGTACTCCGCCAGTAGCCCGCGCCGCTCGCCTGCAGGACTCGCGCCCCCGCTGGGTAGCCGCCAACGGTCGCAGAGAATACGGCATCGTAGGGGAAGCCAGCACCAGCGTTGTACCAGATGGACAGAGCTGAGATGGCATTGAGTGCCCCATTCATATCCAGACCGCTCGGGCCTACACCACCAGCAATCGGATCAGTACGAGTGAGTGGTGGGAATCCGTCAGTCCATGATGCCGCGCCGGGAGTAATGCCAATCTGCGAAGGCACTGGGATTACATTCTTGCCGCCCCCGGCTGCGAAAGCTTCAACTACTTTTGATGGTGCGCTGGCTAAGAGCATTAGATTACTATCGCCTCCGAAACAAAGGGTGCCTGATTGAATCCCGTAAACTTGGGGCTATTTGCTTCGGAGAATCCAAACACCGGGTAATCGATTATGGCGAGTGTAACACCCACTCCAGCCGGCCTAAGTAAGATGTCAGGCTCCGAAATAACTTGAATCTCCCAAGGCTCCAGTGGGAACTCGAAGGTATACCGCATCTGCATGGAGCCCTGATCACTCACGTAGCAGCGCCCGCGCCCAGCAAAGAAGATATTCAGCATTTGATTGAAGCTGGGGGAACTTGTAATCGAGATGTTGCTCAGAGCTTTGATGAGAATGAGGGTGCGAAACTGATCGTCATTCAACACCGTGACTGGCTCGGTGTAGATATAGCGGCCGGTCGGAAGGCCGACGATGCTGCCCCAGATATCTAGCCCTAAGCCCACGGCGGTTTCCACATTCCAAATCGTGTCGAAGAATCCGTCGATATCAGCATCCACCCGGATGTACTCGTTCATGTTACGAATGAGCGCGGTGAGAGCTGGGCTATTGCCGTACTGCGAAATGATGGTTTGCTCTATATTTTTCATATGAGGCTAACCGTAATGTCGCCCGCGCTGATCACGGGGGACTGATCGATACCCATGACGACCTGAGGCAGAGTTGGCGTGGCGACTCCAACAAGGACGCTCAGCACCGTGATGCCAGGCGCTACGCCGATGACCGCGCCGTAATAGCTAGAGCCGGTGATCGCAGCGCCGATGCGAGCGGGGATCTGCCCGTTGCCCCCGTTGAATTGAGCAATGATAGCGTTTTGAATCAGGGTTACGATATCGGCCGGCAGCGTCGGGGAGTTGACGATTGACACTGCGAAGAGCACGGGGGTACTCGTAGGACGGTTGAACTTCACTGCGTAAGAGGGATATGGACCGGGGGCATACTGAGGGCTCATATCGAAAACCGTCACTGAGGTATTTCCGTTGTAGTCGCAACCCGTGTCTTTCTTGGGCCAGATAGCATTAGCGATATCGGCATCAACCCCGCCAACCACTGCCACGTAAAGCGAGTGGGGGAGCATCGGATAGTTGGTAGATCCCTTATTGACCGTCAGCCCAGTGGGGTTGTCGATCACGTAGCAATCCAGCACGTTCGGCGCGTTGTCGAAGACGCCGGCCTGAATCGCCTGCACAGAGCCGCGGGCGTTACCTGCAACTGAGTTCTGGCGGCGTAGCTCAAACTCTTGAGGCGTCTCAACGTCGCGGCCCAATACGCCATCTGCTGGATTGGAAATTGCATCCCAACCGGGGACGGCCTGATATACCTGCGTGAGACTTCCGGCAGGGCAAGGGATCGGACCAGTCGCAAGATTCTGCCATGAACTCATAACCGAGCCCGTACCGGGTATTGTGACCGCCCCGAGCAAAGCATAAGTGTTGCCCGATGTATCTCGCGCGAGAGTTCCGGCTGGTACTACTCCCCCTGGGCCGGTGAGGATACAAGCAACCGCAGTACCTGCCGCTTGGAAGCGCGGAGCCATTCCAACTGTCAAACGTCCGATGGCATCCTGAAAGCGCCCCGTTGCGTACTGAGGATCAACCTGATTGCAGATGAGAGCGATCTCCGCATCCTTGTCGGAGATGATCGCCGCCGTACTCGACGCAAGCTGCCCTTGCGGAGTAGTCAGGCCGGGATTGAGCCCGCCCCCGAAAGCGTAATTCATATCGATCTGCACACCTGCGAGAATGTCCCCATCCTCGGGGATGATCGGGCCTTGCGGCGTAAATTGGATCTGAGGTACCTGCGTGCTCGGAATGCCGGGGGGAAGTCCCATTAGATTGCTCCCTTAGAAATTGACAATGGTTGTTTCCCCCGTGTCATCTGTAAAGTTGATTTGCCCCGAGACGCCCCGAGCATTGAAGGAAGTAATCGAGCACTCTGCGGTAACAACGCCCGGCACGGTTAGAGCCTGATCGCTTATAAGCTGAGTGAGCAGCGCCGCCGGCGGCAGCTTCCCCAGGACTTCAGAGAAATAGGGAATGCCCTGAGTCGTGTCATACCAAAGCTCTCCGAGAAACGTTTTGACCGCGCTTGCTACGTCCTGAGCCAGAGCATACGGGGGCGTCGCCATCGCGATATTCCCCGATGCGTCCAAAACTAAATCCCACTGCTCGGTGTCAAGCAAAAGCGTATTCATAGAGGCGGGCTCGTTTGCGTCCCCACGGCTTCGCTAGTGTGGACGTGAGTTTTGAGGCTCTTGCCGCCGGCAATTACATCGCCGGTAGTTGTAAGCTCCCCGCTCATCGTAGCATTGCCGCCGGTTGACGCCAACGCGCCATCTAGGTTGATCTCGGGGGCTGCCAGAGTAATTGTGTCGGGGGCGGTAATGCTCACGTCGCCGCCGCTCTGAGTAAGCGCCCCCTCAACAGTTACAGCGCCGCCTAGCGTGATTGTGGGAGCCGTGAGCGTGATCGCAGTCGGGGAAACGATGGTTATCCCGTCAGTTCCAAAGCGAACGTATTGCACGGGCACGGCGTTGAGCATTCCGCCCAGATACATGCCGTCCGAGAAATCATACTGCCGGTAGCTGCCTGGGTTGGCCTGAGCCTTCGTGCTCTTCACCTTGCTTATATCGCGACTGGCGAAGACGGCCACGCCGATATCGCCGGGCTGAGGGTCCAAGATCACGGCGTTAGTTCCGCCCTGCATTCGCAGATAGGGGAGTCCGTAAATCGTAACGTGCGGCGTCGGGTTGGCGGGCACTGAGCCGTCAATTTGATTCACCAGCGGCGTTACATCCACGAAGCCAACCGGCGAGAGATCACCCGCGTTTGTGCAAGCCTCTATTCGTACCAGCGTCCCGGTTTGCATTTTGGCGAGGGCAGCTTGGATAGCAAAAACGATGTTGTTGTACTCTCCCCAGGTGCTAGAGGGCCAAAGAGTACCGAGACTAATTGGAGATTGCGAAGCCACTGGGGTTTCCTCTCACTGTGCTCCACCAGGGGCCGCCCGGCTTCTCGCTCGAAAGACTGTGAGCGATTGAAAATGCTACCCATTGTCCGATTAGACTGGGCGCGAGAGCAGCGCCTTGAGTATCGAGAGATCCCATCGGGCGCGGCACCGAACTGATTACCTTGAACGCCCCGTGGTAGACGATAGCCGGATTGAAAAGAGTTCTGATATTGATCCCATGATTGTCATACGTCGGGTATCCGATCATCCCAGTTTGAGAGGAGATCAGGGGGATCAAGCTCCCGCGTGGCGTATCTGCTGGCGCTATGAAGAGTACACCGTTATCAAGTCCCCATCCTATTCCCGCCTGCTTCGCTAGAGACTTTACTTGCTCGATTCCGGTGTTTGCCACGTAGGGATTTACGAGCGGGACGCTTACGCCGTTATTCTCAAACTTGTATCCCATCGTTGCCGCGAGTTGAGCCATCAGAGTGGCAACATCCACGGTGCCTTTGTAGCTAGTGGGAGGGATAGGTTGAAGCTGATTGATCACGCCAGCTTGAGCCTGTATTTGTAGGAAGACATCAGGCATCTGCTGATAGTTGCCCCAGGCGTTTACAATCTCTCCCGCAAATACTAGCGTCTCCTGCGCTCCGTCGATGGCATAAACCAAAATCGTATTACGATTGATATAGCGTGGTCCCCACGGGGTTGTTACCGCATTCATGTCACTTTGAGCCACGCCGTAAATTTGAGCGCAAAGAGTGGCGTTCATCTGGCCGCCGCCTTTGTCAATTTCGGCAGTGGCACGAAGCCCCTCAAGAGTTACCTGGTTAGCAGAGCTTGAGCCGAAGCTCCCCGTCGCGAGCGTGATGACGAAGCGAAGCTCTTTTTTATTTTGGAAGGAACCGATCATAATTTAGCTATTGACAGTACAGTCAACAATTCTCCATAATAAAAACCATGATTACCCTCGTGCCCGCGCCCGATGAAAGCTCTAAGCGGTTCTTCTTTACCAGAATAGCATTTAGGATTATCGGGCTGCTAACCGGCGTCAGAATTGAAGTTGAACACTCGCAACCTCCGCCGGTGTCAGGTAGACGAGTTGATAGCGGCTCCCGAGCCCGTCATAAGTCGGATCGTTACCCCCCTGAGTGTCCGTAAATATCAGTTGCCCCACAAATCCAAGATAACCGGTAGGAACCAGTGGTACAACATCATGCGCGATCACGGCTATAGAGATATCAATGCCGTTTACGTTGAGATCCACGAAGAGCCCTTGCGTCTTCTGATAGATGGCGATCTGGCAACTTTGCCCAGCAAGTGTCACTTGCAATATCTGAGAGGGAACGGGTTGAGTAGATATTTGTTGGGGCATCAGTGGAGCCCCAGTTTATTTGCAAGTGACTTAAACGTAGAAGTCGGCGGCGCTATCGGTTGCGTAGGTCCGTTACTCACTTGAGACGTAGCGCCGGGATCTTGGGGATTGACGATAGGAGTGACAGTCACGGTAGTAAATGCAGCTACCACGCCCCGAACTTGCTTGAGCGACACTTCGACCATAAGCAGCGTCGCGCCCCGCTCCGCTCGCCGCTGATAGCGATAGCGCTCAAGAGTGTAATTGGAATAGGTGATCTCGGGCGTCACGACGCTATAGGCGTTGATTGATTTGGTAGCAGCATCGATAGCGTTGAGAAACGTTGTCCGGTCACTCACGCTACCGGCGAGCGCTAGAGTCACCACGGGGTTGCCCGGCTTCTCTACTTTGTTGTAGCTGGCGAACGATCCCCCTTCAACGGGGAAATCGCTCACTACCATCTCTTTCATATAATCGAATCCAAAAGTGGAGAGGACCGCACTCGCGCCCGAGAGCAGGCTCAGTGCAGCGTTACCGATGGCTGCCAGGAGCGTTGCAGAACTGTTGGGGCTGATGCCAACCTGGTTGCCGGCTGCGTCGAAGATGCCCCACTGCGGAGCCTGTTGCAGCGCCGCGCCCAGGATGTTTTCGAGAGCGCCGATCCCGATTGTCACAACGGGTATCGGCGCAACCGCGCCCACCTGACGCAATAGCTGGGGCACGCCCGGGACCGCGGGAACGTTGGGGTACGGAATGTTTGTTGCCGGCGGCATTAGTTGAGCCCCGCATTAGCCTGGCTGGTGAAGAGGAAGTTCATGCCCCGAGCGATGCCGTTCGCATCAGTGGCAGCCGTGTAAACCTTGATCTCTCCGATATGGTTTGTAACGCTGCTATCGCTCGAAGACACGCCAGAGCCCGCCGGCGTGGGGCTCGCCGCCGCGATTGCGCCGGTTGCCCCGCCGACGCCCGCGAGCGCCAGAGCGAGAGATGAGCGCAGTCTCGCTTCGCCGTCTGCGTCTGCCGGCCGCTCATACATCCGTGACACAATCGCGCCGGCCTGCCCTGCGTTAGTCGCCCCGCGGAGCGCATCTCCCGCCCTCTTCTCACCGTGAGTAAGTTCGTACTGAGCAAAAGCCAATTGCTCAGGGAGAGTAGATGACTTGATACTGTGCCCGGCAAATTTCGCAAAGTTGGCTTGCCGGTCTGAGTGCCACTGCCCTAAACCGTATGCGTGACCGCCGTCCCCCGGTGCCTTAGTTCGGCCGACACTCTCGCGCATAAAGTTTGCAGCAATGCCGGCGGCCTGAGCGGAACTCCATCCTTGCCCCTCGAAATACTTTTTGATCTGCTCACCAGTGGCCGCGCCCCCGGGCTCACCGCCGCCCGGACTCGCCCAGCCCGCGGGGGCGTTGTCCTTGAGTTGGGTGTACCCCGAGCCTGGGGCGTGATTGTTTGCAGGCTGGCTCTTGAGCCCGATCACTCGCGCTATGGCGTCGCCTAGAAGAGTGATGGCCTTCGTAGCCATCCTAATCTCAGGCTCCCACTTCGCCCAGTCGATAAAGGATGTACCGCCGCGCTTCCATACCTGATAGTCCTGCCAGAGCAGCGCGATGCCAGCGGCGAGCGCGAGTACGGCAACCACTGCGAGATTGATCGGGGCAGTTATGAGCGCGATTGCTCCCAGCCCGACCGCCATCACCTTCAGGAAGTCCGTTACGAGTTCCTCATTGTCGAGTACCCAGTTGCCCAGGCGAAGGAAGAGATCAGCGAGTCTCTCAAGCGCCGGCGCTGCCTCAAGCATCAGCGCATTCCCAAGCGCCGTAAACTTTTGCTTCGTCTCCACAATCTGAGTCTGTAGCTTCTGGGCGGCTTCGGCCTGCTTCTGCGTGACCGCCGTACTTTCCTTCTGGCGCTTGATCGTTAGCTCAAGCTCTTTGCGCCCCTGCAAAAGCAGGTTCATGGTCCCTTGATCGATCCCCATCATCCGGCCCATGTTGTTTGCGGTTGTCCGGTCCATACGAGAGAAGCGATCTGCGAGATCCAAAAGAATTGCGTCAACCGGCCGCGCCTTGCCGTTCACGTCGGCGAGCGATACCCCGAGCGCTGAGAAATAGGGGATCAGAGAGGATTGCCCGGTTAGACGAAGCTCCGTCTGCGACATTGAGAGCATGTCTAGCGTGCCCTGCAGCCCCGCCGCGCTCCCGCCGAGCTCTTCGGAGGCTTTCCCCCACGCTGAGATAGTTGAGACGCCTAGACCGAGATTCTGAGAGAGTCGTAGCAATGCGGCGTTGGCATCGATGAAGTCGGATGCAAACGCCTTGATCGCCATCGTTCCGGCGATGAGCGCGAGGAAGCTCCCCAGCGTGCGGGTTAGCCCGCCGACTCCGACCGCCGCCTCTTTGCTGGCGACGCCGATCTTCCTTACGCCGCCCTCAGTCTTTGCAGATTGCCCCTCAACTTCTTTTAGCTTCTTGCCCGCAGAGCCGCTCTTCGCATCCAAGTCTTTGGAGTCGAGGCCTAGGCTGACTACTAAAGAATCTATGATTGTAGGCATCCGGACGCCCTCTCACGCCAAGCTACCTTTTCTTCAGAAGTCATATTGGCGTATCGTTCGCGTTGGAGATCGAGTTTATGTCTGTCTGTTGGCATCGTCTACAATCACCACTTCCAACATGTTGTGAGCGTCTTCCACTCCATAGCAAGTCTGTAACTCATGCAGCGTCGCCATGCGCCGGGAGATCAGTATCCCAATTATCTTCGGGACGTTGCTGTAGCTCGCCGGGGGGCGTCCTTCGCCGCCGGCCCGTGTCCTAAGATTGAGGGGGCGACGGCTTGCAAAAAACCCATATGCAACTCCCACCACTCCAAACGCAGACTGAGCCGCGTTGCAATCTCTTCGATATCGTCCTCAATGAGTGAACGCACAACCTGAGTCTTTTTGGCATCGGGAATGATTTGAACGCAGGCCATCATTTCCTCAAGCAAGGGGGAGAGGACTTCCCAGCGAAGACTACTCAGCGCCCTGAGTCCCAACTCAGCAAGCCCGGCCATTCCGAGCTCTGCAAAGTTTTCGGGGATCTCCGCGTTATTCGCCATCAGTGCGAGCAGAGCCCGCGCCGCCCACGACTCCCCCTGCGCTGCGCCCATCTCAGTTATGAGGAAGCGCTTGCCGAGATCGCGGCCCTCTTGCGTGACTGTATAACTCGCCGTCTTTCTCATGCCGATACTCCCTGCGTATCAAATAGAACTTCCTCAGCCTTCCGGCGTCGGAGCAATCCTGCCATCACTACGCCGCCCGCACGATCCCACATCTCGAAGGCTGATGCTGCGCCAGCGTAATCCCCAGCGTTGAGCCGCTCCCTCGCGGTGGATTCCTGCCAGCGCGAGCAGCCGATGTTGTAAGTAAGATCCGTGCAAGCGTCAAACTCGTCCTGGGTTACGGTCACATGCAGCGAGAGATTGACGCATCGCGCCGCACTCTCAAGGCCGCCCGCCAACTGCAAGAGCGCTTCATCGCGGGTACACGTCATACCCTCAGTTACCTTCGCGCCGCTCCAATATGTTGAGCCAAATCCCATTGTCCATACGTCCGGGGGATCTTCCGGATGATGCACCGAAACGGGCGAGTACCCCTCAAACGATGCTGCGAAGGCCGGCGCATTTTTGCTGTAATTCATTAGTTACCTAAACCCCCATCGTTTCTTCTGTCATATTTACAGGAGAGTGGGCACCAGACTCTCCCACACAATTGCAAACTCCATCGGCTGCAAAACCTTGCCGGCGTCCGGAAGGGGCTTCACTGCCTGCAGCACGCCGCGGGTACCGATGAAGGATTCACCCGTGGACGGCAGATCAATCGTGCCGTTTATGTAATACACATCCCGCGCCGCCCGAGTCGCGGCCTGAATGGTTTTGAAGATCTGCTTACTCGGGGAGTCGGCCTGCAGGCTGATCGTCTGCTTTACAGCCATCGGGGTATAGCCGGCGGTCAAGCGGCCATCTACGCCCATCTGAGTCTCTGCCAGGTCGAGGTTATCGCTGCTCCAAGCCTTCTCTGCGGAGTATCCCTTCAACTGCTGAGGGATAGGAAACAAGCCGGGGACAGAGATCGTGAATACGGAATTTGCTGAGGTTATCGAAGTGTCCAAAATGCTGCCCTCTTTCAGTTACAGAATGTCGATGCTTGCCATCGTTATGGTTTGGACCGCGTCACCATCGGCGTACCAGAGGTTGACGATAGGGCTGCCGCGGAGCCCGCGAACCTGAGCGCCAGGGTCAAGGATCTGCAGGTAGTTGCCGGCCGTCTGAATCACGCTTGCAGCGTCTACGCCGGCGGCCTGGTTGACTTCGGAGATCTGCTCATCCGAAAGCGTAACGCCCGTGCGAATGGCTCCGAAGGCGAGCGCCGCATTGATCGAAGTGTCCAAAATGCTGCCCTCTTTCAGTTACAGAATGTCAATGCTTGCCATGTTGATAAATTGGACCGCGCCGCCGTCGCTATACCAGAAGTTGACGATAGGGCTGCCGCGGAGCCCGCGAACCTGAGCGCCAGGGTCAAGGATCTGCAGGTAGTAGCCGGCCGTCTGAATCACGCTTGCAGCGTCAACGCCGGCGGCCAGGTTGACTTCGGAGATCTGCGCGGCCGAAAGAGTAACTCCCGTGCGAATCGTTCCGAAAGCAAGCGCCGCATTGATAGGGTCCATCAGCGCCGAACGAAGCAACCCGTAACCGGATGGGGTATAGGGGAAGTCTCCGATGTTGGTAAGCAACGTGAGCATCGCCAACTGAAATTGTGCGTTGAGGTAAATCTGATTGACGAAGGAATCGATGAAACCGAACTCGCCCGGCATCTGCCCGTTGTAGAAGAAAACGAAGCCATCATTCGCCGTCGCATACGATCCGTAGAAGCTGTAACCGTTCGCGAGCAAATTCTGAGAGATCTGATCGTCTGCAACCGTGGGAGCCATCCCCGACTGAGCAAGGAAGGCGAGAGTAACGCGCCCGTTGGTTGCGCCGGAGTTGATCGAAGCAATCGCGCCGGCCACGAACGTAGCGACGTTGAGCGCGAGCGCGGCGAGAGTGGTGCCGCTCGCGAGAGCTAACGCCGGATCTCCGGAGATGCACGCAACGCCGTTCCACTGAGCGGCCTTCGTTACCGCGCCGAAACAGGTTGTATTTCCGAGTACCGATGCGTTCGGATCGGAATCCCAACCGAGATACAGATATTCAAGGTTGGCCGCATTGAACCAGGCCGCGAAGCCTTCCTTATCGCTGAGAGTCGGCTCCCATAGCGTTACAACGCTCGCGAAGTTCTGCGTCACGCGCACGGCGTTCGCCATTGCGGTAGCCGGCGTATCGAGCGCGGCTCCCTGCGAGAGAATCGCGCCGGTTGCCTGAGTCAGATTGAGCCCGGCGGCGAGCGTCCCGCTTGCGAAAGTGATCGTCTCCGTTGCGCCGGTTGCCGTGGTGGTGATCACGAACGCACTGGTAACGGGATTCCACGCAACGGTGAAGGGGGGAGTTGTGAAACCGGCTTGAATGAGAGTAGCCGCGCCGCTGAAACTGCCGGCGGTAGACAGATCAATCGCGGCCGAAGTCTCTACCACGCCGGCAACGGTGAGGATGAGCGTACCGCTCAGCACTTCAAGCTGTGCCAGGCTCAATCCGGCGAGCGATCCGCTCTGCAGGAAGGCGGAGCGAGCGGCAAGATTGAAGGGAGCGAAGATCATCCCGCCAGGCTTGATCGTGGAATTGCTGTAGCCGGCGAAATAGATCTTTGCTAGGGCGGCTTCGGCGGATGCTGGACCGAAGAAATTTGCTACCGCCGTGGGGCTCGCGAAGTTGAAAGCCGAAGCCGTGGGCATCGCGGTATTTTGAGTGAGGAAGAGCCCATTCATCACCAGCGACGTTCCGCCGCTATTCACAACGCCGGGGTTTACTCTTGCAATTCGAGACGCGGGAATAGTCATTATTGCGAAGCCTCCATAATATTTACCGCCAAAGTATTAGCGGACTGTTGCGGAATACTTACAGTCGGATTGTACTGCAAGCTCGCCGTAAGCGTCCAACGGGTTTCGTATTGTTGCTCACCCGTGGTAAGCGGCATCTGATGACCGTCCGAACAATACAACGGTTTTATGCCATCGGGAAATTGAGCCGGCGCGTAAGGACTCCGGTAAATAGTTGTTACGGCTGTACACCAGTCGCCCGAAGCGGGACCGCGGAAGTCAATTTGAATATCGATCCGCTTTGGTCCGGTAATGTCCGTTTGCGCGTTGGCTCCGTTGTCTACGTCAATCGGAGTCTCTAGCGGTACCTGCAGAATTTCGGTGAGTTCCACGTAAGGCGCGGCCGGCGGAGCAACGCGATTCACCTGGGCGCGGATGATCTGTGCGGCTCCTACGAATGGCTGCAGGAATGCGCCCAGGGCTTCGATTACGGCGTCAATGCTGATCGAAGCCAGAAAGGGTATAGGCGCGGGCATTATGATCCCTCTTGCAATACCACGACAGCTTTTGCCCAGAGCGGCCACGTCTCTAAAATCTTCACGCAAAGCCAGGTACCAACGAAGGCGGCCGGCGCGGGCGGCGCGATAATTACGAGATCTCCGCCGGTACCGTTCGGGCGTATCACTCCCGCCAGGTTGCCGCGGAGATAGATCCCGCGGATAACTCCCTGCAGGTTGAGCCCTTCGATCTGCCGAAGCTCGGAGCCGTCAAGCGCTTGAAGCTGAGCCGGTCCCGAGACGGGCGCGGCGTAAGCGGGAACTTGCTTGAGCCCCGCTCCCACGGTATAGCCCGTTGATCGCTTGACGCTCACGATCATGTTGGGGTTGATCGCATTGCTGGCGGAATTTGCCACTGATCTCAAATCCATTAGAGAGCCTCACGAAAGTCGCGAGCGGCCTCAAGGCACTCTTGCACCGAAGTCTTTTGAACGCCAGGGAGACAATTGAATTCCTCAACCAGCGCCGTCAATGCGAAGACTGCGTCTGAGTAAAGTTCGTAGCTCACGTATTCGCCGTCGTCAGTTTCCTCCATAACGTGATCGCTGCCCTGATACCCGCAATCCACTTTGAGCAAATCGAAGCGCTTGATTGTCATTTGATCACCCTATATCCCGTGCTGTTGAGCATATGGCCTGTCCAATCGAGCGGCTTTGCCTGAGTCCCGCTCGCCAATGTAGCGGTGCCGTCCGCAACCGCTCGCTGTGCAGCCAATACGTCCTTGAGTGTAATTTTTTCAGGGCTATTTCCAAACTTAGCGCGGAGAGCAAGAGTGGTATCCGATAATGGGGCAACGTCCGCACTTCTAATGCTGTCGATCAAAGCTCCCTGAATATCCTCGCCCATCATGACCATTATTTTTGGCCCGTCCCCATCGGTAGCCTTTACCAAAGCTGCCATCTTTGCAGGCCACGAGGGGGACTCTTTTGCGATCATCGGTCGAAAAAACGGACGTGGAGGTGCGGGAAAGTTCCCCCCGTGCCCGAACTCATTCCAGAAGGCGACGGATGCGACGGGCGTACCGTCCGAATAAATTGCCCCCTCAAGGAATCCAACCTCAAGGGATGCGCTCATTTTCACGGCGATGGCCTTGATCTTCCTCTCTACGTTTTGGGATATTGGGAGTTGCATCTAATACCCCCAGCGCCGCCCCTGGTTGGGATCGGTTGGGCGGGAACGATAACGCATACCCCGTAGGCTCGCCGTAGCTTGCCAGAAGGCCGCGCCGTATTGGGTTTGTTGGAACCATGCGCCCGTGCCCGGCGTGGGCGGTACGCCCTCAAAGCTCGCGGATACGGTCCCCTCTGCCGCCTGGCTTACTCTCCCCACTGGCTGAGCCTGTCCGTCTGCGCTGAGATCGCCTGAGAGAGAAGAGATGTGCGCCACAAGCATGTTGAGCAGCATCCCGCGTCTCCCCAAGTCCTGAATGGGGCTGCAGTCCGTGTTGGATAGATACAAGCCCGCTTCCACGAACAATGCCGCAAGCCTGGTTGGACTCACGGCATTGAACTGCGGATATCGAGCTTGGAAGTTCGCCAAGTTGAAGACTGCAACGGCCATCGTTACCCTTCGGTTACGGCGGTGAAGTCAACGTAAAATTGTGCGCCGATTGGTAGCTGCTCAACCGCCGCCGGGTTGGTGATGGTCATCTCAATACTTCCGCTCGGTGTTGCCGCCGAATAGCTATTGTCTTCGGGGCTATTGCTGTATACCGCTCTCAACTTCACATTGACGTAAGTGCTTGTCGCACTCAGGTTCGTGACGGAACTTACCATAAACTTCCCGCGGACGCTCATTGTTATTTTCTCCCGTCGTAATAATCCAAGTTAGGTTTAGCCTTGATTCGCACTCCTCCGACTTGCGGGGGAAGAGTCCGTTTCGTAGGCCGCTTCTCGCTCATTGTTACTTTGCGTCGGCTTTCTTTACGCCGCTCGCCCTGGGATCTTTGCCGTCTGTCGCCATCGGCTCGAAGCCTGTTTTTTCCTTGCGGAGTTCTTTCGCCTTCGAGATTGCTTCCGTCTCGTTGCGAGCCTCAAAGATCGCGCCAGTCTTGAGCGGCGTAAAATCCTTGTACTTTGCTTTCCACGCTTCCCAGAAATCGGCATCGACTTCGGTTGATACGTGGGTTGAGCCGATGATCTTCGAGCTATGCAAGCCCGCGAGAGTCACGCTCTCTCCGCTGATCGGGTGAGTCAAAACCAACCCGTTTGGAAGCCTGCAGCCAATAACAATCTTTGCCATAAAATTCCCTTCGTTATGTAATTTGAGGGCTGAGGATATTCCCCCAGCCCTCTTATTACTGTACACCGTCAACAGTTACCGAGCTATACGCCGAGCATCGCCGCGATAAACATTGGGCGATAAACAATGCTTCCGAAAGTTCCCTGCGATTTCTTCTGCTTGAAGGCGCTCATCTCGATAACAATCGGGTGAGCCCGCAGTTTCTCGGTGAAAGCGACTTCAACGGTACGCTGCCCTTCAACTTCGTCAACGATGAGTTGCACAAGGTTGCCCGCCGCTGTCGAGTATTCCGGAGCCGTCATGATTCGCAGGTTGGGGAAGTTATCCTTGATCGTCGTCTTGACGTTGACGTTGAACTGAGTGACTTTACCGAGGTTGACGATCGCGCCAGAAGACAGCGCGAGCGTCATCTTTGCATCCATCTCAACCAGAGATGTATTTCCGGTCTGCGCCTGCAACTGAGTGAAGAGCGCGAGGATATCGGCGTAGATCCCGAGAGCATCCTTGTTCGCCCAGGTAATGTTTCCGCCCTCGTTGGTGGGGGCGATGGGGGCGTAAAGGTTGGGATCGTTGAGCAAGCCGTAATTCTGCAGGCCGGCCACGCCGTAGAAGTACGTCTTGTTCTGGAATTTGTTGAGGGTGAGAACGCTCGCGATGTTGACGCGATTCGCCCAGTCGATTTTCGCAAGAGCCGCCTTCGCGAGTTCCTTCTCGCCCCACTGAGTAATCACCTGGTAGTGATAGCTCTGACGCTGGGGAAAGTTGGTATTCGCGCCGGCCACGCCGTTATTGCTGTAATCGCCGTAGCTCGAAGTCTCGCCGGTTGATTCCACAACGGGGAACATCGCTGTATCCGTTGTCCAATCGCCCTTTTTGACTTCCTCTCCGACGATCTCCGCGGCCTTCATCGGCGCAACCAGGATCTCAATCAACTTGGGATCGATGTACGTCGAAAGAAACGCGGGGATACCGGCGTTGCTGGTTGTGATTAGTGCCGGCTGAGCGTCCATTGCGACACGGATGCTGTGAGCCACGTTCGGCAGTTGCAACATGGCTTCCGTGCCCATGAAGTGAATGCCGGCGTCCATTGCGAGCGCTACGAGTATTGGGTCCATGACTGGCTTAGTTCCCCCACGTTGAGATTTTGACAAGCTCGCCGACGTTGACAGCGGACTTGGCTACGAACTTCGTGAGGACGCCGCCGGCAACCGTGAGCGCCGTAGAAGCCGCGTAAGCAGTTGCCGGGATGTTGAGCGTATACACGCCCACGCCGCCCGCCGCGCCGCTAACCTGCGATGCGATGGTTGCGCCTGCAGGTACGTCGGTCCCGGTAATGCCGTCGCCAACTGCGAGCACGCCGGTTGCAACTGCGGAGACGTTGAGCACGTTGCCGAAGCTGGTTACGGTTACGCCCGCTGCCGTTGTCGCAACGCTGGTGGTATACGTTCCCGCGCCGCCGGTTGGACCGCTCACCTGGGCGAGAATTGCGGTCCCGGCAGGTACGCCAGTACCCAAGATCACGTCTCCGATGGAGATCAGCCCGGTTACTGCAGTGACCGCCAGGCTGGTACCCGTGCCCGTCGCCGTGAACGTTGCGCCGATTGCGCCGGTTGCAGTCGAGCCGGCGGGAGCCGCGCCCATGTAAACGGAGCCGTCTGCGTAGCTCGCGTAAACCGAGCCGCGGAGAGTGGAAGCCTGCCCGTTCGCCTTCGCGAAGAAACTGCCGGCGTTATGGAGAGTGACGGGGAAGCCAGCCAGGATCAGGTTGGACGCTTCCCCCAAGTATGCAGTAATCAGCGCTGCACCTTCCTGGCGGTGAACGAAACCATCCGGCGCGGCCGCGCCTTCTCCGTAATTCGTGACTGTCTTACCGTCTGCCGAAACCCAGGCAAAGCGGCCGACTGTCACTCCAAGGGGACCGGCCACAAGGCCGCCTTCCCCAGCGGGTACAGTTGCGCGAGGATTCGCGTCGGCGAAATCTCCCTCAACTGCGAGCGGGTTGTAAAGATTGACGGACTTCTGAAACATTTTTGGTCCTCCGGTTTACTGCTTTGCTTCGGTTACAAAAAGGCGCGGCGTTCTGCGGTTTATCCCTGACGGAAACGGCTCGCGTTCGGGAACCTGGCGGCAGCGCCGGCGGAGTCCTGAGCGATAGCGACGGGGGCGGAAGAGCGCGACTGGGCCAGAGTGAAGAGCGACTTGAGAGCCGGCACGCCAGTAACGCCGGCGCGGTCAACCTTCAAATGATCCAGAGCAAAGCCGTAAATCTCTTCGGCTGAGTCCTGGGCGATCACATCGCCGACAACCGGCCGAACGGCAATGCGGGCTTCGTTCGCGGCGCGGAGATCCTTGCGGAAGCTGTCCATTGCGCCTTCGAGTTTCTTCTCTGCCTTCTCTTCGGCGTCCTCAGCGATCTTCTTTTTCTTCTCTTCCTCTTCGTCGGCGGCATCCTGGGCGACTTTCTTACATTCCTTACAGTCGCAATCCTTCGGATGTTCGTCGGCGTCTTCGGCAACTTCCTTTTTCTCTTCGTCCAATGCCAGCAACGAATCGAAAACGGCGGTGATCGCCGCGGGCTTGAGATCGGCGTCCATCGCGATCAGCTTCGCGCTTACGTCGGCCTTGTTGAAGGTTTTCTTGACGGCCTGCCCTACCAAAGTGGGGAGCGCGGAATCGAGCGCCAACTTTGCGGACATACCTCCGAGAGTCGCGATAAGGGCAGTGCCCAGTTTGGTAGGTTTCGGCATTATTTTGATCTCCTGATCTGCAGCTATTACGTCACTTCCCGCACGGCCATCCTCAACGATTGCAAGATGATCGGCTTGAATATCGGTCATAATTCCGTCGTACCGCTGTCCCTCAAAGATGCCGGCAGTCATCACGGCAACGTAGCGATACGCGCAACTCCATTCGTGCAGAGTCTTCGTCTCGATACCGGCGATAGCCGTCTCATCCCAGAGACATACATCGGCGTCGAGATAGGGGGACTCAAAACTGATATCCGATCCCGTTGTCCCTACCGTGATCATCTTCGGGGGATCGGTATTGAGAATCGGCTTATGCTTGATCAGAATTTGAATACGCTCGAAGGTGGGAGCGGCTTTCGCAAGCTCTTCGGGCGAACGGAGCATATAATAAATCCTCTGAGGATCAAGCCCCAGAGCCGCGCTATTCGGGATCTCCATACCGAAATAGGGGTTTACCGTCGCCTTCGTAATGTGAGTTTTGCTGATATGCAGCCGGCCGTTTGCGTCATACGAACGCGCCGAAGCGTCAAGCGCTACGGAAACGGCGGGATTGAGATCCTGAGGCATATTACGGAAAGCATTGCACAATTATTTTCAAGTTGCAAATGTTATTTTTATCGTATATTATTGACGGCTTTGTTACTTAGCGGATCTGGCAGCGAAAGCGGGGATCACTGAGCGGCCGGTACAACGGCAGTTGATCAACTCTCCAGGGAAGATCCACTTCTTTTCGTCGCTATCCCACATTCCCTGAGCTACCTTGTACGTCTTGCCATTCATGGCAACGTGAGTAGGGCGCGGCGTCTTGCCGGCGTGCGAGTGCATCCATACGGATTCCACGATCCCTAACTCAGTCTGGCGCGCCTGGGTAACTACTGCGTTGGCTTTGTTGCTCTGATCAAGCGAGATGAGTACGGCGCGGTTAGCGGCTCTCGGGTAAAGCCGCTTGAGGGCAGTCACCATCTGCTGTAAGTCGCGGCCGGCGGTATAGGACCGCATCGCGATTCCCTCAACTTGCTGCAAATACTGTTGAGGGATCGAACGGATCAAGCCGATATTCTCAGCGAGCGAAGCCTCATACGCTTCCCGCATCACGGGAGTCATCTCAAATTTGACCGTCCAACCGGCATCTTTTAGAGCCTGGCGCATCGCGGAATCTGTAGCCTTGAATTGCCCTTTGAGGTAGGCTTCGGCGATCTTCGGCGCGGCATCCTCGAAGCGCTTGATCCAACGCTTCCCCAGATCGTCGAAGCTGTATTCCCAGTCGGGGCTCGCGTCCTGGGCGAGTAGCGGGGGAGCCTGGCGGTACGTCGCAGAGATCCAATGCAGAATGCTCGCGTCCATCTCATCTATCAAAGCCATCATGCGGCGATGGTAGAGAGCGGCGATGCCGCGGTTGGCGTGTACCGCACGCACAACTGTGGGTTTAGTATCCATCGGCTATCCAGCCAACGGGAACGGCGTTTAGTGAAGAGCAACCAGATCCGCTAATGTTGATGGAGCACCGTATTACTACGGTAGCGCCGCTAGTCGTTCCGCTCTTCGTGTAAGTAACGTATGCGTCGTCTGTGCTGTCAGGTTGACTCTGTCCAGAAACCAACAGACTTTGCACGACAGTTGTAAATGCCGTGGGGAAAGTGATCGTACCGCTCGAAAGCGTTCCGCCTGATGACGCCGTGGTGATCGTTCCCCAGGCGTGTATTGTACCGTCTGAGTATCGGATATAGCAGCCGTTAGCGTTGCAAGTGCGAACAGGAGCCGCCGCGCCGCATGACGCCTGGTAAGTGCCCACGGTCCCGTTACCGCATAGTGTGTAGTTATTCGGGGCAGCGCCGGCCACTGTGTAGCCCGTAAGCGCGTCAACGATCAAACCTTTTACGTTGACCGCGGCAAAAGCAACCGTGACGCAAACTAGCAGCATGAGCCCCAACAAAACCTTCTTATTCATCGTCTTCATTGTCTGTATTCCCCTCATTTGGAGTTGCAATTTCAAGGCTCATATCTAGCCCCTGGTACCCGCTATCCGGATCTCGCGCCAGGCGTTCGCGCTCTTCCTCCGGAGAGATCACGCCGCGGTCAATGTAAGTTCCGGCCGTGGTGCTGTCGGCCGTCCGGATCTCCGCGAGTTCTTTCTTTGTCATCTGCCGCAACGGGACAAACGCAAAAGTAATATCGGGATCAATCTCGCCATACATCGAAAGTTGTAGAACCTTGAGCACTGTTTCTATCGGCTCGCGATCATAGGCTTCTTGCAGAGCGGCGTTCCAATCCTCAAATGTGCTGATCTCGCCCTCACTCGAAGCGTTTAGCCCGCTCGGAGAGATGCCAGTAAGGATGATCGCCGGGGTACGGCTAACGGAACACATCTGCTCTTGAGCTTGCGCTTGAAGCTCATGCAGGCCGCCCAGGGGCGTGTTTACTTGCACTAGCTCTTCGCTGTCCTTATCGAGCAGCATGAGCCCTTTGTTGCTTCGGCCGGCCGTAAATAAATCGGCGCGTTCAAAGAGATCGGTACCATCGGCGTCCGGTCCATCTCCGCCCTGTAATACTTGCCCCATGCTGGTTTTGAGAGCAGTGATTGAGAAGTTATTGATCAGATCTGAGACGCTCTGGCGCGTGCGAAGCCAATTGTCAACATAGGGCTCTGCAAGTTGGCTCAAGCTCATGCCGCTGAAATTGAAGGCGGGCTTGAGTATGTCCGGAAGTTCCCGCGTGATCATCGTCATCATCCGGCTCGCATGAACTTCCTTCCCGAGCATCCACCACTTAGAAGGCTTGTAGAAATCCGCGGCCGTTGGATCAAGAGCGTTGTAAGCGCTGGGCGTTGTCCAAATGGGCTCAACATTCGTAACGCTGTCGAAACTGCCCTTTTTGATTGTCTTATTGCTGAGGATGAGCGGAAGGGAGTCATCAGCGCCCTTGATCTTGATAAAGATCTGCCCGCGGCCGTAAAGACAATCCTGCTCTGCCGCTCGCCGAATAACCTTTTGCAGTTTGATATCTTTGAGCGCTTGAGTAAGTTCGGTGATCCTCGTCTTCGTCTCATCGCCGGCGGTATCCGTGCTATTGAGCACGATCCATTCCCGCGTGCGTTCTGTCGCCAGGGTGGACGCAAACGCCCGATATTCGGCGCGAGTCGCGAGCATAGCGAGATAGGGGTATCCCGGGAAGCCGGCGGAATCACCATAAGCGTAGCCGGCCGCGCCTGGTACCCCATTCATCGCGGAGAAATTCGCATCCATCGCGATCCCAGATTTCGCAGTGGCGGGCACAACTCCGGGCATCAGATCGGGAGCCTTGACGGGATAGCAATAGCTCTTGCGGCCGCCCGTCTCTTTCGCCTTCGCGAGAGCCCGCGCTAAGCCCTCCCCACGTTCGGGGGCGGGTGTCACTGAGAACGGCGCGGGTGTCTTACGGAAGCGATCCCACAAATTACGGAGCCAGGTCATAGATTATTACCTTATCCCAAGTGCCTTGTTTATGGCATTCCGATTTATTTTGAGCCTTCCGAATAAGGGATAGAGCCGGCGGAGCGCCTGAGTCGTACTATCCACTTGATCATCATGGGCGGCCGCCGGGAAGGTAGTCATCTCGGAGACGTAAGCCTTTATCCACGGGCAAAGAGCTTCATTAGGAAGCCATACGTTGAGCGCTTCCCAGTAGCATGTAACCGCATGGGCGCGGGCGAGCTTCGAGCCGTCGGGCTCAATCGGGATGATGCCAGGCACCTGAGCCTTGAGCACGTCAATAACTGCCGGTCCGTTAGCCTTGTCCTCAATCAGCACCTCGCGAATCTGCGGCCATTTTAGTTTCTGGGTAACGATGGCTTTGCATGTAACGCTGAAACTCATGCGAGCGCGGATCTGATCAAGTAGATAACTGTTGGCTCCCTTTTTGCCCCATACCTGCCCGACTACGAAATCGGTCCCGTCCGTGTCTTTGAAAGTGCAATCCCAAGACGCTATTACCTTGTCAAATTTCTTCGGCAGATCGTTCGGGTTGTAATACTGAATACAAAAATCCTTGAAGACGTTGCCGCCCAGAGCCTTCGGGCTCTGCTGATACAAGCATGAAAACCAATAATCGGAAAAAAGAGCTTTAGTCTCATATAGTTTTTCGAGACTGTGAAGCTCGGGAACGAGAGCACCTTCTGGTAATTTGGGGTTATATCCGACTTCATCGGGCAGGTTGATCGCCGGGAATCGCAAATGAGTAAGACGGGGATCGCCGGCGAAGTGATCGATGATGCGCCCAACCAGATCATCGACCGCCCAAGATGTAGCCATTATGACTTGACCTGAATTTTGGGAAAGCCGCGTTGTAAAAGTAGCTTGATACCAAGACCATAGCCCCTCTTTAGTTGTAACGCTGAGCGCTTCCTTTTCGTTTTTGATTGGATCATCGATGATTCCAATGGTCGCGCTCTTGCCAGTAAGACCGCCCCCGACACCCACCCCCAAATAACTGCCAGTGCCACCTGGCGCAGTAAAATCTCCCATTCGGTTTACGTCGTATTTCTTCTTTTCTTCCGGGGCTGGAAATAGCTTTTGGTGCTCAAGCGAGTTGATATTTCGGCGAACATCTTGCGCCATTGCTCCAGCCAATTCATCACCATAACTGCAAGCCGCAATGCGCCAATCGGGGAACCTGCCAAGTAAATAAGCCGGTAGTTTGCGAGAAGCTATTTCAGATTTTCCGCTCTGCGGGGGAGCTTGAAGAATCAAAACCGGACGCTTGCCCGCTTGCACATCAGTTATAAATTTGTCAATCGCCGCGCATACTCGTTCGGCAAATGTCGATGTTTTATAACCAAGCATCGTGTATTTGATATACCCGTACATCGTCTTCTGCCCGTTGCGACGGGCGAATATCTCTTCGGCAGCGGCTTCCTCGGTTTCGTCCTCAGTAATGGAAATCATTTGACGAATGCCCAGGTCAGGCCACCGCAAGCTGATGGGCGATGGCCATTACAGACGTTGCTGATATTGCTTGTAGCCGCTTTCGGGAAGCCGTTCTTCCGAGCCCATGTGGCAGCAGCACTAACCGAATCAAAGATCATGCCGTTGGAGCAAGTAACGGCCTTTCGCATGGAAGCGCTACGCTCGGCAAAATCTGAGGGAGCGGTTATATTGCGAGCCTTTTGAGAAGCACTGAGTTTTGCGCGAGTTTCTTCGGACGGTCGGCGTGCTCTGAGTCTGACTCGGGTTTCTTCTGATGGCCGAATCCCCTTATGCGATGCCGCTATTTTCTGTTTATGCTGAGCACTCTTGGGTTTACCCTTGTGACGCTCGCTGATCTTCCGGCAAATCTCTTCCGAAGCACCCGAGATGCCTTCGCCGCCGTCTGTAAGGTTACAGAGAGCCGCCCGGCCGCAAATGAGAATGATCGACTTCTCTAGGTCAAAAGCCGCCTTTTCGCTTAGTCCGTCCGCGAGAATAATGACGGAGAATCCATACTTGGATGCAACCCGTTGCCAGTGAGGATTGCGCCCAGTTGCGAGCCAAGCGCGCCGTCGCTGCCCTTTGCCGATATAAAAGACCTCGCCCGCCTTACGCGGGGATATCGTTTTGTGGGCGTAAACGTAAAACTTCATGGATGCATAATATCAGTCCGCAACGTATAAATAATAACGGAGGGCTTCAAATAATGAGAACTAAGATTTTACTCGCACTCGCGTTGTGCTTTGGTTTAGGGGCTCCCGCCGCTCGCGCTCAGTTGGCGAGCCCTTACAGCAATTCGGTTTTCCCTGCGAAGATCTTTACCGCCACGGGGCAAACCAGTACCCCATTTCAACTCAACGGCCTGGTAGTGCCCTCAACCGTCGGAAGCTCTTTCGCGTCGGGGACAATCGCTGTAACCGGAACTTCCCTGACAACTGCAACCTTCGCCGTGTTGGGGAGTAGCGACAACGGAGCGACTTACTACTCGATTCCAATCACTGCGGTAACGCCAGGCGCAACCCCAACCGCAACCGTGACAGCGACCGCGAACGGGCTTTATCAAGTCAATCTCGCCGGCCTGACTCATATCAAATTCGTGACTTCGGGAACGTTCACGGCAACCAGCGTAAGCCTTACGCTCACTGCCAGCCCTAACGCGATGGTTGCGCGGGGGGCTTCAACTGGCGGAGGGCTGAGTGCGGTCACGGGCACGGCCCCGGTGGATTGCACGACGAGCGGATCGAGCGTAGATTGCGCGATGGCTCAGGCTACTTCATCGGTGGACGGCTACCTATCGCACATTGACTGGGCCGCATTCAATGGGAAGCAGAATGCACTCGGATTCACTCCATACAACGCAACCAACCCGAGTGGGTACATCAGCGGCATCACCGGCTCGATGGTGACGACGGCTTTGGGATTCACCCCATACAGCGCCGCGAATCCCTCCGGGTATATCACCAATGCGATTACGTCACTGCCCAGCCTAAGTCTGCCCTACTCGCAGGTGAGTGGGACGCCATCTGCCTATGTTCTACCCACGGCGACTTCGACCGTGCTCGGAGGCGTGAAGCCGGATGGGACAAGCATCCTCAACACGGCGGGGGCGATCTCTGCAACAGCAGCAAGTGTGGGAGCGGATGCTTCCGGTGCGGCGGCAACGGCTCAGAGCAATGCTGAGACTTACGCGCAGAATGCTTCCAACCTGAGTAGTGGAACGGTTGCACTCGCCCGGATGGCTCAGTCCTCGACCTCTACGAGCGGCTATCTGAGCAACACTGATTGGAACACCTTCAACAACAAGCAGGCAGCCCTCGGCTTCACTCCGTACAACAGCACCAATCCCGCTGGATATATCTCATCTTCGGCGTTGACTCCCTACGCTCTCTTGGCTGGAGCAACGTTCTCTGGGGCTATTGCTGCGCCTAACGTAACTGATTCAGCACTGACTTCCGGCAACTGTGTCCAGGCGTCAACCGCTGGGATACTTACTACCGTTAGCGGGCCGTGCGGAATAAGCACTGGATCAGTGACGGTAACAGGCTCCCCTACGTCTGGCCAGGTCACAGAGTTCAGCGGTGGAACTTCGATTACCAACGCTACATCAGCCCACATTCAGACTGCAATCGGAGCAGGAGTATATGACGCTTCCGGTGCGGCGGCAGCCCGGGCAGCAGTTGGAAATTGCAGTGCTGGTCAGTACGGGACTGCCACGACAACCAGCGGACTGACGTGCGCTCAGGTGGCGTATTCGCAGGTGAGTGGTACTCCGACGGCCTATGTCCTCCCCACGGCGACTTCGACCGTACTCGGAGGAGTGAAGCCGGATGGGACAAGCATCCTCAACACGGCGGGGGCGATCTCGGCAACAGCGGCAAGTGTGGGAGCGGATGCTTCCGGTGCGGCGGCAACGGCTCAGAGCAATGCCGAGACTTATGCGCAGAATGCTTCCAACCTGAGTAGTGGAACGGTGAGCGCGGGACTGATTCCGACGCTCAACCAGAACACAACTGGCACCTCGGCCAACATCACTGCGACGAGCAACTCAACGCTGACAACGCTGCCCAGCCTGAGCCTGCCCTACTCGCAGGTGAGTGGTACTCCGACGGCCTACGTCCTCCCCACGGCGACTTCGACCGTGCTCGGAGGCGTGAAGCCGGATGGGACAAGCATCCTCAACACGGCGGGGGCGATCTCGGCAACAGCGGCAAGTGTGGGAGCGGATGCTTCCGGTGCGGCGGCAACGGCTCAGAGCAATGCCGAGACTTACGCGCAGAATGCCAGCCACATCAACACTGGAACCATTGGAGTGAGTTATCTGCCGA
>Ga0224555_1000761_pt1 | contig 49082 bp, 34 predicted proteins | sample 714S23034metaG_FD_180687 | JGI IMG/M metagenome (GOLD analysis project Ga0224555, IMG submission 180687) | Peat soil microbial communities from Stordalen Mire, Sweden - 717 S2 30-34 | ecosystem: Environmental > Terrestrial > Soil > Wetlands > Peat | place: Sweden: Norrbotten County, Stordalen...
TTCTCTTCTGGTCGGCCAACCAGTTCTGGCCAAACCCCCATCAGGCGACGATCTTCAACGATCTCGCCATCGCGCTCTTCGTCCTCGATGTCTTCCTGGTGATTATTGGCTGGCCGTCAGCCTCTCCCGACGAGTCCTTCGCGGAGACCTACTCAAAACCGGACTATCAGCCAACTCGTCCCGATCAATCAGACCAGTCAAGCTCGAAATAAGTCCGCAGCCGTTCCAGGCAGCGTCCGGGTACGGCTTGCAATTGAGAGTTGTACCGCTGGAACAGTATGATAAAGACCGCGTTGCTGTTGGTCGTGTTCTGGGGATCGAAGGGAGTCAAGCCAGATGCCAAAGGGCAAGGAGTTTACGGTAACCATTGAGGACAAGCCGGGCGCGCTGGGAATGTGCTTCCTCGCTCTGGCGGAGCGTGGAGTGAACATCCTGGCCTTTCAATCGTATGTCGAGGAGGGCGAGAGCCTGACCCGATTCCTGGTGGACGATGTGGCCGGGGCCCGCGCGGTACTCGGCGGCCTGAGCATGATCTTCGAGGAGACGGAGGTCGCTATTGTCAGGGTTACGCACCGTCCGGGCGAGTTGGGCCGCGCCGCCGCGCGACTGGGCGCCGGCAAGATCAATATCGACTACTCCTACTGCGGACTGGAGCTAGGATCGACGCAGGAGATCGTGGTCTTCGGGGTCGATAATGTGCCCCGGGCCGCAAGCCTGCTCGACGAGATGGAAGCCGAATCGGCCTGATTCGCCGATCGCACCTTTCCTGCAAGACCAGTCTTTCTGGTTCGTGCCGCAAGATGCTTCCATCTTGATGGAACTGGGGGCGGTGAGTGGAATCGAACCACTGACCTACGGGTTAGAGTCGTACAAGACCTGCTGATTCTAGAGGGAATCAATAATTTAGCTCAGCGAAATCCGGCAGAATCCGCAACCCCCCGCGCAACCGAAAAGGTCCGCCGTCGTGTACCGAAATTTCATCGTGATCGCGTTGCTGGAGTACTGCCGATGTGGTCGGCACGCTTGAACCGTGCTCAGCATCATGCGCGGCATGGCAGCCATGGGCCAGAGACACGAGCGGGCGCATGGGGTGGGGAAGTACTTCACCTCGTTCGAGCAGAGATATGGGGTCAATTGAACACACCCGGATGCACGCGGCGCATTTTGGGCCTTAGTGCGCGGTAAAGTTCGTCTGGGTAGTATCGGAGTTGCCGTTGGTGTCCACGACTGAAATCTGCCAGGTGTATCCCGTCCCACTGGTCAGAGCGGAAACCGAGGGCACATTGGGATTTCCAGTGACATCGTTGCCGCTGGTAATCCAGGGGATGGACGTAGTGGAGCTGGTTAGTGTGCCGTTGTTGTTCGGTATCTGCCAGATGGTCTGGCCGCTACCCTGGGGAGTGAGTTGGAACTGATAGGTGTAGCTGCTTGCGCTAGTTGGGTCAGTCCAGGTAAATGTGGGCGTGTCGGTCGAACTGGTACCGGTGGGTGAGGTGAGGGTGGCAAAGGCGTTCATCACGCCAGTGACCGCGGCGGTCAGGTTCGCGGTTGTGGCATCGCTGTATGTGATGGCAAAGGTGTAGCTATCGCCGACGGCCGGAACGACGCCGCTATTGACGTAGTACACGAACCCACTACCGCCGCTGCAAGTGTTGTTGTTGACTACGGCACACACGGAGATGTCCATGGGTGTAATCACGTTGGCGCCGTCGGCATTGGTGCTGGAGCTCAGACTGACCGCAACCGGCAATTTGAGAAGCCCATTCACCTGAAAGCCGAGAGTGTAACTGGTGCCGTTGCTCGACTTTGTCCCCGCTGTATTAACCGTGGTGGTCGCGGAGCCGGTGGGCAACGTCAGGTTCAGGTTGGTCGTGGGACCCGAGATGGTGGTGACGGTGTTGTGTTGCTGTTTCGTGATGTTTTGCAGGTCGCCTGCATCGATCGCGCCGTCGTTGTTCTGGTCGAGGATGCCGACGAAGAAGTAATTGGAGCCGTTGGGGACCTGGATTGTGTACGCCTGCGCGCTCACCGGGTTTGCAAAGCCCTCGCCATAGAAGTTGCCCGTGCTCTGGTCGAAGAAGCCAACCCCCAGAGGCCCGGAGGGGGTGACGCCGGTAAAGGTGACCGCGCCAGAGACCGCGTTGCCGCCAGTGGGATTGGGCGCGCTGATGGTATACGGCCCGACGACATTGGAATAGTTGCTTTGTGCCGTCCCTGCCGAGGTGCCAAAGGCGCGGAAGTAGAAGCTGCCGCCGCTGGTGAGAGAGGGGCTTGAGGTGGTATTCAACATCCACGGACCTGTCTGTGAGCCTACAGCCGGGAATGTCTTGCTTCCGGCGACGACGGTGAACGCCGGAGTGGTGCTCCATTGCAGGGTGTAGGACGTAGCCGTCTCAATAGAGTTGCCGTTAGTGTCCGTAATCGTGATTGGATTGTACGCGAGCATGGCACCAATATTGAATCCGCCTCCTCCTTGAAGCACGGGAGTCGAGGTGCCGAGAGTGACCTTTGCGGGATCGGTGAGGGTGACGTCCGCTCCGGAAACATTCGCGGAGGTGACAAACACGTTGGATCCAGTCGCGACGCCCGACGGGCTAGCAGCGTTGACGACGCCTTTGCCCAGGGTCGAAGGATCCATGAACGCACGCAGGGTGTAGGTGCCCGGCGGGACCCCATGGATGGTGTATGCGCCCTTGGTGGAGATGCTGGTTCCTAGTGAGCCGTTGTTTTGGCCGCCGCAGTTCTCGGCGTACAGTGTCAGATAGATCTGGCCGGTCTGCAACCCGGTGTAGGACGCCGTGCCGGAGACGTTATAGCCCAGGGCGGCGCTGAAGTTCGCGGTGGTGATGTTGCTGCTAGCCACGGTGACGCTCTGTGTGGCGGGATAGAAGACGGAGGTTGGGCCGGCGATCGTGGGGGTGATGGTGTAGGGCCCGTTGGCAATGCCCGTAAAGGTGAAGTTTCCGTTGCTGTCGGTGGACTGGGTCTGGATGATATTGCTGCCCTGTTTGAGGGTGAGCGCAATCGTAGGTATGGTGGTCCCGCAGTTGTTGTTATTCGTAATCGTGCCGCCGATGTTGTAGGTGGTCGAGACGGCGATGGTGTACTGGGTTGGGCCGACGGTGGTGCCTGCACTGTCCTTCACCGTGACATTGAAGGTTACCGTGCCGGTTGTGGTGGGTGAGCCGCTGATGGTCAGTGTATTGCCGCCGCTGTTGGATGAAGTCAATCCGTTGGACAGGCCCGTAACCGTCCAGGTATACGGGCTTACGCCGCCGGTGGCGTTGATATACCCGGTGTAGCTTGCGGTGGTGGTGGCAGACGGCAGAGAGGTGGGATTGGGGGTGGGCAGGGCCAGTGGCGCGTAGACCGTGACGGTGAACGTCGCCGATGTCTTGTTGCCTAGCGAATCCGTCACCTGGGCGGTGAAGGTGGCGCTACCCGCCGTCGGCGTACTACCGTAGATGGAGGTGACACCGCTGCTAGTGTTTAGACTCAGGCCGATCGCCGTCAGAGTGTTGGTTCCAGTAATTGCCCAGGTGTAGCCTGTGCCGCTGCCGCCTGACGCTGCCAGGGTCTGGCTATAGGCAGTACCCACCGTACCGTTGGGCAGCGTCGTGCCGGTGGTCACCGTCAGTGCGTTGGAGACGGTCAGCGACGGCGTGATGGTAATGGTCTGCTTCTGGTTCGTGGCGCTGTCGGTGGCCGTGACGCTAATGTTGTTGGGGCCGTAACTAGCATTCGGCGTGCCAGCGAGCAGGCCGGTGTTGCTGAGCATGAGGCCAACGACGTTGGTTGGGCTCATGGTCCAGGCGATGGTGCCCGTGCCGCCGGTGGCGAGGAACTGATAGCCGGTGCCGTTGTAGGCCGAATTTACAAATCCCGTTGGCAGGGTTGGTGTGGATACGGCCAGCGTGACCGGGTTTGCGATGAGGGTGACGCTGGCGGAGATCGCAGTGACAGGCGTCGATGCGCTGTCCGTGGCCTTGAAGGTATAGACGGTGCCACCCACCACGGTCGGCTGGGTTGGTGTACCGACGATCTGGTTGCCAGAGATCGAGAGCCCAGCGGGCAGTGTGCCCCCCGAGTTCACCGAGTAGCCGATGGGGCCTGTGCCGCCGGTGGTTGTCAGATTGATGGGCGTGATGGCCGTGCCGACGGTGTAGGTCAGCGTGCCTCCTGTGGGCGCAGTCCATGTCAGGGGCGCGGGGGCGATGGCGATGGTGTAGGTTCCTGAGGTCACGGAGACGGGGGTCGTCGCCGAGTCGGTCACCTTGACGGTAAAGGAGTAGGTGCCCGCAGTGGCCGTCGGTGTTCCGCTGATGGCGCCCGCGTTGCCGATCGCGAGCCCTGTGGGCAGTCCGGTGGCAACGAAGGTCTTGGTTCCGGTGCCTCCGCTGGTTGCAATGGTTGTGCCTGCGTAGACGGAGCCCGTCATCCCTGCGGTCAGCGCGCCGGCTGCCGTGGTGATGGTGAGTGCCGGATTCACCGGGATGGGCACGGTTATGGCCGACTTGGTCGTATCTTTGATGCCGGTCGCGGTCACGGACACGATGGAGGCGGTTGTTCCCGTCGCGGTGAGTGTCGTCGCAGGCGCGTTGCCGGTGGCGCTGGATGGGCTGACTGTGCCTGCGCCAGTCGCGGCAAAGGTTGCGCCCGAGGCGCTGCCGTCATTCGCAACCGCCGCGGCCAGCGGGAGCGTCTGGCCGGAGTCGAGCGTGATGCCCGTGGTCACAGTCGTGAACGTAATTCCAATGGGGCTGAGCGTGATGGTTGCGGACGCAGACTTACTGGGGTCCGTCACGCTGGTGGCCGTCACCGTTGCGGAGGCAATGGAGCCAATCACGGCTGGCGCGGTGTAGACGCCGCCTGTGGTGACTGTGCCGGCACCTGTGCTGGGACTGACGGTCCAGGTCACGCCCTTATTCAGCGCCGTATCGCCGGTGACTGTAGCGACAATTGTCGTGGAAGCGCCGCCGATCACGGTCGCCGTGGTGGGACTGACGCTGACTGCAACAGGCGTCAGGGTCACGGTGGCTATCGCGGTCTTGGTGGTGTCGGTCTTGCTGATCGCGGTGATGGTTGCTGAAGTGGTGCCCGACGGCACCGGCGTTGGCGCGGTGTAGACGCCGCCTGCGGTGATGGAGCCTACCGAGGCCGTCCAGGTCACGCCCGGGGTGGCACCGTCGTTCGACACTGTTGGGGTGAAGGTCTGGGTCTGGCCCGCCACCATTGTGGCCGTCGTCGGGCTGACCGCGACCGAGACGGGATTGAGCGTAATCGTCGCGGTGGTTGTCTTGGTGTTGTCCTTGATGCTGGTGGCCGTCAGCGTCACGGTGGTGACCGAGCTGATGACGGTGGTTGGCGCGTTATAGGTGACGCCCGTGGTGGAGGAGGCGGTGAACGTGCCCACGCCGGAGCCGATGCTCCAGGTGACGCCGGAGTTGGAGGAGTCGTTGTTGACCGAGTCTGTGAAGGCCTGCGATCCGCCGGTGCCCATGCTGGCGGTGGCCGGACTGATGGCGGCCACGCTGATCGGGGTCAGCGGGATGGTGATCGTCGCTGTCTTGGTGTTGTCCGTCTTGCTGGCGGCGGTAATCACTGCGTTGGCCGTAGTCACCGGCAGGGGAGCGTTGTAGGTCACGGAGGTGCTGGTGACTGCGGTGAGCGAACCGCCGCCGTTGGTAATGCTCCAGGTCACGCCCGCATTCAGCGTCGCATCGCCGGTCAGTGTCGCGGTGATGGCCTCGGTTGCAGCGCCGGCAATGGCCGTCGGAGTTGTCGGAATGGTGACGGTAATCGGCGTCAGGGTGACGGTTGCGGTGTTGGTCTTGGATGTGTCAGTCTTGCTGGTTGCGGTGATGGTCGCCGTGGCTGCGCCCACCGGGGTTGGCGCGGTGTAGACGCCTCCCGTGGTGATGGTGCCGACCGAGGCGGACCAGGTGACGCCAGCACTCGGCGTGACGTCATTCGATACTGTGGCGGCAAATGTCTGGGTTGCGCCCGCTACCATTGCGACCGGCGTGGTGGTGATGGCAACGCTGACCGGCGTAAGGATGACGGCGGCGGTGGCCTTCTGCGTGGCGTCGGTCTTGCTGGTTGCGGTGATGGTGGCCGAGGCTACGGCGACCGGCGTTGGCGCGGTGTAGACGCCGCCCGCGGTGATGGAGCCGACCGAGGCGGACCAGGTGACGCCCGCATTCAGCGCGGTATCGCCGGTGACTGTATCTGCAAATGTCTGTGTTGCTCCTGCCACCATGGCGACTGGCGTGGTGGTGATGGCAACGCTGACCGGCGTAAAGGTGACGGCGGCGGTGGCGGGTACGGTGGTATCCGTCTTGCTGGTCGCGGTGATGGTGGCGGCGGTGGCGGGTACGGGCGCAGGCGCGGTATAGACGCCGCCTGAGCTGATGGTGCCCGCTGAGGCTGTCCAGGTCACACCTGCGCTGGCCTAATCATTGGAGACCGTTGCGGTAAACGTCTGCGTCGCGCCCGCCACCATTGTGTCCGTCGCCGGGGTGACCGCAACACTAATCGCCGGGGGAGCCGAACTGCCACTTCCAACCATTAGAGCTAATGCTGCTAAACCGGAGAATACGCGCGAAAGCAGGCGGACGTTTGACCTGGGGGCCCCAATTCTTCTGAAACGTTTAGACAACGACAAGCTATCGACAAAAAATGTATAGAGGACTGTAGATCAAAAGAAAGCAGAGCGCAAGTTATAATCCTCCTTTATTCCACCCATACATAAAGAGGACATAGTTGTTGATGGGACGTTGGGAAAGAGCGTGCGATGTCTTTTCTTTCGAATGAGATGGGCATGCCGGTTCCTTTTTCCGTGAACAGTGCCTCACGCAAAATGCACAGCGACCCCCGAAGGGGGCACTATGGGTGTGCAATCGAGAATGAGAGATGACGGTCAGGCGAAGCTGAATCCGCTGCGGGCGATGGGGAGGGTGCGGATTCGCTTGCCGTTGGCAGCGAAGACGGCGTTCGCGATGGTGCCCCACTATGGTCATTTGATCCCGGGCGCGAACGTGTCCTTTGTGGATCGCCTCGACCGGAAACCGTCAAAGAAAACCTCACGGAAGCCGCAACAATCCGCAACACCCGCGCAACCAAGGGAGGCGCTGGCAACCGAGGTGCCAGCGTATGTTATTGATTTAGTTGGTGGCGGTGAGTGGAGTCGAACCACTGACCTACGGGTTATGAGTCCGTCGCTCTAACCACCTGAGCTACACCGCCAAGTAAAAAAAATGAACCAATTCTGAAAAATGTAGATGAGCCAACTCGGGAAAACGATGAGCCATCTGGACCCGCCATTGTGGTTGCAACTGGCAGGAAGCGTGCTCGAACCCCAGCCCGCAGGACTCCAAAGCACAACTTAGCTATGATACTTGAAACGGCACAGCGAGTGAAGCCGCGAGCCATGCTTATCCGGTCGCATGGCCCACGCTGCATCGCTTGCCACACCACCTGATGACCACTCCCCTGCGCACTCTCGGCGTCATTCCCGCCCGCCTGGCCTCGACCCGCCTGCCGCGCAAGGTACTGCGCGAAGTGGCGGGGCGGCCGCTGCTGGCCTGGGTGGTTGAGGCCGCGCGAGCGTGTCCTCAACTCGACCGAGTGCTGGTTGCGACTGACTCGGAGGAGGTCGCGGAGTTCTGCCGGCGGATCGGATGCGCTGTCGAGCTGACCGCAGCGAATCTTGCCAGCGGGACCGACCGCGTCCACGCCGTCGCGCAACTTATCGACGCGGATGTCTACGTCAACATCCAGGGCGACGAGCCGCTGCTGCGGCCGGAACACATCATTGCGCTGCTGCGGCCATTCGCGCGGACCGAGGTCGATGTGTCTACCCTGAAGGTCCGCTGCACGGAAGAGAACATCGCCAACCCCAACGCCGTCAAGGTGGTCACGGCCGCCGACGGACGCGCGCTCTACTTCTCCCGCGCCGCAATTCCCTTCCACCGTGACGCCGCCGACCCCGTTCCGCAATACTGGAAGCACATCGGGCTCTACGCCTACCGCAAGCGCGCGCTCGACCTCTTCCCCACGCTGCCCGCCAGCAAGCTAGAACGCGCCGAGCGCCTGGAGCAGCTCCGCTTCCTGGAGAACGGGCTCGCCATCTACGTCGAAGCCACCGAGCACGACACCATCGGCGTGGATACGGAGGACGATCTGCGAATGGTCGAGGCCCGGCTGCTGCCGATGTTGTAGCTGGCACCCCCCGGTGGTAATAGCGTAAAGTATTTAAAAAATGCAAGTTAAGCTCGTGCTTAGCGCGCAAGACATATTTAAGGCGAAGATCCGGCTGGTTTCGGTTGCGCCGCTGCCGCGCGTTCTCCTTTGTGTGCGAAAAATGCTCAAAGTCTTCAAAAAAGGCATGTTAAGTCTGGACTTGATCTGGACTAAGTCTGGACTTGGCATGTAAAGTCTTGATTCTGTATTGTTTATTTTGTAAAGTCTCTGGAATCAAATACCTATGATGGGATAGATGACGCTATGCTCCACAGACAGAACAAACAAACAGAAGCCCCCTATTCAATTGTAGCAGGTTGGGGAGACGAGTTTTGCAGTTTATCTCGTTTGGATGGAGTGAGTTGAGAGATTTTTCTTGACAAGGTTTTGGGGCGGGGTTTGCGCGAGTGCTTTTTCTCGGTGGGGAAGAGGGAGGTGAGTTTTTCGTAGAGGGTGAAGAGGAAGGCGACGCGCTCGGCTTCGGTCTTGAATGCGGTTTTGCCGTAGGCGGCGTCAACTGCGCGGTCAAGGGCGTGGTGAGCTTTGACCAGATTGGGTGGCATGGAGAGCGGGTCGTAGAGGTCGGCGAGAGTGGCACCGGGGTAACGGGCTCGCTCGTCAAGGACGGCCTCGGCTGCGGATCCGATGGTGGTGCGCTGTTTTGGGGTGGGTTCGGGCCAGGGGAAGTTGTTGTAGACGATCCCGGCGGAGTACTGGTAATCCGATTTCATGCGTCCGCAGACGGTTCGCATCCAACCACCGTGCATGACAGAGGACAGGACACCAAAGTGGTAAAGCTTGGCATTTTTGACGACGAGCGCTGTGCCGCTGGCAATGATACTGGGCTTGCAAAATCCAATCGGAAGATATGCGCGTGTTTCAGAGGAAACTTTGGGGATGAACAGATATGCCGACTCAGCCTGCCGATTCTCCCCGAAGAGGGCCGGTATTTTCGCTAAGTTGCGTGTGGTTTCTCGATTGCTTGTCAATCTGTACTTTCTGTTGCCCGATATGCGTTCAGCGACATTTGGCATAGCGCCGAGTTTGACGGGGTCGATTCCTACCAGCCACAGGCAATATCGGGAAATATTGTTCAGAAACTCCTCGCCGCCCAGATAGCGACGTATGTACGGTCTACAAAGCGGTTCTTCGCGGATCAATTCGTTTCTCTCAGCTTCGCTCAAGATGAGCCATCCATCGTCGATCGGCATACTGCCGTAGTTCATCTCTGGAGCGTCAGCACAGACAGGGTTTGTGCGGCGGCTTATGAAGGCATCTACAGCGTCTACCAAGTATGGATTGATATGTGAGGCAATGAGAGCATGTGGTTCCGCTTTGATCGTTGCATATTCGAAGATGATCTTTGTCGCGTTGCCTTGTAAGCCGAATCCCACGATGACGCAATGGACTGCGGCTTTGCCTTTCGCCTCGTTAGTCCATTGGAAGGTGCGGTGTGCGAAGTTAATGGAGACCCCGCGCTGCAAGAGGCCAGACCAGAGGACGCCTACCTGTTCGCCTTGTGTGATGGAGTTGGTTGAAACGAAGGCCGCGCGGATGGATTTATTTGCGCTCATGAAGTTGGCGGCGACCCTGTACCAGCAGCAGACATAGTCGAGGATTCCCGCGCTCTTGACGTCGCTGAAGATGGATAGGACTTCTGCCTTCTGACGAGCACTCTGCTCTTTTTTGCCGACGAAGGGTGGGTTGCCGACGATGTAACTGAGGTCCTTGGGGGCGACGATCTCTTTCCAATCGAGTTGGAGGGCATTGCCGTGGACGATGCTGGGGGCTTTTTTGAGGGGCAGGCGGGCGAAGTACTGGCCGAACTCGGCGGAGACGAGTTGGTTCATCTGGTGGTCGGTCATCCAGAGGGCGACCTGCGCAATCTGGACTGGGAACTCTTCAATCTCGATGCCGTAAAACTGATCGACATCGACGAAGACGATGCTGCTGACGGTGAGCTGGCCTTCCAACGTGTATTTGAATATTTCGCGCAGGACATCGAGTTCGAGCAGGCGCAGTTCGCGGTAGGCGATGACGAGGAAGTTGCCGCAGCCGCAGGCCGGGTCGAGGACGCGGATGGTTCGGAGCTTCGCGTGGAATTCACCGAGGCGTTTGGCGTCGCGGCGTACACGCCCGAACTCGGCGTGGAGCGAATCGAGGAAGAGGGGTTGCAGCGCTTTGAGAATATTGGTCTCGCTGGTGTAGTGCGCGCCAAGGTTTCGACGTGCGTTCTTGTCCATGATCGATTGGAATAGAGCGCCGAAGATGGCGGGCGAGATGCGCGACCAATCGAGGCCACTGCATTCGAGAATTACCTCGCGCATGCGGCGGTCGAGCGAGGCGAGCGGGATGAACTCCTCGAAGAGCTTGCCGTTGATGTAGCGGAAGTCGGCGAGTTGCTCGTCGAGGTTGCGCTGGCGTTTGTCTTCCGGGGTGTTGAGTGTCTGAAAAAGTTGGGCGAGTAGCGGACCGAGGTTAAAGCCGTCTCCCGCCGTGCGCTGCTCGATCCACTCGCGGAACTGCTGGCGCTCGAAGATTGCGTTGTCCTCGGCGAAGAGGCAGAAGAGGATGCGTACGAGGAAGAGTTCAAGGGGATGGCCTTCGTATCCGGCGTCCCTGAGAAGATCGTGGAGCTTGCCGAGCTTTTCAGCGGCATCGATGTTGGCCTGGTCTTGCGGTGGATAGGATTTCGTCTGGTAGCCAGCGATGAAACCGAAGTTGCGGATGTTCTTGTGAAGCTCTTTGAGCGGGAACTCGACGGGGTCTTCGTCGGAGTCCAGGTCGTAGAGGCGAATGCGGGCGAAGTCGGAGACGACGACGTAACGCGGGAGGTCGCGCTCCTTGAGGCCGTGGAAGTAGTCCGTGGCCTGATGGAAGGCTCGGTCGAGATCGCGTCCGCGCGATTTGTGCTCGACGAGGAGGACGCCCTTCCAGAGCAGGTCGATGAAGCCGCCCTTGCCGTCGGACTTGATGGCAGGCTTTTCAAAGGAGGCGACGCGCCGGCGGGTGATGCCGAAGACATGGAAGAATTCGTCCCAGAAAGTTTTAGCTTCCGCGTCCTCGGAGGTTTCGTCCTTCCATTCGCGCGAAAAGGCTACGGCGCGGTCGCGGATCTCATTCCAAGACAAAGGCATGTGATTGTTTTAGATGGTTGAGACGCAAATGTACAGAAATTGTCACTCCGCTGATCCTTGAGATACATGGTCATTCAGCACATTGATGATGGCACTGCGGGGGGTGACGAAACATGCGCCGGTGAGTGGAAGATGGCGGGATGCCGTTATAGTCGTAGCAGAGATCGGGCAAGGGGTTAGGCTGGAGATTCCGGCTGGAGACAAGGCGGGAGATTCCGGCTGGAGGTTCGGCTGGAGATTCGGCTGGAGACAAGGGACGGGACATGGGTGCGTTTGGCGAGGACATTGCGCGATACAGGGCCAAGGGATACCACGGGAAGGAATTGTGGCTGGAGCCGGCGGTGTGGGCGATTGCCTGCTACCGGCTGGCGAACTGGCTCGAGGGGTCGAGACCGATGGCGCTGGTGCGCTGGCCGCTGAAGGTGGTGTCATACGCGGCGAACAAGTGGTGCGAGGTGGTGATGGAGATGTGCCTGGACGCGCAGGCGACGATCGGGGAAGGACTTTATATCGGGCACATCGGGGGAGTACACATCAGCCCGCAGGCGGTGCTGGGGCGGAGATGCGACCTGGCACATCGGGTGACGATCGGCGCGTCGGCGATGGGACGCGAGGGCGCGCCGGAGCTGGGCGACGACGTGTATGTCGGGACAGGCGCGACGCTGGTGGGAAAGATCAAGGTGGGCGATGGGGCGAAGATTGCAGCCAATACACTGGTGATCGGCAATGTTCCGGCGGGGGCGACGGTGATGGGCGTTCCGGGACGGATTGTGATGCGGGCAGCGAAGTCGGCGGTGGGGGAGGCTTCGGAGAGACGCGATGCAGAGTGACTCGGAGCGGCGGGAACTGCGGCGCGAGATAAAGGACGCCGCTGCAAGGCAGGATGCCGCGGGAGCGGTGGCGTGTGCGCGGCGGCTGATGGCGGAATCGAGCAAGCCGGCGGATGTGCAGTTCTGCGCTACGGCGCTGGCGGGCATTGGCGACGCGCTGCGGGAGCAACTGGGGACGCGACGGCTGAAGACGTATGTGGTGCGCTCGGTGACGGTGGAGCCGATGCTGGCGTCGCTGGCGGTGGAGGCGGTGCTGGCGAATTATGTTCTCGACTTAGAGGTGGGCGGGTATGGGGCCTATGCGGATGAGTTACTTAATTTCGATAGCTCACTGGTAAAATTTCATCCCGACTTAGTGCTTATTCTTCTCGATATGGAGGAGATTGCGGGTCGGTTGCCGGAGCTGTGCGCGGAGGGGATCGGCGCTGAGGTTGAGAGGGAGATCGAGGAGTGCGTGGGGCGGATGGCGCAACTGCTGAGGAGCTATCGCGCGGGAAGCACGGCGCGGATATTGCTTCAGGGACTTGTGGTTCCGGATTGCACCTCGCTGGGCGACGTGGGAGAGGCGAACCTGCCGCATAGCCTGACCAATGCAGTGCAGCGGCTGAATCAACGGCTGGCTGCGCTGTGTGGGACGATTGCAGACTGCGTGTTCTTCGATGTGGACCGGCTTGCCGCGCGCGCTGGACGGGCGCGATGGCGCGATGCGCGGATGTTTCTAGCTACACGGCTGGCTGTGGCGGCGGAGTGGTTTCGGGATTACGCGCGCGGGATGGTGCGGACGTTCTCGACGATGTACCGCGCGCCGCGCAAGGTGCTTTGCACGGACCTGGATAACACACTGTGGGGCGGAGTGTTGGGAGAAGACGGGCCGGAGGGGATTGCCACGGGGAGCGCATTTCCGGGGAATTGTTACCTTGAATATCAGAAATATTTGCAGCAATTATCTTCGAGGGGGATATTGCTGGCGATTGTATCCAAGAATAATGAGGACGATGCTCGCGAGGCTTTCAAGGTGCGCGCGGCCGATCTAGCACTGAGTATGGATAGCTTTGTCGCGCTGAAGATCAATTGGAATGAGAAGGCGGACTCGATTCGCGAGCTTGCGAAGGAACTATCTCTGGGACTGGATTCGTTTGTATTCGTCGATGACAACGCGGTGGAGTGCGAGGCGGTGCGGCGGCAGTTGCCGGAGGTGGCTGTGGTCGAGGCGCATGCTGCGGAACCGTGGAGGCTGGTTGAGGTTTTGTCGGAGCAGCCGTTTTTCGATGCGGCCGTTGTGACCGGCGACGATGTGCATCGCGTGGATGAGTACCGGGCGCAGGCGAAGCGGGCCGAGCTGGCCAGCAGCGTGGGGAGTCGCGATGAGTTTCTGGCTTCGTTGGGAATTGTTTGCGCGTTTCAGAGTGCGCTGCTTGCGCCTCTTTCGCGGGCGGTGCAGTTGCTGGCGAAGACAAACCAGTTCAATTTGACGACGCGGCGCCGCTCTGCTGCCGAGGTTGAGGAGTATGCCGCGGCGGAGGGCGGGCAGGCTGTGGTGGTTCGCGTGCGCGACCGCTTTGGCGACGCGGGGGTGGTGGGGCTGGCACTGGCGCGGAGGCAAGGGGATTCGTGCGTTATCGATTCGCTGCTATTATCTTGTCGAGTGATCGGGCGCGGGATTGAGAGCGCGCTGCTGGCTTATGTTGGCCAACAGGCGCTGCGAAGTGGTGCGAAGCGGTTAGTAGGGGAATATATTGCGACGAAGAAGAATGCGCCGTGCGCGGACTTTTATTCCGATCATGGTTTTACCAGGATTATTCCATCGGAAGAAGTTTCCTCCGGCCCGGTATTCTATGAACTCGATCTGACCGCTTCGGTTTTGACTAGCCCTAAGTGGATCGCACTGGAAGGAAATGAAAGATGAGCAATGAGCAAGTGCCGACTTCTCTGCGGGAACTTCTCGCCGATATCTTCGAGATCTCTCCTGAGCGTGTTACTCCAGAACTGAGCATGGGAACGCTGGATAGCTGGGATTCATTCCGGCACCTGCAGGCGATTCTTGCCATCGAAGGGGAGTATGGAGTGCAGTTCGATCCGCAGCGGATTCCTGAGTTGACCAGCGTGGCGCGGTTGCAGGCGGAGTTGGTGAAGATGGGGGCTGTCCTTTGACGCCGGAGCTGCCTGGCGGCCTGGATTTCAAGCTGCTGCATGTGGGCGTGGCTGTGCCTTCGCTGGGGCCGGCGGTTGAGGCGCTGACGGATTTATTTGGGTACAAGGTTGTGTCCGGGCCATACGACGATCCCCTTCAAAAGGTGACGGTGCTGTTTCTTGCCAAGACGGCGAGGGACGTGGCGGAGATTGAACTGATCGCACCGCTGGGCGCGGACTCGCCGATCCAATCCATGCTGGCGAAGAGCGGCGGTGGAGCTTATCATCTGTGTTTCGAGACGAGTGAACTTGAGGGCGCGCTGGAGCACGCCAGGAAAAACGGATGTATTGTGGTTGCCGCTCCCGCGCCTGCCGTGGCCTTCGAGGGACGCAGAATTGCATGGATCTACACTCGCTCGCGGCAGTTGTTCGAGCTGGTGGAGGCCAAGGTTACGGAATGAGCCGTCTTTAGGAACGGGTCGTGTGAACGATCTGAACGAGCTGTATGAGTGGGGCTGTGTGAGTGGGGAGATGCCTTTGCGCGTTGAATCCATCCCGGAGGGGCAGACGCAGCAGCCATCGCGGAGGCTATTTCTTCTTTATCATGAACTGCGGCCGGGCGAGAGCCGTTACTCCTATGCGATCGAGAGTGGAATGTTCGAGCGGCATCTGGACTTTTTTGTGCGACTGCATGAGGCGCAGAACTGCGAGATATGGCCTGAGCTGACCTTCGATGATGGGCATAGTTCCGACGTTGAAATTGCCGCGCCACTGTTGCAGTCGCGCGAGTTGACGGCGCGGTTTTTTATTACCGCAGGCTGGACAGGAAAGAAGCCGGGCTATATGGGCTGGGCGGAGTTGCGGTCGCTGCATGAGGCTGGGTTTACAATTGGCGCGCATGGCTGGTCGCACAAGCTGCTGACGCACTGCAGCGACGCCGAGTTACAGACTGAACTGGGCAGGTCGCGACTTACTTTGGAAGATAAGCTGGGGGCATCCGTTACTACGATGTCCCTGCCGGGCGGGCGTTATAATCGCCGCGTTCTGGCTGCGTGCGCGGACTCAGGTTACACGCAGGTTTATACCTCCGTCCCACGGGCTGAGAGCCTGCCTTTGGGAGCTACGGTTGGCCGGCTGAATATTCTTGGAAGTATGCAGCCGGAGTGGATTGCGAAGCTGTTTCAGCCGGATGGCCGTATCTTGCGCAGACTGGGCCGCCGGTACCGGATGAAGGAGGCGGCGAAGGCCCTGTTGGGAGACCGGCTGTACGCCCGGATTTGGGCATTGGTGAGCCGCAAAGAGCCGGGGACCGATGGCGGCGGGAAAGGCGCGGAATGAAGGTCCTGCACATAATCAGCAGCGGCGGCATGTACGGCGCGGAGGCCGTGATTCTGAACCTGGCGCGCACGCTGCGGGATGGGCCGCATGAGTGCGTGCTGGGAGTCTTCTCGAACTCCATAAATCCGAAGCATCAGCTCCATGAACTTGCCTTGAAGGAAGGCTTTGAGTCGCACCTGATCCCATGCAGGGGACAGGTGGACCGGACGGCGATTGCGAGGATTCGGGAGTTAGTAACTCGAACTGGTGCCGATGTGATCCACACACACGGCTACAAGGCGGACATCTATGTCTACCTTGCGCTGCGCGGGCTGGGCGTGCCGCTGGTGTCGACCTGCCACACCTGGTATGACACGGATTTTTTCCTGTCGATTTATGGGATGGCGGACCGCTTTGTGCTGCGCAAGTATGCGCGGGTTGTTGCGGTTTCGGATGAGGTGAAGCGGAGGCTGCTGAAGGCGGGAGTGCGCGAAGAGAAGATCCGCATGGTGCGCAATGGGATCGATTTACGCCCATTTGACGAGGCGCTTGCTTCGCATCGCAAAGACACGAGGCCCGAGCGCGCACTGGTTGTCGGACTGGTTGGGCGGCTGGCGTGGGAGAAAGGGGTCGATGTATTTCTGCGTGCAGCGGCGGAGGTCCTGGTTGAGTTTCCAGAGACGCGGTTCGTGGTGGTTGGCGAAGGACCGGACCAGGAGAAGCTGGAACAGTTGATCGATGCGTCGTTGATCCGCGAGAGCGTGGAGTTGCTGGGGCGGCGGGAGGAGATGGCGTCGGTGTACGCATCGCTGGACGTGATGGTGTCGTCGTCGCGCCAGGAGGGGCTGCCGATGGCGATTCTGGAGGGGATGGCGAGCGGGCTGGCGTTGGTGGCGACGGCGGTGGGCGCGGTGCCGACGGTGGTGGTGGATGGACGCACCGGGGTGCTGGTGACGGCCCAGGACTCGGGGTTGCTGGCGGCGGGGATTGCGGAGCTGTTGCGCGATCCCGCAAAGCGAAGGCGGCTGGGAGACGCGGCCCGGCGACTGATCGAAGAGGAGTACTCCGCGGCACGGATGGCGAAGGAATATCTGCGCGTGTATGAGGAGGCGATCGCTTCTTCGCCGGGAGGCGCGAAGTGAGCGCGCGCGGACGGCGGCCCAGTGTTTTTATGATGGACCTGCTTGCGACGGTGCCATACTACACGGCTTACCTCAGCAAAGCGTTACAGCGGGAGCCGGTGGATTTAACGGTAGGGTCAATCACTTATTATCTCGATCCAGATTGTTACTCAAGCCGTGGGCTCAAGGTTGAGCCGGGGCTGCTGGATGTGGTGGGAAAGTTTCGGCTGTCACGAATGCCGCGCAGGATTCTGAAGCTGCTGGAGGGGATGGTGAACCTGTGCGCGCTGACGGTGAGGTTTTCCGTTTCGCCGCCCGATGTGATTCATGTGCAATTCCTGCCGATGCTGAGGACGCCGGTTCCGATGGACCTGTGGTTTGTGGAGTTCTGCCGCAGGCGCGGCTCGAAGATTGTGCTGACGGTACACGACCTGCTACCACACGATACGGGCGAGGAGTATAAGGCGACGTTCGACAAGCTGTACGGGAGGGTGGACGCGATCATCTGCCACGCGGATTCCATCCGGACGAGGCTTGCGACGGAGTTCCGGGTTCCCGAAGAAAAAATATCGGTGATTCCGCATGGACCTTTTTTCTACGACCTTCCGGCGACGGGCTGCGAAGAGACGTTGCGGAGCTTTGCGCTGGAGCAGGGTATGGTGCTGGTGTTGTGGCAGGGCATCATCTTTCCGTACAAGGGGATCGATCTGCTACTGCGCGCGTGGCAGCAGGTGGAGGCGAAGTGCGGCAACGCTTGCCTGGTGATTGCGGGAACGGGCGCTCCGGAGCTGTTGCAGGAGATTCGCGCACAGGTGGAGGGGCTAGGTCTTCGGCGGGTGAAGCTGCACTTCCGCTTTGTCACCAGCGAAGAGTTGGTGGCGCTGTATCGCGCCGTGGACGTGGTGGTGTATCCCTATCGCGCGATTACAACCAGCGGCTCTCTGGCGACCGGACTGGCGATGGGAAAGGCGATTGTGGCCAGCGATCTGCCGGTGTTTCGCGAGCTGCTGACGGACCGGGAGAACGTACTGCTGGTGGCGCCGCAGGACTGCGATGCGCTGGCCGGGGCGCTGATTGAGTTGGTTCGGGATTCGGCGCTGCGCGAGCGGCTGGCGAGCAATGTGCGTGCGATGGACTTCGGCGATGAGTCGTGGCACGCGATTGCGAAGCAGACGATGGAGACGTATGAGCGCGTGTTGACTCTCTCCAGTTGATTCCGGCGGGGAGCGGGCGTGCAGAGGCCGCGCAGGACAACTTGCTATAGTTATTACCGAAATTCTTTCGTCGTTTTCAGGGATGTTTCCCGGATTGTGTGGGGTATCGCGCTATGAACATAATGCGGGGATTCTTCCCCTTCGACAAGCTCAGGGTCAGAATGACAGAATTCTTTATGGTAACTCTGGTGGTTATATGAGGGAAGGAACGACGTTCATGAGTAACTCCTGGTTGGTTCGGATCTTTGCGGTGGGGATGGGTTGCCTCACGCTCGGCCTTGGTGGACCGATTGCTGCGAACGCGCAGGGTGCGAGGACGCCGGCCGCGCCAGCCGCGCCGCCGCCGCCGTGGATGGACAAATCGCTGGATGCGGACGCGCGCGCCGACCTGATGATTCACGAGATGACGCTGGACGAGAAGATCCAGTTGGTGCATGGAGCGGGCTGGGGAGTGCTGCGCGCGGGCGCGCCGGTTGCCACGGGACACAATGGCGGGGCGGGATTTGTACCGGGGATTCCTCGGCTGCATCTGCCGGACATCAACCTGGCCGACTCGGCGGTGGGCGTGCGCATGGCCGCTCCCGAGAGCCGCTACGCGACGCTGCTGCCGTCGGTGATCGGCATGGCAGCGAGCTGGGACCCGGACGCGGCGTTTCTGTACGGCTCGGTGATTGGCCGCGAGCTGCGCGCGCAGGGATACAACATGTCGATTGGCGGCGGTATGGACCTGATCCGCGAGCCGCGCAATGGGCGCAACTTTGAGTACGCAAGCGAGGACCCGATCCTGGCCGGGACCATGGTCGGGCAGGTGGCGCGCGGCGTGCAGTCGAACCATGTGATGGGAGACATCAAACACTACGCGGTGAACGACCAGGAGACGGGGCGCAACATTCTGAACGCCGTGATGGACAAGCGCACACTGCGCGAGACCGACCTGCTGGCGTTCCAGATTGCGATTGAGATGGCGCATCCGGCGGGCGTGATGTGCGCCTACAACCACATCAATGGCGACTATGCGTGCGAGAACGACTACACCCTGAATCAGGTGCTGAAGAAGGATTGGGGATTCCAGGGCTTTGTGCTCTCCGACTGGGGCGGGACGCACTCGACTGTGAAGGCCGCGCTGGCGGGGCTGGACATGGACCAGCCGGGCGACGACAACTTCTTCAGCGATCCGCTGAAGAAGGCCGTGCAGGACGGAACGGTTCTGCAGGCGCGGCTGGACGATATGGTGCATCGCATAGTGCGCAGCATGTTCGTCAACGGCGTGATCGACCAGCCGCCGATGCCGCGCAGCGTGGTCGATCCATTCAGCGGGCGCGACGACGCACAGAAGATCGAGGAAGAGAGCCTGGTGCTGCTGCAAAATACGGGCGGCATTCTTCCGCTTGCTGCAGCGAAGACGAAGAGCATTGCGATCATCGGCGGGCACGCCGATAAAGGTGTTCTCTCTGGTGGCGGATCGGCGCAGGTGGACTCGCCGGGCGGAAACGCAATCGCACCCGGGCCGGGCAGTTCGCCGTGGGGACGGGCCATCTACTTCCCTTCCTCGCCGATGCGGTATATCGGTGAGCAGGCCGCGGCGGGGACGCAGATTACTTACGACGCGGGCAGCGATCCGGCGCAGGCGGCAAAGGCGGCGGCATCCGCGCAGGTGGCGATTGTGTTTGTGACGCAGTGGATGACGGAGGGGCAGGACTCGGCGACGCTGAGCCTGCCAGACAAGCAGGACGATCTGGTGGCGGCGGTTGCGGCAGCCAATCCGAATACGATTGTGGTGCTTGAGAACGGCGGACCGGTGAATATGCCGTGGGCGGGGCACGTGAAGGGAATCGTCGAGAGCTGGTATCCGGGGATCGGCGGAGGAGAGGCGATCGCGAATATTCTGTTTGGCCGCGTGAATCCGTCGGGCAAGCTGCCGGTGACGTTTGCCGCGACGGAGGACCAACTGCCGCACCCCAAGGTGACGGGACTGACCGAGCGGACGGGCAACAATGCTGACGCCGTCACCCGCAACCAGCCGCGCGCCCGGCCCGTGGAGTTCCCCGTGGACTATAACGTAGAGGGCATGGCGGTGGGCTATCGCTGGTTCCAGGAGAAGAACCTGAAGCCTCAGTTCGCGTTTGGATTTGGGCTGTCGTATACACGCTTCGCCTACTCGAACCTGAAGGTGGATGCGGATGCCCCCAACCATGGAATGAGCGTGAGCTTCGATCTGCGCAACACGGGAGCACAGGCGGGCGATGAGATTGCCGAGGTCTACGTTACGCTGCCAAGCGCGGCGGGCGAGCCGTTCCGCAAGCTGGCGGGATGGAAGCGCGTCTCGCTGGCTGCGGGCGCGAGCCAGCCGGTGACGGTGGCGCTTGACCCGCTATATCTCTCCATCTATTCTCCCGACACCGACAAATGGTCGAGACCGGCGGGCGAGTTCCTGATTGAGGTTGGAGGATCGTCAGCAGAGCTTCCGCTGCATAGCACGGTGAGGCTGGCAGCTCAATAGGGCTTCTCCCACCCATCGCGATAAAGCCGCGATGGACGGGGCACCCGGCCGCCCGATAACGCATCTTCACTGAACGAGGAATATTGAATTCAGACATACTATGAATGTGTATTTAGTGTGTATAATTCAATCAGAGAAATTACATGAACAGCCGTGAGGTGATTCGTCGACTGGTAGGCGCTGGCTGGTTCGAGGTGACGCAGGTTGGCAGTCACAAGCAGTTCAAACATGCGACGAAGACGGGCCGAGTGACAGTTCCCCATCCCAAGCGGGACCTGCCGCTGGGGACATTGAAGAGCATCGAGAAGCAGGCCAGGATCAAGCTGCGGTAGGGCGTCGGTTGGAGGCGTGGCATGGAGTACATCGCGTATCTGCACAAAGACAAGCGCTCGGACTACGGCGTAAGCTTCCCGGACTTTCCCGGTTGCGTGACGGCGGGCAGGTCGCTGGAAGAGGCACGCGAACTGGCGGTCGAGGCGCTGACGCTACACATCGCCGGGATGATTGAGGATGGGGAGGCGCTGCCGGAGCCATCGACACTGGATCAGCTTGCACGCGATCCGGCGATGAAGGGTGCGGTTGCGTTTCTGGTGAGCGCAGAGGCCCCCGAGAAGACTGTGCGCGTGAACATCACGGCAAGAGAGAGCCAGATCGAGGCAATCGACAAGCTGGCCCGCAAGGCGGGGATGACCCGCTCTGCCTACATGGTGCAGTCGGCAGTGCTGGGCAGCGTCAGAGAAGTTACGCGTAGAGCGCGCGCGTCATTTCACTGAGATCACCTGGGGCAAGGCGTTCCAGCCGCGCAGGGCGATCTGGGCGGGGCCGTGGGCGGCGGCGGATGGGTACTCCACCTGGATGGTGCGCGACTCGCCGGGAAGCAGCGAGATGTAGTTGTCGGAGTAGTAGGCGGGGAGGATGCGATCTTTGCTGCCTGCGTCCAACAGCGTCAGCTTGTTTTCCAGGCTGACGACGGAAGCGGGATTGGTGAGTTGGATTGTCAGCTTCACCGTGTCTCCGGCGGTGGTTGAAGTGGCGGATGCCTTGAGCTGGGTGGGCGCAAGGCTGTTCAGCTCGCGGTAGGAGGCGGGCTTCGCGCCGAGCCAGTACAGGTTCTGCGAGACCAGCGCGCCCTGCGCATCGCGCAGCTCAAGCGAGACAAGAACCATGCCCTTGGCAAGGAAGGGCTCGAGGTCCAGACGCAGGCTTGGCGCGGTCGAATCGGCGTCGATGTCCTTAAGATCCGTGGCCTGGAAGAGCAGTGCGTTGGCCAGCGAGTAGACCTTCGCGCTGACGGTGAGGCTGGCGTGCGCGGCTGTGGTTGTGTTGATGATGTCCACGCGATAGTTGGCCAGGTTGAGCTGGACGTGCAGCGGCTCGCAGGCCTTCTTCACTCCGTAGAAAGACGCCTGGGTGTCGTAGTCGGAGCTGAGAATCTGCCACATGGTGCTGGGCCATGCGGGCTGGGTCATCCATAGCAGGCGGCCGCTGTTGGGTGCCCACAGGTTGGCGTCCATGCCCTCGAACATGGCGCGATGATCGACGTAGTTGAGCATCTGGGCCTTGCGCTCGAAGTCTTCGAGGCCGGTGGGCGCGCCGAACTCGGCCTGAATCTCGGCCATGAAGGGGGCGACATCGCCGTTTCCGCTTTGGTGCCAGTCGTGGTAGGCCCACACGTCGTCGATGGGCCACTGGTCCTGCTTGGCGATGGTGCTCTGGAAGGATTCGAGCGTGGACATGGAGGGCGTGCCGGTCTCGACGGAGAAGCCACGGTTGAGCGTGGTGAAGTACTGCGCCGGGACCTGGTAGCGATAGGGGCCGCTGCCCGCCAGATTCACCGCATTCGAGCTGGGCGAGTAGTAGCGCGTGCCGTCGAGGGTGCGCACCAGGTTGTCGAGGCCGAGATTGATGATGGGCTGTGGGACGCCCTCGTTGCGTCCGCACCACATGACGATGGAGGGGTGATTGCGGAAGCGCTGGATGGTGTCGGCGGCGTTCGCCAGGAAAAGCTGCGGGTCTTCGGCCTCGATGTTGTAGTTCTCGGTGGACTCCCAGAAGTCGTTCCAGACCATCATGCCGTACTCGTCGGCGAGCTGGTAGAAGGACTCTTCGGTGCTTTGGCCGACCCAGTTGCGGATGATGTTGAGGCCCGCGTCGCGGTTGAGGCGGAAGAAGGGTTCGAGATGCTCGCGGGAGACGCGCTTGCGGTAGTCGTCCATGCCCCAGTTGCCGCCGCGCGCGGCGATGCGCACGCCGTTGACGCGAAGGACGAGGTAGGGCGCGGCGCGCAGGTCGGTCAATGGCTGGATTGCGGGCGAGTTCTCCGCGCCGGGCACGAGCGAGGCGACGTGCGAGCTGGCATTGGCGCGTCGCTCTTCGGGCATGTTGGCGAGCTCGGCCTCGGGCAACGGAACCTCGAGCATCCCCTCGTGGCTGACATCGACGATGGGAGTGGAGGCCTCAGCCTCGCGCGCGGCGGCGGGAGTGAACTGCACACGGCGCAGGTGGCCGGAGCTATCGAGCAGGCTGAGCTCGTAGCTGATCTCGCGCACGCCGAAGCGCACGTCTTTGCTGTCGGAGACGGAGCCGCCGGACTGGAGGGTCAGCTTCAGCGAATAGAGATTCGGGCTGCCGTATCCATTGGGCCACCAGAGACGCGGGCGGTCGAGATTGAGCTGGGCAAATTCGGCGGGAGTGAGCTTGACGACACTGTCGCCGGGCGGCAGAGTGACGCTCTTGCGCACGGCGATCTTTTCGATGGAGGCGACGAGTGTCGCGTCGATTGGGCCTGACGAGAGATTGGTGACCGGGACGGCGATCTCGATGGCGGCGCGCGTGGTGTCGTGGTTCTTGAACGTAGTGACGACCTGCGCGTCGCCGATCTTCAGAGTGCGTGTGATGCGCAGCGTGACGGGCTGCCAGATGCCGCTGTTGCGGTCGCGCACCGCGGGAATCCAGTCCCAACCCTCGGTGGCGAGAAATGTGGGGCCGTCGAGCTCCATGGTGCCGCCGTTCTCGCCGGGCCCGCCGAGGATGGACTGCTCCTGCGGGATACCGGGGTGCGGCGGCGGCGAGATGCGCACGGCCAGAACGTTCTTCTCCTCCGGCTTGAGCAAGGAGGTGACGTCGAAGCTGCCACGGCGGAATGCGCCCTTCATGGTGCCGAGAAGCTTGCCGTTGAGCCAGATTGAGGCGGCGTAGTTGATGCCCTCGAAGGTCAGTTCGGCGTGTGCCCCGGCGGAGAGCAAGGATGCGGTCAAAGTGAACTGGATGCGGTACCAGTAGTCCTGCTTGTTGAGCGACTCGGGGATGGCGAGGTTGTTGAGGCCGTAGCCGGGGTCGGGATAGACGCCGTTATCGACCAGGGTGGTGAGGACGGTGCCGGGAACGGTGGCGCGCATCCAGTCGGAGGCGTTATACGCGGCGGTGCTGATCTGCGCGCCGTCGGCGTCGACCTTGGGGGCCTCGCGCATCGTCCAGTCTTCGGACAAGGTCCACTCTTTGTCGCCGGACCGGGTGAACGCAGGGACAACGAGCGGTCGCGTGATTGCGACTGGAGCGGAAAATGGAGCGCGCGAAGTTGGCATCGTGGCAGGCGGCTGGGGCGCATGGTATCCGGCCTGGCCGCGTGTCTGGAAGGGCCAGGGCTTCGAGCCTGCCTCGAACTGAATCAGAGAGAAGTCCGGTCTTGCCCGGTAGAGCTGATCGTTCTCCGTGCCGGAGAGAGCGCGGCGCAGGAGGGTGAAGGAGGCGATTTGGCCGCCAAAGTGACGGCCGGGCGCAAGTCCCGGGCCCGCGGGCGGCGCCATCTGCAACACCGGGTTGATGCTGCCGACAGTCAGCGTGCCGGATGCGGCGGGCTGGCCATCGCTGTAGAGGTGAAGCCGGGAGCCATCGAATGAGGCTGCGAGCAGATGCCACTCGCCTGGGCTGAGGTTGGCGGGGCCGGTGAGCTGGTTGCCATCGCCCATCCACAACGTGACCTTGCCGGCATCGATGGCGAGATAGCGCGCGACCTTGGCGGCGGGACTGCCCACCCCGGCGACGAGTTGGAATGTTGCCACGGGTTCGGTGGTTTTGAACCAGCAGAAGAGCGACCAGGGCGAATCGGCAAGAAGGATGGGGTCGCGCGCATCGCTGATGGGGACACGAAGGCCCAGGCCGTCGGCCAGGAAGCTGCCGTTGTAGGGGCCGAACTGCGGAGGATCGGTGGGCGCGGAAGTGGAAGGAGGCTGCGCCGCGGCGATTGCGGAAGCGAGGGCCAGCGCGACGATTCCCACGCAGAGCGCGGCAACGGTTCGGCGAGGCGCAGCCGCGGCTGCGCTTGAAGTCCGGGAGGCTGTTGTTTTCAGGGCAGAGAGATGGGCCGTTGGGCGCACAAACGAGCGTTGGATGAACATGAAGGAAGAGTAATGCTCCTGCCACGAGAATGCACGGAGATAGCAACGGGTTGCACGCTGGACGATGGCGATACACTGGAACTGTTGCCGGCCCGGCGAATCTTCCGGGAGCGCCGTGTCCAGCCAGAGATGGAGTATGCGCCTGCGGCGAGATCGCTTGAAATAGAACTGCGCGAAAGACAGGCCATGCAAACCAGATTCAAGGATTTATTCAACGATGCTGCACACGGAGTCCGCGGCAAGGTGATCGGGATCTACGGAATCCTGCTGGCGTTCAATGTGGGTGCGTGGGCGTGGGCGGTGCTTGCCTCGCGGCACTATCCGTTGCTGCTGGGGACGGCGCTGCTGGCCTACAGCTTTGGGTTGCGTCATGCCGTGGATGCCGACCACATCGCGGCGATCGACAACGTGACGCGCAAGCTGATGCAGGAGGGCAAGCGGCCGGTGGCGGTGGGGTTCATGTTCTCGCTGGGCCACTCGACGGTGGTGGTGCTGGGATCGGCGGCGATTGCCGCCGCGGCGCTGGCACTGCAACACCGCATGGACGGGGTGCGGGAGATCGGCGGCGTGGTGGGCACGCTGGTGTCGGCGGTGTTTCTGCTGGGTATTGCTTTCGTGAACATGGTTGTGCTGCGGTCGATCTATCGCGCGTTTGTGCGGGTGCGCGGCGGTGCGCCATATGTCGAGGAGGACTTCGACATGCTGCTGGCCGACCGCGGATTTCTATCGAGGCTGTTCCGGCCCATGTTCCGGATCATCACGCGAAGCTGGCATATGTATCCGCTGGGCGTGCTGTTTGGGCTGGGATTCGACACGGCCACCGAGATTGGACTGTTGGGGATTGCGGCGGCGGAGGCATCGAAGGGGCTGTCGCTGGTCTCGATTCTGGTGTTCCCGGTGCTGTTTGCCGCGGGGATGTCGCTGATCGACACGACCGACAACATTCTGATGCTGGGGGCCTATGGATGGGCCTTCATCAAGCCGGTGCGCAAGCTCTACTACAACATGACGATCACGTTTGTGTCGGTGTTGGTGGCGCTGGTGGTGGGAGGGATTGAAGCGCTGGGGCTGCTGGCCGGACACTTCCGCCTGGGCGGGATGTTCTGGGACGCGGTGCGGCGGCTGAACAACAACTTCGGCGCGCTGGGCTACTTCATCATCGCGATCTTCGCGCTGAGCTGGGTGGTGTCGATCGCCATCTATAAGTGGCGGCGGCTGGACGATCTGGAACTGGGCGCGTAAGCGAGCGGCGGCGATGGGCATCCTGGCGCGATTGCCATGTCATGATCGGTGTACACTCAAACAAGTGTGGCGTTCAAACAGAGGCTGACGTGCGCCACTCGAATCGCTACGACGCTGGTTCGCGGCTCTTGAACAATCTTGCAATTTTAGGTTTTACCCGCTATCGTTCCGATGCAGAGGGAAGATGAGTCATAGAACGATCCGCTCAGTTGAAATTCCGGATGAGGAGCAAGGCGTATTGGCCAGTTTCCTCAAACTGTCCGACCTCGCTTTAGAGGGGTTGGAGCAGGCCCTCAGACGAGCAACGCCGACCCTTGACACAGAAGCTCTAATCTCACAATTGCGCGCCGAGCCGACACTCGCGGACGTTCCCGATTTGACAGAGGTTGTTGGGACGCTCATCAATATTGCTGGCACGAGTTACTCGGCAGGAACCAGCGTAGATGAGACTCTGGATGTCGTCATAAAATCAATCAAAGATGGCGATATTGTGAAACTCACTGAAGTTGATGCAGAGATTCTCAAAGTACGGCTCGCGAGGTTAGTAAAATCGACGTCAGTTGATCTAGTCGCCAAAGCGAGCGAGTTGTTGCGTGCCAACGATAGGACCTTTCAGTCGGTGCGAATCGCCACGGACTTAAGGCCAATTTATTCTGGGGATAACCTGAGTGTCGCCGGAGGCGTTATTATTCATCAGCTTGCGATTAGAGCTACACGCAATGGCCGACGTGAAACCACATATTATGCGCTTGATTCTATTGACATTCAGGCCCTCAATGCAGTGATTTCGCGAGCGATGAAAAAGGACAAAGCGCTCAGAGAGTACGCAAGTGCCGCGACTACACCGATACTATCCCCTTCAGAATAGGGAGAGAATACAAATGTCCGGAAGTCGTATGGAAAGATTATTGGAGAGTGCATCGCTCGAACGCCACCGTGCTGGGTCTCCGTACTTAGTGTACTCGGCTAAGGATGAGCGCCTCGGATTCAAGAGGCGCGAACACCGAAACTCTACAGAAGAGTTTATTTCGCTCGTTCCGGTTCCTCGTCGTCCTTTGTCGTTATCCGATCTGGAATGGCGATCAATGGAAGATGAGATCAATGCAGCTAACTTCGTTTTGAACATCGAGAATGACATAGAAACAGATGATTTCGTGCCGTATACGAGAGAAACCCTTTCTCGTGCAACGGGTTTTCTCCAGAGACTCATGATCCACGCCCACTCCGCTAACCTCGTTGGTGTGGGAGTTCCGCGAATTGGACCAGCGGATCGAGGGAGTATTGATCTTTATTGGGAGAGAAGTGATCGAACACTCCTAATCAATTTCCCCGCGTCAGAAAGCGTTGCAAACTATTATGGGAAAAAGCCTAAGAGCGAGATTTCTGGAAGATTCGATCCTTCAGAAGCCAGAGCAGAACTCGCAGTATGGCTCGCTGATTAGCTATGAACGATTGGCCTGTCGAGGATATACCGAATCCGGACTCATTGTTTTATAGGGTGCCCGTCGGCGGCCTTCGAAAGGATATGAATGTTGCCCCCGGAGTTTTCAAAGAAAACAAAGGGTCAATCTCAACCGACTGGGAAAAGTACAGCACGGCTGTGGAGACTCGTTCCCGTCAGGGACGCCCAGAACGCTTTGCGGTGCTGAGAATGATCGTAGGCAAAGTCAAAGAGATCGAGGAGCTCACGGTTTCTCATGAGCCCGTTCAAGCGGTTGAGGGGCAGCCCGATAACCAAGCGCATACATCTATCTACGGGCTTGACTCACAAATTGTCGGATTTGCAGACCATGGCCGCAAAGAGCGAATCAGGACTGAACTCTACAAAAGATTTAACGCGTGGGAAATAGCGCCCAATGCGCCAGTTGAATGACCCTAATTCCGCGGCCCAAAATATGGCTGCAATTCTGCCGGCACCAGTCATCCCCTGACTACGGAATCATGCGAGTTACCGCGGGACCATGTGGGTGAAGACGTAGGCCTGCAGCATGGTGATGATGCCGACCAATCCGGCAAGCATCAGGCTGTGCTTGAGGGTGAAGCGGAAGAGGTCGGATTCGCGCCCCACCAAGCCGACCGCACCGGAGGCTACCGCAATGGACTGCGGAGAGATCATCTTACCGGTGACTCCGCCGCTGGAATTGGCCGCCACCATCAGGGTGCTGCTGACGTGGATCTGGTGGGCGGTGTTGGCCTGCAGATTGCAGAAGAGCGCGTTTGAGGAGGTGTCCGATCCGGTGAGAAAGACGCCAATCCAGCCCAGGAACGGCGCGAAGAACGGAAACGCGACGCCTGTAGTGGCCAGCAACAACGCCAGGGTTGCGGAGAGGCCGGAGTAGTTGGCGATATTGGCGAAGGCCAGCACCATGCCGATGGAGAAGATCGGCATTTTCAGGCTATCGAGAGTGCTGCCGAATGTCTTGATCGCATCCATCGGCTTCATGCGCAACACCAGGATGCTGACCACGGCGGAGAGCAGGATTGCGGTGCCGGTGGCCGACAACCAATCGAAGGTGTAAACCGATGCGTATGGAGTGGGGCCGTTGACGATGGGCGGCATTTTGATCACCAGCTTGTCAAGCATCGGCACCGGTTTGTTGATGACGGTCCAGGCCAGATTTCCTCCCCTGGCGAAGAGCGCCTTGAAGGGCTTGATCGACCATACGGTGACGAAGACGGTCAGGATGGCAAAGGGTGACCATGCCCTGGCCACCTGAGCGAACGAGTGGCTTTCCACCTTGAGCGTCGCTTCCTGACCGGGGAAACGGAAGATGGTCTTGGGCTTCCAAAACCGGAGAAAGATGGTGAGCGAGATCAGGCTCACCAGGGCCGAGGTGATGTCTGGCAACTCGGGACCGATGAAGTTGGATGTGAAAAACTGCGTGACGGCGAAGGTGCCCCCGCAGACCAGGATTGCCGGCCAGGTTTGGCGCACTCCGCGCCAGCCGTCCATAATGAGGATGACCCAGGCGGGGATAAGAAACGAAAGGAAGGGCAGTTGGCGACCGGCCATCGCTCCGATCTTGAACGCATCGATGCCGGTGACCTGCCCGGCGACGAGAATCGGAATTCCCATTGCGCCGAAGGCCACGGGCGCGGTGTTGGCGATGAGACACAGGCCCGCGGCGTAAAGCGGGTTGAATCCCAGACCGGCCAGCAGGGCGGCCGTAATGGCGACCGGCGCGCCAAAGCCCGATGCACCTTCGAGGAAAGCGCCGAACGAAAATCCGACCAGAAGCATCTGCAGGCGCTGGTCTTCGGTAACGGAGACCACGGAGGCCCGGATGATTTCAAACTGCCCGGTCCTGACGGTGATTTTGTACAGGAATACGGCCATGACGATAATCCATGCAATCGGCCACAGTCCGAAGAGAAAGCCGGCGCCCGCGGCTGCCAACGCCATGGCAATGGGCATTCTGAAAAAGAAGATCGACACCAGGAGTGCGAGGACAACCGTGATGGTGCCGGCGAGATACCCCTTCATGCGGAGAACAGTCAATGCAACGAAGAAGAACAGAATTGGGAGCGAAGCAATCAGCGATGAGAGCCAGATGTTGCCGGCTGGATCGTATATCTGGTGCCAGGGGTGCAAGGGGAGGCTCCTTTGTTGCGGAGATTGACTTGTCCGGCTTGAATCCAAGATGAGTGGAACGATTGGAGCGGCATGATTCGGTCGAGGATCAGCAGGCACCCATGATATCCGGTCGGCTGCATTCTTCAAGTAAATAAGCGATGGAATGGTAGGCGCGGCCAGTCTCGGCGGTCAAGCCGATCTCGCATGTGCGGTTGGTGGAGACGCCCTCGCGGCAGTTCGCCGGGAGGGCTTCGTGAATGCTGCGCAAGGCGTGGACGTTGAGTTCGGGGACGACGAAGCCGCGGTCTCCGGCAAAGCCGCAGCAGAGAACGCCGGCTGGCTCGACAACCTGCTCCACGCATGCCTCGATCAACCTGCGCAATTTGGCGTCTGAACCGGTGCGGCGCACGCTGCAGTTGACGTGCAGCGCAACCGGGCCCGGTTTGCGCACGATGCGCAGGCGCGGAAGAAGCGCATCGTGGGCAAATTCATGGAAGTCGTAGAGCGGCAGGCGTCCGGCAAGATGTTCTTTCATGCGCGTCGAGCAGGTGCTGGCGTCGATGATTACCGGATAGAACCCGCCGTGGCCGTCGCCGGCCTCCTTCAGCAAGGCATGGGTGAGGTTGTCTGCCATCTCGTCTGCTGCATCAGCCATGCCTTTGCTTTCCAGCATCTGGCCGCAACAGAGCTTGTCGAAGCCTTGGGGCAGGCGCGGCGCGTAACCGGCGCGGACCAGAAGCTCGATGACGACATCGGCGAGCGATGCTTCGTCCGGACTGTTGGCGCCGAAGATACGGCCTCCGCAGGCGGGGAAGTACACCACCGGATCGCCCGCGCCTTTATATGGAGCAGGCAGAGTTCCGGCGCGTGGCATTCCACGCTTCCATGCGCCGGCCGAGAGACGGGCGAGCGCGCCGTCTCCTACGACACTGGAGACGGCGTGCCCGATGGCAAGACCCGCGCGCGCTACGGTGGCGACCTTGCCGAAGTTTCCAACTGTCCATTCGCCGGCTTTGCGCGAGGCAGTACTCAGGTTGCGCCCACGCAGCAGGCGCGTCAGGTCGCCGGTGTTGATGTCGACCGGGCAGGCGGTGGAACAGAGGCCGCATCCGGCGCAGGTGTCGAGGCTATCGTAGGCAAAAGCAGCTTCGAGATCGGAGGCATCTTCGCCAACGGCGGCGCGGCGCGACAGTTCGCGCCAACTGACGATGCGCTGGCGCGGCGAGAAGGTGAGCTGATGCGATGGGCATACGGATTCGCAGTAGCCGCACTCCGTACACCGGTCGACGATCTCTTCGGCAGGCGGCATTGGCTTGAAGTTCTTCAGGTGGGCCTGCGGGTCGTCGTTGAGAATGACTCCGGGGTTGAGGAGATTGTCTGGGTCGAAGAGCGATTTGATGCGGCGCATTAAATCGGTGGCCTGGCGACCCCACTCCATCTCGACGAAGGGCGCCATATTGCGGCCGGTGCCGTGCTCGGCTTTGAGCGAGCCGTCGTACTTGTCGACGACGAGCCTGCAGATGTCTTCCATGAAGCGCGCGTAGCGATCGATCTCGGCGGCATCGCTGAAGTCCTGGGTAAAGACGAAGTGCAGGTTGCCTTCGAGTGCATGGCCAAAGATGATGCCTTCGCTGTAGCCGTGGTGCCGCAGCAGCGCCTGCAGGTCCAGCGTTGCGGCGGCAAGCGATTCAACCGGAAATGCAACGTCCTCGATGATGACGGTGGTACCGGCGCGGCGCATGGCGCCAACCGAGGGGAATGCGCCTTTGCGAACGTTCCAGTACATCTCGCAGGTGCCGGGGTCGGTGGAGAAAGCGGCGCGCTCGACCGTAGCGATTCCAGCCAGCGCGCTCAGCGCGGCATTCATGCGTTCTTCGAGAAGCGTGGCAGATTCGGCGCGCACCTCGATCAGCAATGCGGCGGCTTCGTCGCTCAAGGTGCGCATGATCGACGGCAGTCCGGGCTTGTCCTCGACCGCGCGCAGGGCCGACCGGTCGAGCAGTTCGACCGCTGACACGGGTTGCGGCTTGAGGCGAATGACGGCCTGGCAGGCAGTTTCGATGGTTGGAAAGAAGACCAGCGCGCTGGCCTTCGAGGGATCTTCGACAACGGTGCGGAGAGTGATGCGCGAGATGAAGCCAAGCGTTCCCTCAGAACCGATCATCAGGTGGGCGAGGATGTCGATCGGGTCTTCGAAATCGACCAGCGCGTTCAGGCTGTAGCCAGTGGTGTTCTTGATTTTGTACTTGTGGCGAATGCGCGCGGCCAGTGCGGCATCGGCACGGGTGGCAACGCCGAGTTGCTCCAACTCGCTCAGCAACTCCGCGTGGCTTTGGCGAAAGGCCGCGACGCTGAACGCGTCTTCGGTGTCGAGCAGTGAGCCATCGGCCAGCACCACGCGCAGGCCAGCCAGCGTGCGATAGCTGTTCTGCGCGGTGCCGCAGCACATTCCTGAGGCATTGTTCGCGGCGATGCCCCCGATCTTGCAGGCATTGATGGAAGCCGGATCGGGCCCGATCTTGCGTCCGCGCGGGGCGAGGCGGACGTTCACTTCGCCGCCGATGATGCCTGGGCCAAGGCGAACCGTGGCGGCATCGGGTGATATTTCGCAGGTCGAGAAACCTTCGCCAATCAATGCCAACACACTATCCGTAACCGCCTGGCCCGAGAGGCTGGTTCCGGCCGCGCGAAACGTGACCGGGCGGCGATGCGCGCGCGCCACTTGAAGCAGGGCCTGCACCTCCTGCTCGTTTTCGACCACCGCAACGACCTCGGGAACCATGCGGTAGAAGCTGGCATCCGTGCCATACGCAAGGCGGCGCAGGGGGTCGGTGATGACCTGGCGCTGGGGCAAGATTCCAGAAAGGGCTTGGATCAGCGGACTCACGGTTTCCTCTCCTCGATCAGGCCGCGCAGGACTATGCCTGATATTGCTCGTCGCTGACCTGTTCCATCCAATCGGCACTCTTGCCGTCCAGTACCTCCACAATCGCGATATGAGTCATCGCGGTGGTCGCCGCTGCTCCGTGCCAGTGCTTCTCGCCAGGAGGGAACCAGATCACATCTCCCGGCCGGATTTCTTCAATCGGGCCGCCCCAGCGCTGTACCCGGCCACAACCAGCCGTAACGATCAGTGTCTGACCCAGCGGATGTGTGTGCCATGCCGTTCGAGCGCAGGGCTCGAACGTAACGCTGGCGCCGAGAACTCGTGCCGGCGCGGGCGCACTGAACAACGGGTCAACCCGCACCGTGCCCGTAAAATACTCCGCCGGCCCTTTGCCGGAAGGCTGTGAACCGCTTCGCTTGATCTCCATTTTTTATTCCCTCCCTGATAGTTTCGATCTGGCCGTCCGATTCCCTGAACCACTCGGAGCAGGTGTTTCTTGTTACGAATCGGCTGCCCGATGGCCTACTGCCGTTCGCTCAGTTCTGTGGGACGGCTGGCACCCCTGGAACAGCGGGAGCGGGGCGTGCGCGGAATTCGCGGACGGTGCGGACGGCGGCTTCGGTGGGGAGTTGGTCTTTGCAGAGCTCGAGGACCTCGATGGTTTGCAGTCCGGTCTGCGCGGCCTCGTTGGTGGACATGCGCGGATCTTCCTCGACCGGGCGGAGCGAGTCCGCGCCGGTGACCATGTGCGGCGTGGCGATGCCTGCGCCCTGCGAGAGCAGCGTGGCGATGGCTTTTTTGGCGTAGGCGACGTTGCCGGTTTTGGCGTAGGCGTAGGCTGCGAGGCGTGCGCCGCTCTGGCCGGGCGGCACGTATTGGGCGTCGGCGCCTTCGTTGTGCGTGGTGCGGTCCTTGTCCCAGACCTCGGGCGGCGCGATGCCGAGGCGGCACAGCTCGAGCCACGCGGCTTCGAAGTCTTTGCGACCGAGCAGAGGGACGAGCTCGAACATGACCTCGCCGCCGCCCTGGATGGTGGCGAGATTGTAGTTGGCGGGCACAAGAGCGTGCGTCTGGTCCTGCGCCTGGGGGTTGGGGATTGGGGTGAGCTTGCCGGTGGCGGGGTCGAAGCCGACGGTGGCGGCCAGCGCCTTCGAATTGGCCTCGGGCTTGCCGGTCTCCAGTCCATACGGCATGGCGAGGATGGAATCGACGCCTGCGAGAATCAATTCGTGCCAGTGCTTGTCGCCGGTGCGTTCCCACTCGGCCATCCAGTTGCCGGCGAGGGCGAACCAGTCGGGGCCAATGCGGATGCGTACGGGTGGCTCGCCGGGCATTTTGGGCTCGGCCTCGCGCATGGGATCGAAGTTGGCGACGGAGAGGGGGGCGAATTCGGCGGACTCGCCGATGATGTCGCCGGTGCGCTCGTCGGTGGTGAGGTAGTAGAAGGGACGCCAGTGCGCGGCCTGGCTGATGCGGGCCTCCTTGGCGCCGTCGCCCCACTTGACGACGTTGTGGCGGGAGCCGAGTCCGCGCATGGGGCCGAGGTGATATGTGTCGGTCTCGCTGGTGTTGCGGGCGTGGGCTTCGGCGAGACGGAAGAGGTCGGCGCGGCCGCTGCGCAGGTAGCTATACCAGAGCCAGAGGGGCGCGCCAAGTTCGGTATTGTCCCAGGCGTGGCCTCCCCAGTCGTAGTGCCAGACGTGGCGCGCCGCGGAGTAGGAGTGGATGAAGTCGCCGTACTGCCAGAAGCCGTACCAGGCGCGGTCGTCGACCTGGCGCTGGTAGTAAGCGAGCACGGAGTCGAGGCCGTCCTCGATGGACTTCTTGAAGGCGGTGGAGCGGTCGGGCAGGCTCCAGACGCCGAAGACTCCGGTGGAGTGGATGTACTCCGGCGTGGCGGCGAGCAGCGGGAGTTGCGCTCCGGCGGCAGCCATGGCTACGGTGTCCGGCTTGGCGGGAAAGGCGGCGGAGGCGAAGAGAGTGAGCTCGCTGGTTCGGGCGACACCGTAGGCAGTGCTGAGGCCGGGCTGCGCGTCTTCGTAGGCGGCGTCGAGTCCGTGGCCGTGGGTGTCGTAGAAGCGCATGTCCATCTCGGGCGCATCGGGCGACCAGAGCCAGGCGACGAGCTTCGCAGTGGGGCTGGCAGCGTTTTGAATTTCGAGCGCCGCGGGGAAAGACTGCCAGAAGTTCTTGATGCTGACGGCGAGGCCACCGCCGAGGTCGCCGGCGTATGCGAGACCCGGAGCGCGGGTGCCGGAGTTGGAGTAGACCCAGGTGCTCTCGGGGCCGGTGCGCTTGACGATGGTGAAACCGTCGGGATTGGGCTGGATGAGCTTGAAGTCGTTCCAGATGGCGTTCTTGGCAAAGACCGGGCTGCCGGTGAAGGGCTGGCCCGATTCCTGCGCGACGCTGCCTCCGCCGGGTTGCAGCGGTTCGGACCAGAGGCCGCCGTCTGGGCCGGCAAAGCGGACAGTGCGGTTCAAGGGCTGGTCGCGCATGGGAACGTCGATCTGGAGGCCGAGGCCGCGGACGAAGTCCTTCTCCTGGTCGCCGTCGAAGACGATGGTGTGGACGATGCGGATGGAGGTCTGGCCACTGAAGAAGTAGAGACGCACGGTGAAGGGGAGCCACTCGCGCTTGGTGATGGTACCGCGATGCATGCCTTCGATCTTGACCACGGCGCGGACTGGGCCTTGTTGCTCCACAGTGACGTGCTTCACTTCGCTGAGGTAGCGTTCGCGGCGCGGGGAGTCTTCCGGGTTGCTGTCCGGGCCGCTCTGTAGAACGCAGACGAGCTGGCTGGCACCGGCTATATTTTTTCCGCCCAGGCTCATCGACTCGATGATGTACGGGCCGCTGAGGGGGATGGCGCACTGGAGCGTGCCAGTATCCACGGTGACAGAATTCCTGCCGGTTTTGACACTGAGAGTGCCGATGGAGGAGGAGGCTGCGCCGGTGGAGAGTGAAATCGGCCCCTGGAATCCGGCGGGCAGGACAGTGGCGAAGCCGCTCCACTTGATGGAGCCGTCGGGCCAGCAGGCGAGCGGCCAGCTCTGCACGGGCAGGTTGCTGCCCTGCGCGCTCAGGTTGAAACTTGAGCCGCGTTCAACGGTGCCCTGCGCCCAGGGCACTCCCCAACTGATGCCGGTGGGCAGAGTGGGCGGCTGATTGCCAAGCAGGGAAAGCGGGACGCTACGCGGGGCGGAGAGCGCTGTCGCAACCGATGCTTGAGCAGGGGCCTCAGCGGCGAAGAGGCTGCCCCGTGCGAGCGTAGAGGTGGAGACGGCGGCGCCGGCGAGTGCGGCATCCTTCAAAAATTCCCGGCGAGTTGTCTGGTTCACGGAGGATCTCCCTGCGGAAGCAACGATGTTTGAACGAGCTTGCTATTGATCGTCCATTATCAGCTTATGGGACAGGGCTGTGAAGCGACGAGCGCCGGATCAGTTCTGATAAGTCGGCCAGCGTATTCGTGGGCCGGGTTCTCGTCCACAAGACGCCGCTCATTACGCAATGCTACGCGCACCCGTCGCCGGGATACATGGCCGCTGCGCGCTGCGGTGAACAAATTTGGATAGGGTATTTGCCGGCGCACTGCCCAGATCGGTGTAGACCGGCCTTGCTACGGTTGGGGGTTGCGTACCTACGCGTTCGTCACCGCAACGTCCCCGTTTTTTGATGACAGCAAAAATAGCTTCTAAGTTATTGATTCTTTGGTGTCCCCAACGGGACTCGAACCCGTGTTACCGCCGTGAAAGGGCGATGTCCTAACCGCTGAACGATGGGGACCAGAGCCGGATTCCAGCTAGAATCGCGCTCCAACCCAACCTCAACGCTACCAACATCGAGGGTGGGAGTCAAAGCAGTCGCGGCCGATGGAGGAAGCCGGTTTGGAGAGGAAGTGCGGGGGATGATAGTCCAGGAAATCCACGGCGTGGTTGCGCGTAGGATGTTTCGAGGGGACAGACCGAAGTTATACCCCGATCTTTCACCCCATCGAGCAGACTCGCTGGCTGGGATTTCCGAATTTTCTGAAACCCGCAAAGGCACTCGCATCATGAATTCTTCCGCACCTGATCGCAATGAATCTGACCGCAATGAATCTGGCCGTAACGAAGTGGGCCGCATCGAAGTCATCACCGGGCCGATGTTCTCCGGCAAGAGCGAGGAGCTGATTCGCCGCCTGAAGCGTGCCCGCATCGCGCGCCAGCGGGTGGCCTGCTTCAAGCCGGACATCGACCTGCGCTATCACCGCACGGCGATCGCGTCGCACAGCGCGCAGACGCATGAGGCGGTGACGGTGGCCAACGTGGCACGGTTGCGCGAGGCGATCTACGGACAACTGCCCGAGGTTGAGGTGATCGGCATCGACGAGGCGCAGTTCTTCGATGCTGCGATTGTGCATCTGGTGGGGGAGCTGGTACACATGGGCAAGCGGATTCTGATCGCCGGGCTGGACACGACGTTTACGGGCGAGCCGTTTGGGCCGATTCCGGCGCTGATGGCCATCTCCGACGAGGTGACGAAGCTGTCGGCGGTGTGCATTGTTTGCGGCGCTCCAGCCATCCATACGCAGCGGCTGGGGGCGAGCCGAGAACTGGTGGTGGTGGGCGCGGCAGGAGTGTACGAGGCGCGCTGCCGGGCCTGCTTCCGCCCCTACCTGAACGCGCCGGAGAGTGAGCAGATGGAACTGCCCGACGCGATGGAGCAGCTGCCCGTCGCGCCGTAGCAGAGCGAGTGCGATATTTTTCGCCTCTGCGGCACGCTTATCTGCATCGAAACAGCAGGAGGAATTGCCATGCGCCTTATGCGTCCCGTCCTTGCCGTCTCCATCTCCGCTTTCTGCCTTCTCGCATTCACCCACTACACCGGTTTCGTTCATGCCCAGGCTGCGAACCATCCGGTGTACAAACACACTCTGGTTGTTCCCATCAAGACATCCGGCGGCGAGGACGCTGGGAGCGCGGCGTTCAAGGAGAGCAAGGACGGCAAGCAGCTCTCCATCACGGTGAAGCTGAAGAACCTGCCGTTCGGCGAGCACGCCGTCCACATCCACCAGGACCCGGTGTGCGACGCGCCCGACTTCAAGACTGCTGGCGGACACTTCAATCCCGAGGGCAAGCAGCATGGCATGGACAACCCGATGGGACACCATGCCGGCGATATGCCGAAGAACATCTCCATCGGCGAGAACCACACGGGCGAGATCACCTACAAGGTGGACTATCTGACGCTGGAGCCGGGCGCTGCGACGTCGGTGCTGGGGCGCTCGATCATGGTGCATGAGAAGGCCGACGATATGAAGACCGATCCCACGGGCAACGCGGGCAACCGGATTGCATGCGGGGTAATTCCGGTACCGGCGATGTAATGGCGAGAAACGCGGTAAGGTAAGACGCCTGCTTGCAATCACACACGGAACGAATCTGTGCGACAATTCGTATCGGATCGCATGGGAGTTCTCGCATATGCCGCTTCATTCGCGTAGTTGGTTTGGACTTGCCCTCATTGTTGGATTTTTCCTCGGTGCCGGTGCTGCGTTTGCGCAGACGGCCCCCACCGCACAGACTGCTCCTGCCGCGCAGACGGCCCCCGCCGCAAAGACTGCACCTGCTGCACAGGCGGTGGCGAGCAGCGCGGCTCCGGCGGCGAACGATCTTACGTTCGATGTGGCTTCGGTGCGGCCGTCGGCTCCTGTGGACATGGCGAAGCTGGCGGCGGACTACCAGGCTGGCAAGATGCCGAACTGGGGCGTCCACGTGAACGGGCTGCGGGCGGAGTTCAACCATCTGAGGGTGAAAGATCTGATCACCGCCGCGTACAAGGTGAAGGACTATCAGATCACGGGACCGGACTGGCTGAACAAGGCGGACGCGCAGCACTTCGACATCGCGGCCAGGATGCCCGAGGGCTCAGGCAAGGACGACGTACCCAAGATGCTACAGGCGTTGCTGGCGGAGCGCTTCAAGCTGGTGGTGCATCGTGAAACGAAGGAGCACCCGGTGCTGGCTCTGGTTGTGGGCAAGGGAGGGCCGAAGATGAAGGAGTCGACGGAGAAGCTGGTGCCGATCGACCCGGACGCGCCGCTGAAGCCGGGGGAGATGCAGATGGATGGGGAGGATGGGCCGGTGCGCATAACGGTCAACATGAAGGACGGCTCATCAACCGTGAATATGGGGGCGAAGGGAACGATCCGGCAACGAATGGATTCGCAGACGCAGACCTTCCACATCGACGCAGATACAACGACGATGGCGGGCTTCGCCGATATGCTGACCAACATCATGAAGATGGGCGGCAGCGACGGGAAGCAGGTGGTGGATATGACCGGGCTGAAGGGGAACTATCAGGTGTCGGTGGAGCTGTCGATGGCGGATCTGATGGCGATGGCGCGGGCACAGGGATACGGCGGGCCGGGTGGCGGAGGTGCGGCGAGCGGCTCGGGCGCGGCGGTGGCGAGCGACCCGGGAGGCAGCGGGACGTCGGCTTACTCCGCGGTGGAGAAGATGGGGCTGAAGCTGGAATCGCGCAAGGCTCCGGTGGAGCAACTGGTGGTCGATAGCGCGGAGAAGATGCCGACGGAGAACTGAGAGACAGGTTCGAGGTTCGAGGTTCAAGGTTCTCGCACATGAGCAAGCCTCCCAGTGAACCAATTAGCGCGGCGATGCGTATAGCTGTGCATGGGCGTTCTGCGGATGGCGATTCCGAGCGCGGGCATCTTTCCCCGTCCACTGCGGACTGACGGGCGCGAGGGCCTTCGCGGCGGTACACTTCTGCCATTGGCCGAAGCAACTCCGCAGCAATCTCCGCAGCAATCTCCACGGAACACTCCACGGCCAGGGCATGAGGCACGCTTGATGCGCACGCCGGAACAGGAAGCCGCGCAGGAGGCACTTGGCAGGCTGGTGCGGCGGTGCGTGGCGGGCGATCCCGAGGCATGGCAGGAGCTGGTGGTCTCGCAGCACCGGCGGATCTATGCGATCTGTTACCGGTTTACCGGGTCGGGGACGGACGCCGAGGATCTGACGCAGGATGTCTTCCTGAAGCTGTACCGCAACCTTGCGAGCTTCGACGTGGAGCGGGGCAGCTTTCAGACGTGGATCACGACCCTGGCGCGCAACCTGCTGGTGGACCACTTCCGAAGGACGCGGCTGGAGCGGGCGACGGACTCGCTGGACGCGAGTTTTTCGGGCGACGACGATGGCGCGACGTTGGGCGACCGGCTGGCCGATATGCGGCCCTCGCAGGAGGCGCACGCGGCGGGGATGGAGTTGCGGGTGAGGATTCAGCAGGGGCTGGCGCAATTGTCGCCGGAGCTGCGCGAGGCGGTGATCCTGCGCGACATGGAAGATATGGACTACAAGGAGATTGCGCAGGTGCTGCGCATCCCCGAGGGTACAGTGAAGAGCCGAATCAGCCGGGGACGAGGGGAACTTGCAAGGCTTTTGCATCGTATAGAAGGGCAGGTGGTTTAAGTGGCAGACGCGAGACAGTTCGGCAGCCCGAAGATTTTGCGGTTCGGGGAGAAGACAGTCGGCGACGGCGGGCAGTGCGCCGAGTGCGAGGCCCGGCTGGCCGACGCGCTGGATGGGACGCTGGCCGCTGACCAGCAGGAACGCTTCGATGCGCATGTGGCCAAGTGCGGGCCGTGCAGCCAGATACTGGCCGACGCGCGGCGCGGTGCCGCATGGCTGGAGATGCTGCGCGCGCCACGGCCAGAGCCTCCGGTGGAGCTGCTGGAACGGATTCTGGCCGAGACCGGCGGGGCCGAAGGCTACGCAGGCCGGGTGGTTTCCGAACAGGCGGGAGCAGCGGGCGCGACGCTGGGCCGGTCGCCGCTGTTTGGCGGCGTGGCTGCCGTGGCGCCGGGCTACGGCGTGCCGACGAGCTACGGCAACGTGGTTCCCTTCCGCCGGCGCTTGGCCTCCACAATGCGGCGAAGCTCGTTCGGGCAGATTGTGTTTCAGCCGCGCTTTGCCATGACCGCCGCGATGGCTTTCTTCTCCATCGCGCTGACCATGAACCTGACCGGCGTGCGCCTGCTGGACCTGCGGGCGAGCGACCTGTGGCCAAGCAGCCTGAAGCGCGACTATCATGACGCGAACGCACGCGTGGTGCGGTATTACGAAGGGCTGCGTGTGGTCTACGAGCTGGAGTCGCGGGTACACGATTTCGAAGGCGCCGCCGACAACGACCTTCCCGCGGGGAGCCAGAGCGTGCCATCGAATTCCGGCCAGCCCGCCGTGCAATCGCCATCCGCGCAGCCGGGTTCGGGAGGCCAGAAGGCCGCACCACCGGCTGACAGAACGCAGCCCGATCGCAAGAGGCCCGCCGCCAACCCCGGCACCAGCCGTCGCGAAGACCTCAACCCAAGCCGCCGCCTGGTCGCCGCAAGTCGATCCGGCAGAGGCTTCGGCAACCCGATTCACGCACCCATAGAAAGGGGCATGGCATGAACTGCGCAAACCATCCCGATCGTGAACAATCCGCCTTCTGCCAGCACTGCGGCAAGCCAGTCTGCAGCGAATGCATCCGCAATGTTGGCAGCTCAATCTTCTGCGAACCCTGCCTGGCGGCGCGCGTGGGGGCGGCTGCTCCGCCGGTCGGCTTTCCGTACCCCGGCTATCCTCAGCCTGGCGTTCTGCCCGCCGGACCGCCCATCGGCGCGGGCGAGCCCAGCCCCGGACTGGCCACGCTGCTGGGATTTATTCCCGGCGTGGGCGCGATGTACAACGGGCAGTACGCCAAGGGGATCGTTCACCTGATGGTCTTTGCTGTGCTGGTGTCGCTGGCCCACGAGAACGACATCTTTGGACTCTTCGTCGCCGGATGGATCGCCTATATGGCCATCGAGGCGCACCACACGGCGTGCGCGCGGCGCGATGGGACTCCGCTGCCCAATCCGTTTGGGTTGAACGATCTCTCGGAGCGGCTCGGCTTCGGCAAGGCGTGGCCCGGCAGCGCGCCGAACGCGACTGTGTATCCAGCCGCGACAGGCCCCGATCCCGTGGCGCAACCCACGGGCGGTGCAGCGGCAACCACGCCGCAGGAACCTTACGCGGCTCCATATACTTCGCCTGTGAATCCCTGCGCGCCAGGCTTTATTCCTCCGCCTGCCACGTCCTACGCGCCGCCGTACAGCTATCCTTATGTTCCGCCCGATCCTCCGGTTATACCCGTGCCTCCCTACGCCGATGTCAACGTTCCCTACTACCGTCGCTTCCCTTCCGCAGCGATCTGGCTGATCGTGTTCGGCCTGATCTTTCTGGTGGGCGACAATGGCTTCTTCCACTTCTTTCACCGTCCTGTCTTCTGGCCGATTTTTCTGATCGGCGTCGGGGTATGGATCTTCGTGCATAAGATGATCTGCACCGGGCATGGGCTGGAGAACGACGGCAGCGCGTACTACCAGTGGCGCTTTGCGCGCGCCTTGAGCTGCTCCTTCTGGGTCATCCTGACCGGCGTGATCTGGCTGCTGGATGTTCTCGGCATCCTCTCCTGGGGCCGCAGTTGGCCGCTGTTCGTGATTGCGGCGGGCGTGATGCTGTTGTTCAAGCGCACCCGGTTCGGCGGTTCCTGCGCCTATCCATACGGAGCCAGTCCCGGCCAGCCGGGCAGCGCGCCGGTCACGCCGCCAGGAAGCAGCAGTGAAGCTGCGCCCGGCGAGCCTGCCCAGGATTCCACGGGCAGCGACTCCGGCAACGGCGCGCGCAACGATCGGGAAGGAAGGTAAATCATGGCGAGCTATCCTCCACCTCCGCCTCCTCCGCCTCCCGGCTACGATCCACGGGCGCAGCGGCGGTTCTACCGCGACCAGTTGCGCGCGCAACGTGAGGCGGCCCGCGCACGGAGCTACCATATCCGCGCCCAGATGGGGGGCCTGCGCCGCGGCTCCGTTCTCAGCCCCATCCTGCTGATCGCCATCGGCGTTGTCTTTCTGCTGATTGAGACCAGCCGTCTCGATCTCAGTCGCTTCTGGGGCTGGTATGGCCATTGGTGGCCGCTGCTGCTGGTGGCGGCCGGCGTTGTGTTGCTGGCCGAGTGGGCCTTCGATCAGGTCCACATGCGCGATCCCCAGCGCCCGCCCTATCGCCGCTGCGTCGGCTTTGGCGTCTTCCTCATGCTGTTCTTCCTGGTGCTTGCTGGTGTCATCGGACATCACATCACATCCGGAGAGCGATGGGACAACGGAGGCTGGCACTTCGATCAGGACTCGTTTGACGAACTCTTCGGCGACCGGCACGAGAGCGACCAGACGCTGGACCTCGCCTTTCCGGCCGGCGGCTCGCTTGCCGTGGTGAACCCGCGCGGCGATGTGACGATCGATGGCACCAGCGACGACGGACGGATCCACATCTCCGAGCACAAGCAGGTCTACGCGCGCACGGACCCCGACGCCGACAGCAAGGCGCAACAGCTAAGTCCTGCCGTCGCCAGCGAAGGCTCAGCGGTCTCCATCGACATTGCCGCGCTGGATGGCGCGCGCACCGACCTGGTGCTCACGGTGCCCGCGGCGGCGGCAATCCGCGTCACTGCCAACCGCGGCGATATCCACGTCGCCGCCATCAAAGCACCCGTCGCCGCCACGGCGAACCGGGGCGACATTGAACTCTCCGCAATCACCGGTCCGGCCACGGCGCACATCAACAGCGGAGGTTCTTCCATCTCCGCGCACAGCATGGGATCGGGCATTGCCATTGAGGGGCACGCGCAGGATGTCACGCTCTCCGAGATCGCCGGCGCCGTCTCCATCACCGGCGAGTTCTTCGGCACCACCCACCTGGAGCACATCAACGGGACAATCCACTTCCACACCAGCCGCACCGATTTTCAGGTTGCCCGGCTGGACGGCGAAGCTGAGATCAGCCCCCGCTCCGACCTCTCCGCCGATCAGGCGCTGGGGCCGCTCGTGCTGACCACCAGCAACCGCAACATCAGCCTCGACCGCATCAGTGGCGCCGTCGCCGTCACCGACCGCAATGGGATGATCGACCTGACGGCCGCACCGCCGCTGGGGCCCATCGACCTGGAAGACCGCAACGGCTCGGTGAAGCTGATCCTGCCCGAGCACGCAGACTTCTCCGTCCAGGCCAATACCACCAATGGGAAGATCTATACGGACTTTCCGCTTCCCACCTCTGGCAGCGAGAGCCACAAGAACATCAGCGGATCGGTGGGCGCAGGCGGCCCGATGGTCCACATCACAACCACCAACGGCGACCTCTCCATCGACAAGGGAACGGTCGCGCCGCTGCCGCCGCTGCCACCGGCTCCTCCTAAACTAACCCTCACTCCAACCCCGCCTCCGCACGCGCCGCATGTTGGCAAGGCGAAGGATACGGGCGTGCCTGCGCCATAGGACGCGTCTACAGCGTTACTCCTGCGGTTTGGTCTGCGGCGGGTGGGAGCGGAACTCGGGGGCGAAGCGGCCGTCGGGGGAGCGCGGGGTGGCCGGTTTGGGCTGAGGGACGGTCTGGGTGCCGCGCGGGTTGGGGATGGGCTTGAAGCAATGGGTCTGGCCTTCGGAATGAATCTGCATTGTTAGCTCCTTTGCGGTTGATGTTGTGTTGGTTAAATGCGAAAGCCGCAGGCTCGTCAGCGTTGGCTGGCGGCGATGCGGCCTTCTAAATCTCTACTACCTCTATTATACGGGATTGAGTAAAACTACTATGCCAACTATTTTAAATATTTATGTTGTTTATATTGAGTAATTTATCGAAAAAACGGAGGGGCGGGGGTCTTGACAGGTTTTTGCCGGATGCCCGGAATGTCAGTCGCCGCTTCGATGGCTGTGGGGGGGCGGGGGTAAGGCGGTCTGGCTCCAGGTTTGAGGGCCTCCCCAGGTGCCGGTTGCGGTGAGGTCGATGTGGATGGGGACGGCGGCGGGGGCGGGCTTCTGGGGCTGAGAAGGACTGACGGCGGCGGTGGTGGGTTGAAGGAGCTGCCGGAGGCCGTCGCCGAGCTGGGGAATGGTGTCGCCGAGGGCGAGCAGGCGGTCGAGCAGGACGGAGCCGGCGAGATGAAGGGTGTAGCCGGTGGCGTCGATGCGGCCTTCGAGGGTTGCGGGCTGCTTGCCGCCGAGGGGCAGCGCGATGGGGGCAAGGTCGAAGCTGCTGGAGTTGGGTGTGGCTGGAGCCTGGCCGCGGTGGCGCGGGGGGCGGGAGGCGGGAGGCGGTGTGGATTGGAGCAGGAGATCGCCCAGCGGAATGGATCGATGGTTAAGTGGGTCAATCTCCAGGGACTCGTTGGAGAACTCAAGTTCGCCGGTGAGAGATGGCTGGGCCGGAAGTGTTGCTGTTGACTCTCGCCCATTCCTCGAACGCGGAATGGATGGGACACCCGCTGTCTTTGAATCTGGGTGGAGTTGGTTCGGCGTTCCCCATGTGATGTTACCGGCGAGGATTCCAGAGCCAGTGAGGCCGGTGGGCGGGCGGGAGGTGGCGACGCCGAGCCACTCGATGAGGGTGGAAGCGGGCAGCGCGGGGAGGGTGAGCGTGGCGGAGGCGGAGGACGGCTGGAGGACGTCGGGGAGGTTGGCGGTGAGGATGAGAGTGCTGGAGTTGGAGGAAGTAGCTGGGGGCCAGTGGCACTCGATATTGGACAAGGTGTGGAAAAAATTCAGTGCGATGGCATGGCAGCCTGCCTCGATGGAGAGCAGGCTGGGGGGTACGAAGTCTGCGCGGCGTGCGTTGCTGAGTTGGAAGTCGGTTTCGACGGTGTTGCGGCCGAGGGTTCCGAGGAGATTGAAGGTGAGGGAGAGCACTCCGCGCAGGCCTGCGTCGTCGGCGATCAGGAGCCGGCTGAGGCCTCCGAGCTGGACCTCCTGCCAGGTGCCGTGGAGGTCGATGGGGAGGTTTGCCAGCGAGGCGGAGAGGGCGTCGGAGGTGGTGCTGGCTGCGCCTGCGTCCGGTGCGCCGAGAGTGGCTTCGACGCGCAGGGTGCCGGTGTCGGCGGGGCTGGTGTCGGTCCGTACGGGATGAGCTTCCAGGCGGAGGTGCCATTGGTGCGGCTGGGGCAGCCAGAGGGCGAAATCGGCTTCGGTCAGCGAGAAGGGGGTCTTCTCCTGGTCCAGCTTGAGGTTGAGGCGCGCGCCGCTGGCCTCGATGTAGGGGAAGCGGGGCGCGGGGCCGGCGTACTGCTGGGCGGTGGGCGCGGCCTGGTTGCGCGAGGCTTGAAGAAGAAGTCCCTCGATGTTCCATTGGCCGTTGGCGGAGCGGACCAGGTTGACGCTGGGGTCGGTGAGGGCGATGCGGGAGAACTCGACGTGCGGGCTCCAGAGTGAGCTGAGGCGGAGGTTGGCGCTTACCTGGCTGGCACGCAGGGTCGGCTCGGAACCGAAGGCGGGGTCCTCGTCGACAACAAAGTTCCGCAGCGTGAAACCTGGGAGGGGAAGCAGGTTGAGGGTGATGTTGTCGAAGTGGACCGGGCGGCCGAGCGAGGCACTGATGTTGCGCGCGACGCGGCGTTGCAGGCGGCTGACGTTGATGTAAGGAGGCAGAAGCGCGAGCAGCAAAAGCGTGAGGACTGCGGCAAGGAGAACGACGAGGCGGCGGCGATGGGAGGTGCCGGGCTGCGCTGCCATCTGTGATTCACTCATTTCCTGCCCCGTGCCCCTGAACCCGTTCCTGTTTGCTGGATCGCTGCGCGGAGAATGGGAATGAATTGCGTGGTGTCTACAAGACCTTCCGCGCCGCATACGACCTGGTAATTATTACGCGATACCACGACGATGGTTGGCGTGTGCGTGACGTTGAGGCGCAGGCCGAGATCGAAATCGGCCTGCACCCTGGCGGCGAGCGCTCCGCTGGGGTCGATGACGACGGGCATCTTCTGCCCATGTTGCTGAAGCCAACGCTGGGCGAACTTGTGAAGATCGTCCTTGTTCGAGATCGCCGCTTGTGCGGAAAAAACGGCGCTGCGGAAATCGTCGGCGAGCTTCGGGCTGATCTTCTCCTCGATGTAACGCGCGTAGACTGCTCCCTCGAAGGTCCAGATGTGTGCCGGGATGGGAAAGTCATGGCGCAGCAGCGGGACATGGAACTGCTCGGCGGCTTGGCTCTCCAGCGGATGGGCGCGAGCGCAGGCGGGACAACCCAGGTCCTCGAAGACGATGATTGCGACCTTGCTGCCAGCGGGCGGGCGCAGGATGGTGGTGTCGCGGAAGTCGTCGTGCGTAGGCGCGCCGAGGAACTGGGCATGCAGCGCAGGCGCGGCGAGGGCGATTGCGACTACAAATAACGCGATAAGGAACAACCTGCGCATTAATGTGGCTCCCTGGCGCAATGGGCCGGAGTTTTGCGAATCACGATCATCTTATAGCAGTCGCAAGGGAGTAGACTTGCGCGGGTTGCCGGTTAGAGCGGTTTCACCATAACTGTTATCACGCGGAGATTATCGAAGTGGTTTTTCTTGAGGAAAAACCACGCAAACAGTTATCGCTTCTGTAAAGACCTACGGTGAAACCGCTCTAGCGGACGATGTGGAAGGTGCGGCTCCAGCGGGTCTCGGAGAAGAAGTGAAGGAGGATGTGGCCCATGAAGCCGATGCGGTCGGTGAAGGCGGTCTTATTGATCTGGTCGGTGGGGGTGAGGAAGGACCAGTAGACGAAGAGGGGACGGCCGACGATGTTCTCGCGCGGGACGAAGCCCCAGTAGCGGCCGTCGAGCGACTCGGTGCGGTTGTCGCCCATGGCGAAGACGCTGCCGGGAGGGACGACGAGGTCGCCGTCGACGATGTGGTTGGGCAGGTCGAGGGCCCAGAGGGAGGCGTTGTTGAGGCTGGCCTGCTCCTCGATGCCGGAAAGGTCGGCGGGGAAGTCGTCGCGATACGGGATGTAGGCGTCACTGGGATCGCCGTCGTCGCGGGGCATTCCGGCGTAGGGCTCGTTCTGGGCGACTCCGTTGAGGTATACGATGCCATCGCGCAGATGGATGCGGTCGCCGGGAATTCCGATGCAGCGCTTGACCAGGTAGAGGTCGGGGGTCTCGGGGTGGGGCTTGAGAAAGACGATGATGTCGCCGCGGCGGACGTCGCGATGGTGGACGAAGGGAGCCCAGTGCGATGGAGGCGCCAGTGAGATGCGGTCGACCAGGACGTGGTCGCCGATCAGCAGCGTCTTCTCCATGGAGGCGGAGGGGATCTCGAAGTTCTGGAAGATGAAGGTCATGACGAAGAGGCCGAGGGCGAGCACGGTGCAGATGGAGGCGAGCGACTCAAGCGCGGTCTCGTGGTCCTCTTGCTCGGACGGCTCGGGGGTGGTTGCGGGGGTGGTCTTTTCGTCGGGGGTGGTGGCTGGTATGTCGGTCAAGATTGGGTCTCCGCTCTCGGCGTGGGGTACAGGGGATAGTGTATCGCCTTGGGCGGGTTGCGCGGGTTCTCCATAGGCTCACCCTTGTGGAGGCGCAGGCTTGCTGCTCCTTTTTGTGAGGCTCCGGATGGACGCACGGTGGACGGCGCGGTTCGCCGGCTTGCATCAAACAGCGAAGTACGTTATTGTTAATTGGCACGAGAGATACTGCTTCGCACCTCGGCATCGGTTGGGCGGTAGGTACCGCAGGGCAGTAGGCAACCGCAGGGTGGTTCGGTCCGGATGGTTGAGAGACCGTAATCTGCCAGCTAAGGGACGACGGAGCGCAGTCCAAGCGTTTGATCGCGGTCGATGGCCAGCAGCAAGGTCAGACTGGATTCCAAACCCAAGCCACTGCATATGAATCGAAGTTCAGGGGCAAATGCGCCTGAACGGAGAAGTTAGGAGCTGAGTGCTCCGCGCCCGCGAGTCGGGCGTCCGGTTATTTTTGATCTTTGCGCTGTGCGAACAGATGAGAAGCCTTTGATCCGCTGGAAGTCATTGTATTAGTTTGACTTGTCTCGGACGGATACCGGTTTGGTGAGTAGTTGCCGGATTGGCGAGTTGGGAAAAGCCATGATTTACACAGAAAAACGTGATTTGGCTTGACACAGATCCAAAATTTGGATAACCTTAAAAGGTTCGCGCAAAACGTCACTTGCTTCTGAGTGGCCCTCGAAAGTCCGGGTCTGATCTATAGAGACCGGCACAAATCCCGAGTAAAATGTGGGGTTTATCTCGGGCAAGAGAACGAGATTGAGGGTTGGCCTTCGGGCAACAGCAAGCCTTAGACGATCAACACAGCGCCATCAAGTTCGAGGACACGCCCTGACTTCGGTTGGGTTCGTCCTTGATCCAAAGCTGCCCGCTCAGGCGGGTCAGTCAGGATCTTTGACAACATAGTTGAACGTGCCAGTCGTGAGATGATGCAGAATTTGGTTTAGTCATTCTCACTAGTTATAAACCTCCAGCCCTTTCGAGCGGCTGGGGGCGTCCGATCCAACTCCACCCCTGTGGATGGTTGGCGGACAAACCAAGATTAAACGAGAGTTTGATCCTGGCTCAGAATCAACGCTGGCGGCGTGCCTAACACATGCAAGTCGCACGAGAAAGTGGAGCAATCCATGAGTAAAGTGGCGCACGGGTGAG
>Ga0224555_1000762_pt1 | contig 49079 bp, 34 predicted proteins | sample 714S23034metaG_FD_180687 | JGI IMG/M metagenome (GOLD analysis project Ga0224555, IMG submission 180687) | Peat soil microbial communities from Stordalen Mire, Sweden - 717 S2 30-34 | ecosystem: Environmental > Terrestrial > Soil > Wetlands > Peat | place: Sweden: Norrbotten County, Stordalen...
GCCAATGGCTGACGTGCAAAATCCATTCGCGCTTCCTGCCGGTCGCCGGGTCGCGGTGAGTCACTTTCACGCGGGAAAAGTCGGAATCCGTCGTCAGGACATTCTGCGCTTGAGGACTTTGCAACACATTGCCGAGATAACAACGGTCAGGTTCAAAATCGTCCAGCGGCACTTGAATCGTCTGTCCGCCAGCGATGATCAATCTGACGCTTCCTGCCTTGCTCCGAAGGAAATCGAGAATGGCCTTGCGCACCGCCGGAGTATTTTCATCTGATTCCGCCAGGGTATGCTCGCGCTCGGGAATCTCCACCACGTCGCCGAATTCCAGCGGCACATCCTTGGAACAGTCAATGCCATTGGTGCTGTTGAGCAGGTTGATTTTGATTCGGGTTTCATTGGTTGTGCCAGGAGTATAACGCGCGATAACCACCCTCGCCAGGTCGGGGAATGCCATCGTGGCAATGGCCGAGTCACCAGCGCCGGGGACAGATCCAAAAGGAATCGAATTCATTTTTTGCAACTCGTAATAATTAAGAATCGTTTCGAGCAGCGTGAACCGATTCCAGTCGTTTGTTCCTTCTCGAAAAACCGTCCTTGAGAAATCGGCCGAGGGACGGCTGACGGTGATGCGGTCCCAATGGGGCAGATGGTCCAGGGCGCCGTGGCTGCGGAGCAAAGCGGCAATCTCAGTGAGAGACGCTCTGGCGCCGGAATCGATGTTGGATTGCGCCATCTTGTCCTTGATAACATCCAATGGTGTTTGGCCATTGTTGTTTCGCACGTTGGGATCCGCGCCGTGATCGAGCAACAGCTCAATTTGTTTCCCATACACCGATGCCCAGACTGCATAATGCAGCGGTCTGTTGTCGGAAAGATCGCGCGCATTCGGATCCGCGCCATGCTTCAGCAGAATCTCCACAGCAGCAGCAGCGGAATTGCCATTGATAGCCTGATCCAACAACGTCTTTCCTTCCGAGAGGTGTGAATCAACCTTTCCACCAGCATCGAGGAGCGCTTCGAGAATATCAGGATTGGGAAGCGCAACGAACACCAATGGCTCGCCCTGGACTCGATCAAGATCATCGTTCGGATCGGCCTTGTATTTCAACAGCAGTTTCACCATCGGAAGCTGCTTCGTCGATATTGAAAGCCAAAGCGGAGTGACCGAAGGTCGGGCCTTATTCAAGGAGTCGGTCCCGTTGAATGGGTTGGACCATTCAATGGTTCCTTTTCCGTTCGGATTCGCGCCGCTCTTCAGCAGCAATTCGGCGGAGGCGCCATTCTGCTTCTGGATGGCGGCCAGAAGCGGCGCGTCCAGCGTGCCACCGTTGGGATCGGCTTTCGCGGCCAGAAGGATACGCACGATCTCAGTCGATCCGCTCTCGACCGCAAAACTCAAGGGCATCCGGCCGTTGCCGTCTTCCACATTTGGATTTGCGCCCGCCGCCAGTAGCAGTTGGACGATTCTCGTCCGGCCACGGTTTGCCGCCAGATGAATCGGGGTATTTCCCGTAAGCCGATACGAGACGTTCACGTCCGCCTTGTTTGCCAGCAAGACTTCGACGATGGCCTGGAAGCCTCTTTCTGTTGCCAGATACAATGGTGTCCTTCCGTCGTCGCCTTTCGCGTTCACTTCCGCGCCCCGGCTCAAAAGCAGTTCCACCATCGCCTTGTTGCCGAAGGCCGCCGCATGATGCAATGCGGTCCGACCAAAAGGATTGGGGCCTTCACCGCCTGCGGCAGCATTGACATCCGCCCCGTGATCGAGAAGAAAAGCCGCAACCTTCAACCAACCCGCATCGGCGGCGCGAATCAGGGGATGGTTGCCGTTCGGGGAATTGATTAAGTCCGGACTGTTCTGCATCATCGCCTGGTTGCGGCGGATTTCCTGGTCTTCGTCGTCGGCGGGAGCAGTCGCCGGCGGCTCTGGTCGATCGGCCGGCTGGCTCGATACGGCCACGCGCATCTGCAACGCCTTCATGATTCCGTCAACCCTTTCGGCGATCCTTTTGTTCAGCAAATCCACAACGGCTTGTTGATTCTTGCGAATCGGGTTATCGGGAGAGTAATCACGCCCGAGTTCCATGAGCTTTTCCTCCGCCTGGGAACGTTGCTGCTGCAGACTTGTCAGGAATGCGTCCGGCAACAACGTGGGCAGGATTTGCTCGAGTTCCCCGTCCGGCAGCTTGCGGAGGCGATCCAAAAGGTTCGCGTCGCTTTTGTCACCAGCACCTGGCAACGCGCCGTTGCCAGCACCCAAGCCTGTCAGATTCTGCCGGCTCAGCGTGGCAAGTGTCTGCTGGTCGCCGAAGTCGCGCACGATGCGTTGATATTGCGCCACAGCGTCGTTGGTCTTGCCCTGCTTGCGGTAGCACTCGCCCAGCCGGAACACCGCCGTAACCGCGATTTGCCGGTTTTTGTCAAATTGAGCGGCGAGCGACTGGTAACTCGCGATGGCGGCATCGAGGTTCCGGTTGGCTTCCTCCTCGAACAATCCCTGCTGCAGCAGCGAGGTGAGGTCGTTCGTGGCGGCCGGGAGCGGCGCTGCCACCATGAGCGCGACCAGGGCGATCATGGAGAGCCTCCAAACCCAACGGAACCGCGAATGTGAATTCGCGGATCCGTCCCAGAGCGCGGACCTCCGCCGTTTCACAACGGCGGCTACGAAAGCCCGGTTCACGGAAAACACTTGTTGAAACAGCCTCTTCACGCCAAATCCAAGATCGGCGCACCGTTTGGAAGCATTCGACGTTTGCATTTTCAATTTCGTTTCATTGGTCCCTGGCGCTGCTGCCATTGCGCGCCTATCCTGCCCCACCCCAATCCGGAACTTGTCACGGTTATGCAAAATCGTAACCACATCCCAGCTCCATCCCTCACGCCGCCTTCCGATCATTGGATGTTGGTTGTTGGATGTTGGTTGTTGGATGTTCATTCCTGTTCCATTTCCAGCTTGTATCCCACGCCATGCACCGTCTTGATCCAGCGCGGTTCATCCGGGTTTCGTTCAATCTTGCCGCGCAAACTGGCGATGTGGTTGTCCACCGTGCGCGTGGTTGGAAAGGCGGCATAGCCCCAAACGGCATCGAGAAACCGTTCGCGGGTGACCGGTTCGCCGGGCGTTTGGGCCATTACGCGCAGCATGGCAAATTCCTTCGCTGTCAAATGAATGGCTTTTCTGCCGCGCACCGCCGTCTGACGTGCCAGGTCAATCTGCACTTCACCCAGCTTGAGTTTCGCCGCCGATTTGCCGTGTCGCTGCACGCGCCGCAACAGCGCCCGCACGCGGGCCAGCAATTCCTCGGTGCTGAACGGCTTGACCAGGTAATCGTCCGCGCCGGCATCCAGACCGGTCACGCGGTCTTCCACCTGGCCTTTGGCGGTGAGCATGAGCACCGGCACGGGATTGGACAGCCGGCGCAGTTCCGCGCAGACTTCGTAGCCGTCGAGCTTCGGCATCATGATGTCGAGCAGGATCAGGTCCGGCTTCTCTTCGAGGGCGCGTTTCAAGCCGCTCTCGCCATCCGCCGCCGTCAGCGCGCGATAGCCCTCCGCTTCGAGCACGTCTTTGAGGGCCGTGCGCATCGGCGTTTCGTCTTCGATGATTAGAATGCGGGCCATTTTGAGAAAGGAGGTAACAACCAACATCGAACATCCAACAACCAACATCCAGTGCGGGAAAGGCGGAGCCCGGGCCAATCATTGGATGTTCGACGTTGGATGTTGGTTGTTGGATGTTGAGTCTTCATTGCTGCATCGGCAATTCAATCGTAAACCGGCTGCCCTCGCCGACGACGCTGCAGATGGTCACCCGGCCGCCGTGAGCCTCAACGATGTGTTTGACTATGCTCAACCCGATCCCCACCCCTTGCGTCTCCCGGCGCAACTCCGAGCCGAGCCGATAAAACCGCTCGAAAATCTTCTCGCGTTCCTCCGGCGGAATGCCCGGACCGTGATCTTCTACGGAGAGGTTACAGGTTACAGGTTGCAAGTTCCAGGTTTGGGCAAGACCGGCGCCCTGACTGTCTCGCAATTCGCACTGCGCACTTCGTGCTTCCAATCCCACATTCACCGTCTCCCCCTTTGGCGAGTGCTTGATGGCGTTGTCGATCAGGTTGACGAGCGCCTGCTGGATGGCCTTGCCGTCCACGTTCAATTCGATGTTGAATGTTGAGTGTTGAGTGTTGAGTGTTTCCAATTTTAGAATGATACCTTTTTCAGCCGCATAGGACTCCATCAGTTTCACCGTGGTCCGGACCAGCGCCATCAGGTTGGTCGGCTCAAACTCATATTGTTTGCGGCCCTGTTCGATGCGGGAGAAGTCCAGCACGTTTTCGATGAGCGACGACAGCCGTTGGCATTCTTGCACGATGAAACCAAAATACTCCTTCTGCTTCCGCGGCTCGGAAATCTTTTCGCCTGCCAGGTTTTCCGCCATCAATCGAACCGATGCGATGGGCGCGCGCAATTCGTGCGAAACGCTGGAGACGAAGTTGGATTTCATTTCGTTGAGTTGTTGTTGGCGGCGAAACGAACGCAGCGCAGCCACAAACCCGATCAATGCCGACATTGCGGAAAGCGCAATCAACGAACCGAAGACAACCTGGCGCTGGCGCTGTCTGGCGTAAAGCAGACGGCGATTGGCCAAATGAATTTGCAGTGTGAACCGCGGATGACTCGGTATGGTTTCAAACCAAATAGTGTTTGTGTCCTGGCCCGTGGAGAGATCGAATTGGAGCATGCCTCCTGTCAGCGACAGGGAAAATTGATTTTGAGCGAGCACTTCATCCGCCGGTTGTCCCGCGCGAGTCCGTTGCCAAGGTGACGGCAGCGCAACCGGGTGACCCTCCAAAACCGCGGAAAGGGCGAAGTAGCCGGGCAACGTCGCTTTGGCATCGCGCAATGCTTCTGCAAATCCGCGCGCGACCACCTGTTCCGGCCACGACTCGAGCCTGAGCGAGGCGCCGCCGGGAACGAGGGTGGCATGGTTCGAGATTGAGGCCGGGACGAACTCCGGGTGGGCCTTGCAAAACCATTGTTGTCCCATCGCGGCAATCCAGAAATTAGTCATGACAAGGCCACTGACATAGCCGGCTTGTTTCACCGCGCCGGCAAATTCCTGCTGCGTCTGATGCACTTTCCAAAGCAGGCGCAACGCGTCCAGCGCCGGAACCAGGCGGCTATCGCGAGCCGCAAGCGGGGCGGCCTCATCCAGCAGATTCGGAGTCAGGACGCTTGGACGCAATTCGATTTCTGTTTGCAGCGTTGTCCAGAGCGATTCAGTGGTGCCGCACTCGCGCGCCCGGCGCAGCGCTTCAGCCAATGCCAGAGTCGAAAGCGGCACGCCTGTCTCGGAAAGCGGCTCGACGGTCACGGATTGGATAAAGTAATGGCGGCTGAAGAAACGGAGCAGGTCGCTGACGGCGTTGGTCGCCGGCTCGGTTTGCGACTCGGCGCGAAGCTGGATGAATTCGGCATTGGCGCGCGCCGGTTCCAGCGGTTTGGTTTCAAGAAATTGCCGGGCGAGTTGAACCACGTTGGAAACCGGCTCCGCGGCATCGTCCGCTATGCGAAGAGCCGTCCACGCTTCTCTTTGGTCCGCCGTCAACGTGACGAACCATTCCGGTGGCACGGGTGGATCGTTGAAACTGGAAAACCGAAGCTCGCCATTGGCATTCAGAGAAAGAAGCTGCAATGGGAACACCGATGGCGGTTGCAGAGCGGGAAACGCAGCCTGCCACGCGGGGACTTCGGCGAGCAGAAGGTTGGTGGCCCACCACTGCCGTTGTTGGCTGCCGGGCCAGGCGCTCAAAACCTTTTGTTGGTTCTGGAGCCAGCTATAGGATGCAGGCGAAAACTCCGTCATTCGCCGCGCGACGCAGGTGCCGAAGTCAACGGGAAGCGCCTCAAGAATTTCGTTTGCTCGCTGTCGTGCTTCCTGTTCGACCGCATTGCGTTCACGCAATAACGCCCACAGCCCGAAACCAGCCATCAGCGCCACCGGCAACAGAATCAATACTCCTTGCCAAAAGAATCTCGGCTTGCAGTGGATGCGTGCTCCTGCCATTCGCTTCTATATGCCGCCAAAGATAGACGGACGGCAAGCGGCAGTTGTCACGCTTTTGCAAAATCGGCGGCTTCCGCAATGGCGCGCCGTGCTTCCGCGTTAGGGCACGATCGCGCCGTTGATCTTGTCGGCCAATGCTTGCGCCTCCTGATCCGAAAAACTGCCCGCAATCTCCGCTATTCCTCCCGGTATTTCCGACTGAATCACGGGAGCCGAACACACCCGCCCGTCCATGACGATGGCCAGACGCTTGCCGATATTCCGGTGGGTGATCTCAGCAAACCGTCTGCGGCCCTCGTCGGTAAACGTCACCTCAATCTGAGGCCCGCCCGGTCCGCTCCGATTGACCCTGGCCGATTGCACATCGGTCTGGTCGAGCAAGACTCTTTTCTGGACGTACAGCGGCTGCACTTCCGTCCGGAGGGAAGTAATGTTTTGCTGAACGAGAGTCATCCTCTGCGCGTCATCCGACGCGGCATCCGCGACCAGTCGCATCTCGAAGACTGGCGACTTGGGCGGTTCCGCCGCATGCCTATGTGACTTCGGGCTGTCCGGCTCCGCAGCCGGGGGAAACTTCGCCGCGATTGCCGTTACCAAACTTGCGTCCGCTGCCCGGTCCTGGCTTTTCAGGAAATCCGCATACCGGAAGATGGCTTCCGGGGAATACGGACACAGCGCCCACGCCTGGCGAAAGGCAAAATCCGCCTCGCGCGCCATGCGCTCTTTTTCGGCCGCATCCGCGGCGTGATTCATGCGCCACGTGTAAAGCCCGCCCAGAGAACTCCGCAGCTTGGAAAAGAACTTCTGCGCGTATGCGTTTTGGATGAAACGCGGGTCGCCGTGGAATCCGCCCAGATCTTTCCGCACATAAACCTTCTCGACAAAATCGGCGACCGCCTGAACGGAAGTTGCTTCCGTCAACCAATCGCCGATCATGCCGTCCACGCGCCCGCGCCAGTATTCGTGATCCCGCCGCACCACCTTTTCCGGCAGCGCAGCCAGCGGCTGCCGATCGATCTTCATAATCAACCCGTGAGGCTCCAGGTGTGGATACATCCAGTCGAGCGGGAAACTCTCCTCGATGTAGAATTCGTGGTCCGGATTCCTGTCGAAGATGATTTTGGCCAGCAGGCCGTTGATGCTCATGACCGCCGTCTGCCCGCTGACTTGGATGCGGCCTGAATTTTCCTCAATATCCTCTCCGGGCTTAAGTTGATGGTTGTGGAGCCGCTGCGTCGCGTCCTGAAGGTAATCCTGAAAGCATTTTTGCGAATCCTGAAACGTGGGAATGTAGAGGACCTTTGTTCCCGGGCCCGTTGCCTGAGCGTGGCTCTGGGATTCCAAACCGGCCCAAATCCCTTTCGTGCGATCCTCTATTCGCTGCCGTAATTTGGACACGGCCTCCTCGGCGGCTTTGAAACCGGGATCCTCTTGATTTCCGTTGTTCAAGGACGACAGCGTTTGCATTGCCTCGTGCATCTGAGAGTCCAATGCTTGAAGTTCAGTGTCCGAGCGTCTCACTTTGATGAATGCATCGAGCAGCGTGGACCGCTCGCCGTATGTCGTTTGCAGGTATTCCAGATAGGACCCGTCCGCCAAGGCATTCTGCGTGAGCGTGAAGAACGGGTTTGCGTCCGCGTGCGATTTGCAAAACGCGGTGGGCAGACCCCGCCCCGGATCGGTGCCGCCGAAATAGATGCTGCCGGCGGGAATGGAGTCAACAATGCCGTCGATCGCCATTTGAGTGTACTGTGGGTCGCAGTTGACGGTGTAATCGTATGCCAGGCAAATTTCCAGCACCGGCTGCCAATAGCTGGTTCGGAGGCTCGGGTCAGCGTTCTTGAGCCCTTTGGAATATTGAGGATGGTGCTGCTTGAAACTGGCATAAACATTGGTCACCGTCTGCCAATCTCCCTTGGTTGCCGCGTCAAAAAATTGGCGGAACCTCGGTGAAATCGTTTCGCCCGCCGCTGCCGCCAATGTCTCAGATTGCTTCTCTTTGGCCGCGGAAAATGATTCGAGCCGCGCGATCTGCCGCCCGCGAAGCAACTGGGAATCGTCCTTCTCGCCGGGCACCGCCTCCGTCCTGAAACCGCCGATACAATAAATCAGTCCACCCAAAAGAATCAGACCGGCCCACACCGTCACCGGACGCAGCCGTCGCGCGCGCGACGCATCCACAATGGCGGCGACCCGTCTTTCCAGTCCGGAGGGACGCGCCATGGCGATGGCAGCCACCTGCGGCACCCGGCGAAAGGTTCGCGCGATTTCGACCAGGTGACTGGCGTAATCCGACGCCTTGCAGCCGCCATTCAGAACCATGTCATCACAAGCGCGCTCCCGTTCGACGCACATCCTCCGCGCCGCAAACCAGACCAGCGGGTTGAACCAATACAAGGAGCAAACAACCCCTGCGACCAACTGCGTCAGGCAATCCCAGCGTTTCACGTGGGCCAGCTCATGCAACAATACGATCCGCCGGCGCTCCGTTGGCCATTGCCCGGCTTCCTCAGGCAACAAGACAACCGGCCGCCACCATCCCCAGGTCAGCGGCATGATGTTGTCCGCGGACCGCCACAAAGGCACGCGACGCCGAAGCCCGAGCGTTTCGGACGCCTCTTTGAGAAGGAGCGTCCAATCGGCGCTCAGCAAGGGATGCGCTTTTCGGGACAGTTTCCCAAGCCGAACCTGCCCGACGACCATGGAAACTAAAGCCAGGGCCGTTCCGCAGAGCCAGACGCCGAAGGCGACGACGAGCCAGCTCGTGCTGAAGCGAGCGGCGATCTCTCGATTCTCCGCGGCCCGTTTATGGCCGGCGGGATCTCCCGGGATCGCGGGCGAGGTTTGTGGTTCGTGAGCTCTCGCGCGGTGTTCACCGCCCGGTGCCAGCTCCAGCGCCAAGGCAACCTCGTTGCCGGAATTGAACCGGGTTGAAACCGACCCAATCGGCCTCTGCCAGGACGGTTGCACCAACGACAGCAGAGGCAGGAACGGCAGGCTGGCCAGCGCCAGAAACCACATCAGATGCCGCGCGGCGGCAGCGGCGCGCCGCCAGCAAAAGCACACTCCGGCCACCCCCGCGAGGACGACCAAACTCTTGATCGACGCGTCCAAAAACAGCGCCGTCAACCGGGGATTCCGAGCGAAACCTGAAACGACTGCCATCAACGGATTCACATCAATGGCCCTCCTTTTTAGCTTCTTTGATGAGTTGCTGCAGCCTGTTCAATTCCAAGTCGGAAAGCTGGGCATCCGCCGATTCCAGCAAGGCGGCCATCGCCTGCGTGACGGACCCCTGGAAGAAAGTGGAGACAACCCGTTCCAGCGCCGAACGGCTGGCGGTCTCCCGCGACGCTCTTGGCAGATAGACGTATCGCACGCCCTCCCGTCGGTGCCTGATATGGCCCTTATCTTCCAGGATCCGCAGCAGCGCGCGGACCGCGGAATAACCCGGGGCATCCGGCAAGGCGGCGCGGACTTCGGCGGCGGAGGCGCCTTCCTTGGCGTGCAGAACGTCCATGATCTGGCGTTCCGCCGGCTGAGATGCTGTTCCAGGTTCATTTGTGCTAAATAATTAGCACGAGCGAAAAGGGTGTCAACCAGAAAATGCTAAAATATTAGCATCCAGTGTTTGCGGCGGGTTTCGGGTGAAACCACTCGGGCAATGCCGGCGGAAATGCTATTTTGGAATTATTCCAAATCTTGACAGAACCCCTCCGGGCGTCTAGCTTGCCGCAACCATGACCCGGGTCGAGCCCAAAAAAACCAGCGACCGCCTGTCGCAACGGCTGCGGTCGAGCGGCTTTCGCTTCACGCCGCAGCGGCAGCACGTGTACGACGTGCTGCTGCAAAAGCGCGACCACCCCACGGCGGAGGAGGTTTTCATCCGGGCCAAGGGCGGAATGCCGGATATCTCCATGGCCACGGTCTATAATTGCCTCGACACGCTCGTCCAATCCGGCCTGGCGCGGCAGGTCACGGTGGACCGCGGCGCGACGCGGTTTTGCCCGAATATGCGCGAGCATTGTCACTTTTATTGCGACGTCTGCGCCCAGGTGTTCGACATCGGGCTGACCGGCGAGGCCCCGGCGGGAATCGCGCTGCCACGAGGATTCAAAGCGGCGCGATTCGAGATCGCCATTCACGGCACCTGCGCCGGCTGCTCGAAAAATGGCGCGCATTGAGAGGACCGGAGAATTTGACGATTTAACAGGTTTGCTTTTCACATGAGCACAGCAACTGAGACGATTGAAGGCCTGGTTCAGCAGGAATACAAATATGGCTTTGTCACGGACGTCGAAACCGATTCCGCGCCGCCGGGCTTGAACGAGGACATCGTTCGTCTGATATCTGCGAAGAAAAAGGAGCCGGAGTGGATGACGGAGTGGCGTCTCAAGGCGTACCGGCATTGGCTGACGATGCAGGAGCCCCTCTGGCCGCACGTTCATCACCCGCCCATTGATTACCAGAAGGCCGTTTATTATTCCGCGCCGAAGAAAAAGGGGGACGGCCCGAAGAGCCTGGATGAAGTCGATCCCAAGCTGCTGGAGACGTACGAGAAACTCGGAATCCCGCTGAAGGAACGCGAGCGCCTGGCCGGCGTGGCCGTGGACGCGGTGTTTGACAGCGTGTCCGTCGGCACGACCTTCAAGAAACAACTGGCGGAGAAGGGGATCATTTTTTGCTCCTTCAGCGAGGCGGTGCTCGAACATCCCGATCTCGTAAAGAAATATCTGGGCACGGTGGTGCCGTACACCGACAACTTTTTCGCGGCCCTCAATTCGGCGGTTTTCAGCGACGGATCGTTCTGCTACATCCCCAAGGGCGTGCGCTGTCCGATGGAGTTGTCCACCTACTTCCGGATCAACGCCGCCAACACAGGGCAGTTCGAGCGGACGCTCATCATTGCGGACGACGGCGCGCACGTGAGTTATCTCGAGGGGTGCACGGCGCCGATGCGCGACGAACACCAACTCCATGCCGCGGTCGTCGAGTTGATCGCCCTCGACCACTCCGAGATCAAGTACTCGACGGTGCAGAACTGGTATCCGGGCGACGAGCAGGGCCGGGGCGGCATTTACAATTTCGTGACCAAGCGCGGCCTGTGCAAAGGGCGTGGTTCGAAGATCTCCTGGACCCAGGTCGAGACCGGCTCGGCCATCACCTGGAAATATCCGAGCTGCATTTTGCTGGGCGACAACTCCACCGGCGAGTTTTATTCGGTGGCCGTGGTGAACAATTTCCAGCAGGCCGACACCGGCACCAAGATGGTGCACATCGGTAAGAACACCCACAGCACCATCGTCTCGAAGGGCATCTCCGCCGGACGCGGTCAAAACAGCTACCGCGGCCTGGTGAAAATCCAAAAGAGCGCGGCCCACGCCCGAAACTTTTCCCAGTGCGACTCGCTGCTGATTGGCAACCAGTGCGGCGCGCACACGTTCCCCTACATTGAAGTGAAGAACACGTCGTCGAGCGTCGAGCACGAGGCCACCACCTCGAAGATCGGCGAGGACCAGATCTTTTATTGCAATCAGCGGGGGCTTTCGACGCAGGATGCCGTCAACATGATCGTGAACGGTTTTTGCAAGGAAGTGTTTCGCGAGCTGCCCATGGAATTCGCCGTGGAAGCGCAGAAGCTGCTGGGCGTGAGCCTCGAAGGCAGCGTGGGCTAGAAAGTAATCCACCACGGATGAACACGCATGAACACGCATGAAGCGAAAACATCCAATCATTGACGAAAGGCGCAGCGGAAAGCGCCACTCTCCCAGGCGCGTTCGATGTGTCGTAACAAATTTGATTTATCCGTGTTCATCCGTGTTCATCCGTGATTAAATAATTGTTTGGAAAATGAGCGAACCGATCCTCGAAATCAAAAACCTCAACGCGGGCATTGAAGGCAAACAGATCCTCAAGGGCGTCAGCCTGATCGTCGGACCGGGCGAAGTGCACGCCGTCATGGGACCGAACGGCAGCGGCAAGAGCACCCTGGCAGCCGTGCTGGCCGGGCGCGACGGCTACAACGTCACCGGCGGTGAAGTCCTCTATTACGGCCACGACCTGCTCGACCTCGACCCCGAGGAGCGCGCGCGGCGGGGCCTGTTCCTGGCCTTTCAATACCCGGTCGAGATCCCCGGCGTGAACAGCACCTACTTTCTCAAGGCGGCCCTGAACGAGATCCGCAAGGCCAAGGGCGAAACGGAGCTCGACGCCATGGAATTCCTCGCGCTCGTGAAGGACAAAATGAAGCTGCTGGAATTGAAGGACGATTTGCTCAGGCGATCGGTCAACGAAGGCTTTTCGGGCGGCGAAAAGAAGCGCGCCGAGATTTTTCAGATGGCCGTGTTGGAGCCGAAACTCGCGATCCTCGACGAAACCGATTCCGGTCTGGATATTGACGCGCTCAAGATTGTTTCACAGGGGGTCAACAAGCTCAAACGCGCCGACAACGCCCAATTGGTCATCACGCATTACCAGCGGTTGCTGAACTATATCGTGCCGGATTTCGTTCACGTCCTGGTGGACGGCCGCATCGTCCGCACCGGCGGCAAGGATCTGGCGTTTGAACTCGAGGCCAAAGGGTACGATTGGGTTACCAAGGGCGAGCCTGTGCCGGCATAGAACTTCGCGCTCTCGGCGTCCTCGTTGGCTCCTGCTCAAGGATTGGTCGTGCTCTGCTTGAAGTCGTTCACCCGTCACGGAGCACACGGCCCATGGCATCGCAAATGGTTGCCTGCAATTGTTCTTTGGGTGGCGGACTTCGCTTCCAGCATGAAGCTGCACCAGATCTGCTCAAAGACAGGTTTTCCATGGGCATCGTTGCCCAAACGACAGCGCAGCGAGAACAGCGGTAAAGAGCTGTGGCCTTTGGTCAGCCCGTTTGACTTGGCGAGATAATATCGGCGGACTTGTTCAACCGCTCTGGAGGCCGCCTGTTCATCCGGCAACACAAAGCCGATTAAATAATCCGGCTTGCCGGAGAATCCGTTTGAACCGGCCAACGCTTTTCCAACGCTGTGGTTGGCGTCAGGAGCGATCAGGCAATCCACGTCCGGCATTCCGTTGGTATCGCCATCCCGCAGTTCAAAGCCCGGCCCGGAATCGGTGGCTAGCACCTTGTATTTGGACAGCGCTGGCTCGCAGACAATCCGCACCAGCACGATTTGTTTGTGCTGCGAAACTTCGGTGACGCGGAACAGCAATTCGCCGTCCTGTGCTGGAATTGAACTTTGAGAGAGATAGGGCAGCCAGACACCCGCCGGTTCGTAGGTTTGCCACCATAAAGCGGCCCAAACCAGCAACACCACGACGGCCAGCAGCATGATTCCCGTGAAGCCGAACGGGAAGATGCGAAGGGCCGCCGGATTGCGACCGCGCTCCTTTGCCCACGCCGTGTCGCATAACAGATTTGCCATTTTCCTCCACCAAATCGGATAGAATGCCAGACCGACCAGCAGCACCACCGAACTGAAGATCCAGTTTAACGGCACGGGTATTGGAAAAAACCAGACACAGACGAACGGCAAAAAGAATGTCGCCGCGTTCCAGATGCCGAACACCGCGCCAAACTTTTTCATGCGCAGTTTTTCGACCTCGGTCACGTGCGCGTAAATCTCCCGCACCTCCGGCGACGTAAAAGGCGACCAGCCTCCCGGCGTGTAATTCCAACCGCTGAATTTCGTTTGCCCCGCCGGGCGGATGTGATAGCCGGCGGCTCGCAACCTGCCTCGCAACCTGCCTTCCGGCTGGAGGGAGCATGTCACGGTTTCCACCGCCGCCAGCAAACCTTGGAACGAGGTGTTGTACTCCACTTCCAGGCGCGTTCCGGCGGCGGCGTACTTCATGGAACGCAACTTGCGGGAAATGACTTTGCCCAGTGGTCGCCGGACTTTTTCCAACTGGGCCACCCATTCTTCTTTGCTGATGTTGTTTTGAAAACAGGCCGCCGCCGTCTCCCAGCTTTCCGCGTATTTCCCGCTGTCCACGATTGCCAGCCAGGGTTTATCATCGGCGGGCGGGGGAAATAAATTTGCAAATGCGATCAATAGTTTACGCTCTTCGTATCCCGCGACCAGCTTGATGGGGAGCTTGACGAGGAACAGAATGAGAAATATAAACAAACCAGCGTCAATGATGGATATGGCAATCCACACCGCAACTCGGGCGATGCCGGGCAGTGAGTTGACAACGGCAAGCGCAGTCGTGATGGGGCCAGGCAACAGTCCGCTCAACACGTCCAGCAACGGTCGCTTACCGAGCATTGCTAGAAATGCCACGCATAGAAAAAACCACATCGCCTGATCCCACCTGGACAATTTCTGTGGCTCGGAGCTTTCCACCTGAAGCCTGCTTCCAGTGCGGGATCGAATGGCCTCCTGTAGCGCAAAAGACCACTCTCTTACGACCTTAAAGTTCTCCAAGACCTTCTTCTTGGGCTTCAAATGGTACCTCACCCAAGTCCGGACCGTATTGAGCGGCGGTGTTGGAGTGAACAACAGCGTGCGTGAGACACCGTGCTTGGTGAAGGTCACCGCCATGTAACTGACCGGCATTATCTTGATGACCGACATGGGATAGTTACCTATAGCCAATGCGCGAATGGACGACAGGGGAATCTTCACCACCGACCAACCGCTGTCGAAGCTAAGCATTTCGCTGTCCAAGCGCAATTCGCCCTTCGCCTGGCAGATGTAAAGGAGGCGGCCCAGGAGGGTGCGCAGGTGTTCGGGCGTGCTGACGTAGCACAGGGAAACCTTCGGCAGGCTGTCCGACGTCGGCGCGGACTCGTCGGACGCACGAGGCGTCGCCGCAATCGTTTCCACCATCGTCTTCACTTCGCTGACCTGCTGGTAGCGGAGTTCGGGTTTCTTTTCCAACGCGCGCAACACCACTTCATCGAGGCGCACGTCAATCTGGACTTTCCCGCTCGTGCGGGACGGCGGAACCATTGGTTTGCCGGGCAGTTCGCCGGTGAGCATCTGGTAAAACACCACGCCCAGCGCGTAAATATCCGCGCGATGATCCACATCGGCGGGGTGTTCGATTTGCTCCGGCGCCATATACTGCGGCGTGCCCATGACCTTGCCGGCGTCAGTCAGGTTGGTAGGGCCGACCTGCTGGTCGGCCTGGACGCGCGGCAGCGCGTCCCTGCCTTCCACAATTTTCGCCAAACCAAAATCCGCCACCTTCACGCGCCCGCGGCGATCGAGCAGAATATTCTCCGGCTTGATGTCGCGGTGGACGATGCCCTGGTCGTGCGCGAACTGGAGCGCATCGCAAATCTGTGGCACGATGGCCAGCGCCTCGCGCGGCGACACGCGGCCGGTATTGAGCAGTTGCCGCAAGGTTACGCCATCCACAAACTCCATCACCAAATAAAACAAACCGTTGGTCTGGCCGAAGTCGTGGATGGTAACGATGTTCGGGTGACTCAACTTGGCCAGCGTCTCGGCTTCCACGGAACACCGCTGGGCAAACGCCGTATCCCTCTCCCGCTCCGGCGCCAGGATTTTCAGCGCCACCAGCCGGTTCAGCGATTTCTGTCGCGCCTTATAGACCACACCCATGCCGCCGCGTCCGAGACATCCGAGCAGATCGAAGTTGGGGAAGTGCTTCGCGATTTCCTCTGGCTCGGGCGGCTTCGCCTTGGGTGTGCCCTGCGAGCCGGTGTCCTCGACCGTCAACTCCGTCTGCGTAGCCAGGTTCACCGCCATCAGGCAACGAGGACACAACCCGGCCGGCGAATTTGCCGGGAGAGGCTCGCCGCACTGCGGGCAAACTGACGTTGTGTCGCTCATGCCCGTTACTTACCGGTCGCCGAACAGTTGTTACCGGGCAATGTTGATTTCACAATTGCGCGAGGGCATTAGCCAGATGGCGCATTTCAGCATCGAGATCCGCCTTGTCCGGAAGGGTTTGCGAGATTTCCTTCCGATACAGCTCGCGAAACCGCTTGCGCAACCGATGCACCGCTACGCGCGCGGCGCCTTCGCTGACACCCAATCGTGCCGCAGCCGAAGTATAATCGATGGCTGCATGCGAGACGGTCAGAAAACTTTTGAGCACAGAAAATTCACCTGCCTTGCCGGCCGTTTTGAACTCGGCCGACAGGCGATCAACGGCAAGTTCGAGCAATGTAAGAGCCCACTGACGGTCGAAAACTGCGTCGGCGGCAACCTGCGCTCCGGGATCGGCGGCGTAACGGCTCTCGGCAAAAGCAGTGTTCATCGGCAGGTGAATCGTTCCACCGCCGCGCCTTTGGGCGGAAAGCCGCCTCCATTCCTTGGCCATGAAACGCTTCAGGGCGGTGACCAGAAAGGTGCGCAACCGTCCCTTCGCGCGGTCGGCGCTTTCGAGCCAGCGCTTTTCCAGCAGGAGCCGGAAGAATTCCTGCGTGATGTCTTGTGCATCGTGGGGCGGCTGTCCACAACGCCGGACGTAGGCGTAAAGTGGATACCAGTAGGCGCAGCAGACGGCTTCAAGCGCGGCGGCTGACTCCGGCGAAGGCTGCTGCCGGGCGGAGACCACGAGGGACCACCGGGTATGCGGAAAAGCCTGTGGCAACGCGCTCGAAGTCTTTGTATCGCTCATTCCCATTCCATTGCCTTGATATTACCGAAAAGTGAAACATCGTTACACTTCGATAATATGCAATGGATGATTGTTCCGCCTCGGGTTCGTGCGCTGGCACGGAAGCCGGGGGATGGATTGCAGTTCCGTGACGAGTTCGGCTTCCAAACAGACCAAGCGAGGTTGCGGGCCGGCCACTAAAGCTTGCGGGAGCGGCCATGCGCTTTTACGCTGCCGAAGATGCGCCTGCTCGATCGTTATCTGTTGCGCGAATTTCTTGTCCCGCTCGCCTATTGCATCAGCGGATTTCTGATCTTCTGGATCGCCTTTGACTTGTTCTCCGAGCTGCACGCAATGCAGGACAAGCACCTCCTGGCCGGCGACATCGCCGAATATTATCTCTTCCGGATCCCGGAGTTCCTGCCGGTGGCGTTGCCGGTCGCTCTCCTGCTGGCGCTGCTGTATGCCATCACCAACCACGCGCGGCACAATGAACTCACCGCCATGCGAACGGCGGGGTTGAGCCTGTGGCGGCTCTGCGCACCCTATCTGGCGGTTGGACTCCTGGCGTGCATGGCCTTGTTCGTGTTGAATGAATTCTGCGCGCCGAAAACAGCGGAGGCCGCGGAGCAGGTCCTGCTTCGGCGCGTCCCGCGGCGCCCCGGACCGGACGAGCGGCACCAAATCAGAAATCTCGCCTTCAAGAACTCGCGTGAAGACCGCTTTTGGGGGCCCATCGGCGTTTACAACCTGGCGACGGGAGAAATGATACAACCGCACGTGGAGTGGCGACTGGCGGACGGCTCGTGGCGATCCATCTTTGCGGACCGCGCGGTTCGCACAAACGGGGTCTGGACCTTTTATCGCGTGCACGAGTTCAAGGCCACGACGGCGACAAATTCGCTGCCGGTGCCGCTGCCGGAAATGAGTGTGCTGGCCGCGCCCGAGTTCTCCGAGACACTCGAAGAGATCAGAAGTGAAATCAATATCAGGGATCGCTACGGACGTCCCACGCGAACGCATCGGGCGGATGTCCCCATCAACGAAATACTGAACTACCGGCGGCTGCACCCGGACCCGGAGCCGGCGGTCAACGCCTGGCTGTCAACGAAACTCGAAGGGCGCTTTGCCGGACCGTTCACCTGTCTGGTGGTCGTGATGATCGCCGTGCCGTTTGCCGCGGCATCGGGCCGCCGCAATGTCTTCGTCGGGGTGGCGGCCAGCATCTCCATCTTTTTCGTGTATTTCATCATCCAACAGTTCGGCTTTGCCCTCGGCGAAGCGGGTCGGGTGCCCGCCTGGCTGGGGGCGTGGCTGCCGAATTTGACATTCGGAATTGCCGGCGTTGCGATGATGTTCAAGGTCCGGTGAATCGGGTGGGTCGCCGGGTGTCCGGCCGGGAGAGAGAGCGATTTGGCCTGACACGAGACACCCGACATCGGACACTTTTGCCATTGTGAGCGATGCGATGACAGAGCTGAAGGCGCGGTACGACCGCCTGAACCTGTTGTACCATGTGAGCAATGTCATCCATTCCACGCTGGAACCGCAGGAAGCGCTGCAATTGATAACACACGAGGCCGTGCACCTGGTGCGCGCTTCCAGCGGCTCGGTCGTTCTGATTAACCCCACGACCGGCTTTCTGGAGATTCAGGCGTCGGAAGGCCTGCCGCCTAACGCGGCGGAATTGAAGCTTCGCGTCGGCGAGGGCGTCACCGGCTGGGTTGCGCGAACCGGCAAACCGGCCCGGATGGGGGACGTGAGGCAGGACTCCCGCTACATCATGCTTCGCCGGAATGTTCGATCCGAACTCGCCGTGCCCCTGATGGTCAAGGACGAGGTGCGCGGTGTGTTGAACGTGGACTCGGACCGGCAGGATGCGTTCAGCGCGTACGATCAGGAGCTCCTTGAGGCCCTGGCGGTGCAGGCGGCGCGCGTCATTCAAAACACGTGGCTCTATGAACAACTGCGCCTGAAAGCGCGGTTGTTCGAGTCGCTGGCGAACGTGAGTCGAACGATCAATTCGGCACTCGGCCTGAATGACGCCTTGAAAGTGGTAACCCGGGAAGCCTGCGTGCTGATGCGCGCCAAAATGTGCTCCCTGATGATGCTGGATGAGAGCCGGGAATGGCTGGATTTGCGGGCCAATTACGGCGCCGGAGAGGCGTACGTCAGAAAACCGCGCCTGAGCATCTCGGAGAGCCTGTTGGGCGTGGTCGTGAGACGCAAGAAGCCGTTGCAGGTGGAAAACGTGCAGGTCTCGAGCCGGTACCAAAGCGTGGAAGTGGCGCGGCTCGAAGGCCTGGTGTCGCTCGTGAGCGTGCCCTTGCTGTTTGCAGGCCAGGCCATCGGCACGCTGAGCGTTTATACCGGCCAGCCCTATAATTTTTCAAATGAGGAGATCCGCATCCTCTCCGCCCTGGCGGAGCTGTCCGCCATCGCCATCGAGAAGGCCCGGCTCTACGAACAGATCGTGGATGTGGAAGAGCAACTGCGCCAGAACGAAAAGCTCTCCGCCCTCGGTCTCCTCGCCGCGGAAGTGGCCCACGAAATCAGGAATCCGCTCACCGTAATGAAGATGCTTTACCACTCGCTCAACCTGGAATTCCCCGCCGGCGATCCCCGCACGAAGGACGCGCGAATCATCAGTGAAAAAATCGAGCACTTGAACAAGATCGTTGAGCAGATCCTCGCCTTCGCGCGCACCAGCGAACCGAACTTCGCGCCCGTCAATCTGAATCAATTGATCAATGAACTGGGCCTCCTGGTCCGGCATAAACTGAAAAACCAGGGCGTCGAGTGGACCCTCCGCCTGCACTCGAACCTGCCTCCGATCCTGGGCGATGCGACGCAATTGGAGCAGGCGTTCCTGAACCTTATCCTGAATGCCGCGGAAGCCATGCCCCGGGGCGGCACGCTGACGATCACGTCCCGGCCCATGCACTTGCGCCGCGGTTCCGGAGTTCCCACCCACGTGCTGGTCGAATTCAAAGACACCGGTGAAGGCATGAGCCAGGAGCAGCAGCGCCGCGCTTTCACTTCCTTGCTCAACACCTCCAAACGCACCGGCACCGGCCTGGGGCTGGCCATCGTGCGTCGCATTGTGGAAGCCCACCAGGGCAAACTCTCGCTCCGCTCCCAGCCCGCCCAAGGCACGGTCATACGCCTCGTTTTGCCTTACCAGCCCGACGCTGACTAGGTTGGTTCGCAAAAGCGGCTTCCTGTAACTCCCGTCTTTCCATCCGGGCCGGTTCGTGATTTCATCCACGGACATTTCTGTGCTAAGCTGGATGTCATTGTATGAACCTTCTTCTGATTGGAATTGGCGGTTCCGCCCTGGGGCCCCAATTCGTATTCCGTGCTCTTGGCCAGCCCGGGAAGGACAATCCAGCAGCCCAACTTGCTCTGGCTTGGGTTTTTGCCGGTAACGGTAAAGGAACGAAGAATATGGTCGTTATCCCATATAAGGATAGGCTCGAGCTGTTTTCAAAGTACCCACAACAACTGTTGATGGAATCTCTCGGAAAAGAAAAGGATTTGGAGGGCAAAACCGTTCGACAAGGAATTTCAGTCTTCGGAAACAAAGGATATGCTGATCAACATTCTTATATTCAACAACTTATAGATGTACTAGACAATTATTTCCTGATCTTCATCGAAGTCTTGCAGGATCGCCAGGCTCCGTCGATGGAGGTGGAGCCAAATACAACTTCCGGAGATTATCTGATTGGTTTTCTACCAGGTACCCGTCAGGCGCTGTTCGAAAAGGACCGCGAATCGCTGACGCTCACGCTGAGGAATGTCACACCGTTTTCTGTGGGGGTCCTTATAGCACTCTTCGACAGAGCGGTGGGGTTTTATGCTTCGCTGATCAATATTAACGCGTATAATCAGCCTGGGGTTGAGGCCGGCAAGAAGGCGGCCTCAGCCGTGATTAATTTGGAGCTCGAGATCTTTCAGTTCTTGTCCAAAGACAAGGGTGCCGCTTATACTGTGGAACGGATATCGGAAGGCATTCACAAGCCGGACGAGATCGAAACCGTCTTCAAGATCTGTGAGCGCCTGTCTGCAAATCCATCTCGTGGGATTCAGAAAAAGACGGGCAAGAATCCCTTCGATGCCATCTATCAGCAGGCTTGAATGTTCGCATACCCGAAGAAGTACGATGTGATCGTGGTGGGGGCGGGTCACGCCGGCGTCGAAGCGGCATTGGCCTCAGCTCGAATGGGTTGCCAAACGCTGCTCCTGACCATCAACGTCGATACGATCGGCCAGATGTCGTGCAATCCGGCAATTGGCGGCCTTGCAAAGGGTCATCTGGTTCGAGAGATTGACGCATTGGGCGGTGAGATGGGGATTGCAACAGACATGACCGGGCTTCAGTTTCGAATGCTGAACATGAAGAAAGGTCCGGCCGTCTGGGCGCCACGCGCTCAATGCGACAAGAAGGCTTATCAGTTCCGCTTGAAGTGGATTTGCGAACGGGAACCGAACCTGGATGTCAAGCAAGGCCAAACCTCCAAAATCCTTCATAAGGATGGCCAGGCATATGGGGTCGAGACTACACTCGAAGTCCATTACCACGGCAAGACCGTCATTGTTACCACGGGAACATTCCTGCGTGGGTTAATGCATATCGGACAGAACCAGCAATCCGGAGGGCGCGCTGGGGAACCGGCAGCCGGTACCCTGTCCTCGTCACTGAAAGAGCTGGGCCTTGAACTTGGTCGATTGAAGACGGGAACTCCTCCGCGACTTCTCCGAAGGTCCATCGACTTCTCCAAAACCGAGGTCCAGCCAGGCGATGAACCCGTACCTTACTTCACCTACTGGACGGACGAATTGTTCCACGTGGAACATTCCAACTCAATCCCGACGAACCTCCCGGATTCAGTGGGCAGGTATCCGCGAGGCTCCATCCTGGACAGAATAGGAGCCCAGCTCCCGTGCTATATCACGTTTACCACTGACGCCACAGCCAGGATCATCCGGGAAAACCTACACAAGTCTCCGATGTATTCTGGTGTGATTGAAGGTGTTGGACCTAGATACTGCCCGTCCATCGAAGACAAAATTGTTAAGTTTCCAGAGAAGGAACGCCAGCAGATCTTTCTGGAGCCGGAAGGAATTGCTACGGACGAAATCTACGTCAATGGTTTCTCGACGTGTCTTCCGTTCGAAGTGCAAGTCGAAATGGTGAAGACCATCATTGGATGCGAGAACGCTGAGATTATGCGTCCAGCCTACGCGGTCGAGTATGACTTTTCGTTCCCGACCCAGTTGCATCCTTCACTCGAAACCAAGGTCTGCCGGAATCTCTACCTTGCCGGACAAATCAACGGAACTTCTGGCTACGAAGAGGCTGCGGGACAAGGACTTATGGCTGGAATTAACGCGGTAAGACGGATTCGGGATCTCAGTCCTATCGTCATTCAGCGCGATCAGGGATACATAGGGGTGTTGATCGACGACCTGGTCACAAAGGGAACGGTCGAGCCATATAGAATGTTTACTTCTCGTGCGGAGTACCGACTCCTCTTGCGCCAGGATAATGCGGATAGCCGCCTTTCTCGACTGGGGTCTGAAATAGGGCTCCTGCCTGAAAACCGGTATCGAAAGTTCGAAGCCAAGGAAAATGCTGTCGCTTCGGAACTCGAACGGTTGCATAAGACCCGCATCGGCTCCGAAACACTCGTTCAATTGCTTCGCCGCCCCGAGGTCACCTATAAGGACCTTCCCGCAAGGAACCCGGATTTGTCGCAGGAAGTAATTCAACAGGTAGAAATCGCGGTTAAATACGCCGGCTACATCGAGCGCCAGCAATCCGAGATCGAAAAGTTTAAGAGCCTTGAAAGCAAATGCATTCCTGCCGCTTTCGACTATTCAGCCGTGCCAAGCCTGCGCAGTGAAGGACGACAGAAGCTCACCAAGATCCGCCCGGCTACCGTGGGTCAGGCCTCTCGGATTTCGGGCGTTTCTCCGGCCGACATCAGCATTCTGACGGTGTGGTTGAAGCGGAGCGCCAAAACAGCGGCTGCAGCAGGCCCCGCCAACAGTGCCGATCCCGACGGCCTCCCTTTCGAGACGGGAGAACCTGAATAACAAATGTTGCTCCATCGAGAGGTTTAGGCCTTCGCTTCCGTCGTGAAACTGAAATTCAGACGTCTGGACCTACAGCTTGTTGATCCTTGGACAATTGCCAGGGCACGTGGGACGACCTCGATTGCCGTGGTCGATGTGGAGCTGACCGACGGAGACGGTTTCATTGGCCTTGGCGAAGCTTCACCGGCAGCTCGCTACAATGAATCGGTGGAAAAAGTAGAGGCATTTTTGGCCAAATTGGACGCAAATAGGCTATGCGTTAACGATATCGACTCCAACATTTCCTATTTACGAGCGATTTCACCCGGTAGTATGGCCGCCAAGTGCGCGATCGACATCGCCCTGATTGATGCCGCTGCCAAGCGGGCGAAACAGCCGGTTTATGACTTCCTCGGGTTGGGGTTCCGGGACCAACACCACGTCACTTCCTTCACGATCGGCATAGACACACCGGAGGTCATACGCCGGAAAGTGTTGGCTGCGGCGCAATATCCGATCTTGAAAATGAAGGTCGGTGTGCCGGAAGACAAAGCCAACCTGCGGGCCCTTCGTGACGTGGCCCCAAGCAAAGTGGTGCGCGTAGACGCCAATGAGGGTTGGGCCACGAAGGAGCAGGCCCTGGCGATGATCGAATGGCTCGCGACGGACGGTCGCATTCAGTTTGTCGAACAACCCATGCCCGCATCGGTGCTGGCGAAGGATTGGGTATGGCTGAAACAACGGTCTCCGTTGCCGATTTTCGCCGATGAATCCTATCATCTGGCCGAAGATGCAGAGCGGGTGGCCGGGTGCTTTCACGGTGTGAACGTCAAATTGGTCAAAGCGGGCGGCATCACCCCGGCGGTCGAGGCGCTTCGGGCCGCACGGAAGCTCGGTCTCCAAACCATGCTCGGCTGCATGATTGAAACCAGTCTTCTCACAAGCGCCGCCGCGCACCTTGCCGAATTGTGCGACTATCTGGATCTGGACGGCAATCTGCTCATCAAGAACAATCCCTACGCCGGTGTCACAGCGGACAAGGGAATCCTCTCATTCATCCATGCTCCGGAGAGGTATGGCCTGCGCGCGAGCGCGGAAGGAAATTCGCCGGTGGGAACACCGAGGTTGCTGGTGTCCGGCTAAAGTCCTATCTTGCTCAACTCGGCTTCCAAAGCCATCTGGAATTGCTGCAGATCGGCGGCGGGAGGCCGATAACCCTGTCGCTCCGTCAGCAATCCGAGCCGGCCGGTTTGATCGAAGTGCCACTCGGCCTTGTTGCCGTCGCGGAAGGTGACTTTGCCGCTCGCGACCGCGCCGGGCCGGGCAATCTGGTCCACGCTGACGGAGACAGTCCCTCCTCCAACCGGAGGCTCCGCCGGCTTTAGACCCGCCGCGGCAGGCTGATTCAACGACGGTGTTCCGGCCGGGGGCGGAGCCCCCGCGCCGGTGAGTGTCCCCGCGAACGGCTTGGGGCGCTCCACGTCCTTGGGAGTCAATTTCAAATCGTCCACCAGAAACCGGACGTCCATATACGTCATTCGAATGCCCAGCTCGGACACGATCCGGTTTTGAATTTCCGAAAGTTTCAGCCCTTCCGCCACCCATGCGGCCACCTTCTTTCTTTGTGCCTCATCCAGGTTCATAATGTGCCTTGTCTCATATCCCTACGATCTTACCCAAAGTTTGCATCTTCACAGAGGAAAAAACAATTGCGCGGCTCCCGGTTTTTGGTTCAGCCGCCCCGGTTGAAGCAGAACCGCAGCGCGCGCTCGTAGTCCGACGGTGTGTCCATGTCGAAATCCAACCCGGCATCATCCGATTCAAAAACGGCCAATCTGTCCGCGTGCGATTCGAGAAACTGCCTGAGGTCGGCGGCCGGATGATCCCTCAGCGCATCAAACACGGATTTCGGCAGCAACACCGGATGGCGTGGCCGACCCTGACGCGAAGGCTGGCAAATCCTGTCTCGGTTCGCTGCCCCGAAATCCAGCAAGGCTTGCAAAGTTGCCGCTCTCAGGTGCGGTTGGTCCCCAAGAGCGATCATCCAATGCGTCAATTCTCCCTTCCAGCCACCCCAGGCGGCAGCGCGTTGAATCGAACTGAACATGCCACGGTCGGGGTCCGGATTGAAGATCCGATTTTCCACCGGGAAATGAAGCCGGTCCAGTTCCTCCTCGATTGCGTGGGCGTCCCTGGCGCACACAACGGCGATCTGCCCGCCCAGCAGTGATCTCCACGTTCCGATCAAATGACCGAGCACGGTCGTGTCACCCCAGGGCAATAGCAGCTTCGGCCGTCCCATTCGCCGCGAACTGCCGGCGGCGAGAACGATCACTCCGTAAGAAAAACTTTCCTTGCCTGGCTCACACATGCGATCTGCAGGATACCACTCCGCTCTCAAGACCTGAAGCCCTGTTCGGCATCCGCGCGGGATTTCTTCTTGCGCTACAAGCCGGGCCGACTCAACCTGCGTTCATTGATCCAGACCTCGTTCCATGGCCAGCCCTCAAGTGGTTGGAATCGGCGTATGAACCGGTTGTTCCACATGAAAACCGGCGTTGTCTGGCTCGTCATTTTTTGGAGCGGGATCCTGTTGGCCCCGATGCCGATGAACGCTGCTCCGAATCAGCCGGAGCCGAATGCCACCCTGCAGACACTGCCGTCCGACGGAAAGGCGACGACCCCGGCCGGCCCGGATGGTTCGGGAGCATTCGCCACCGGCCACTACCGCAACCTGTTTGTCGAGGCAGGGCATCCGCAACAGGAGGTGACGGCGAGAATCAATGCGGCTTTCCATCAGTTATTTCATGGCAACCCGGACTCACAGACGGTCTATTACCCGGCAGGCGCCAACTCCAACGGACCGCTCGGTTACGTCACCGACATCAAACATCATGATGTGCGCACCGAAGGGATGTCCTACGGAATAATGATCGCCGTTCAACTGGACCGGAAGGCCGAGTTCGATGCGATTTGGAACTGGGCAAAGACCTTCATGTACCACGACTCGCCCACGCACCCGTCCTACGGTTTCTTTTCGTGGTCCCTGAAGACGAATGCCGTTCCGAACAGCGAACTCGTGGCCCCGGACGGCGAGGAATATTTTGTCATGGCGCTCTACTTCGCCGCGAACCGCTGGGGTAATGGCGGAGGCATCTACAATTACCACACCGAGGCCGACCGGTTGCTGGCCAACCTCCGCCACCGCGCGCTCATCCATGGCTCGGTCATCATGCCTCGCGGAAATACGAACTCGATCGTCGTCACCGCCGGACCGCTCTTCAATGCCGACTATAAGATGGTTCGTTTTTCTCCCAGCAGCGAAGTGCCGGATCACACGGATCCTTCCTATCATCTGCCCGCGTTTTACGAGTTGTGGGCGCGCTGGGGTCCGCGGGCGGATCGGGATTTCTGGACCGGGGCCGCCTCGGCGAGCCGCGACTTCTTTCAGCGCGCCACGGACCGCATCACGGCCCTGGCGCCGGACTATGCGAATTTCGACGGCACACCACACGCCAGTTCGTGGAACAAAGGGACGGTGAATTTTAGATTCGATGCGTGGCGCACGGCGATGAACTGGTCCATGGACTGGTCCTGGTGGGCAAAGGACGCCCGCGAAAGACAACTGAGCGACCGGCTGCAGGCGTTTTTCGAATCCAAAGGCATGCCCGTTTACGGGTGCCAGTTCACTCTGGACGGAAGCAGGCAACTGGATGATGGACACGCGCCGGGTTTGGTGGCAATGAACGCCGTGGCCAGCCTGGCAGCCACCGACCCGCGGGCGCGCGAATTCGTGGATGCGCTCTGGAACACGCCGGTCCCCGACGGAATCGAGCGCTATTACGACGGCCTGTTGTACCTGATGGCCCTGCTCCATTGCAGCGGCGCGTATCGCATCTGGTTGCCGTCTTAACCCCGCCGTGAGGCCCGGCAATGCCGGAAGATCATAAAAATGAAGTGGCATGATCGCTGGAACTGATCTCGTTCGCCGCCTTGGCCTGACTTGCTGCAGGCAGCTTTATCATGCCCTTGGCAGGCAGGATCGGCGGGTCGCACTTTGGAAAAAGGGCTCCGCGCTCGCCGCCATTTGTGCTCTTGCCTTCCTTTGCGATGCTCATGCCATCGGCCAGACTCAATACGTGCAGAACGTTTCCAGTCCCGGCAGCTTCCCCATCGTTCGACAAAATGTTCCGGCGGTCCTCCTGGTGGACACAAACGACTGGGCGGGCGTCGCGCGCGCCGTCGGTGATTTGCGGGCGGACATTGTGCGGGTCACCGGCTGCACGGCTATGATTGCGCACGAGGAAGGAGATTTGGGAACCCATGTCATTCTCATCGGCACCCTCGGCAGAAGTCCGCTGATCGATCGATTGGTTCGTCACAGGAGACTCGATGTATCGCAAATCGCCGGCAAGTGGGAATCGTTCCTGATCCAGCTCGTGCCGGATCCGCTGCCCGGTGTTGCCAGTGGCCTGGTCATCGCCGGCAGCGACAAGCGCGGAACCCTCTATGGCATCTACGATCTGTCCGAGGAGATCGGCGTGTCGCCCTGGTATTGGTGGGCGGACGTGCCGGTTCGACATCAGGATGAACTCTTTGTGAAACCGGGGCGATATGTGCAAGGGCCGCCGGCGGTCCAATATCGCGGCATTTTTTTGAACGACGAAGCGCCGTCGCTCACGGGTTGGGTGAAGGAAAAATACGGCGATTACAACCACGGCTTCTACACGAACGTCTTCGAGCTCCTGCTCCGCCTGAAAGCCAATTACCTCTGGCCCGCCATGTGGAACAATTGCTTCAACGAGGACGATCCCCTGAATCCAAAGCTCGCCGACGAATACGGCATCGTCATGGGAACGTCCCACGTCGAACCCATGATGCGGGCGGACAAGGAATGGAACCGGAAGGGTTACACCGCTGCCGAATGGAACTACGACATTCACCCAAACGAGCTCCGCGCGTTTTGGAAGGAGGGCATCGAGCGAAACAAGGCTTGCGAAAATATCATCACCCTCGGCATGCGCGGGAAGATCGATACCCCGATGTCGGAGTCCGCGAACATCGCGTTGCTGGAAAAAATCGTGGCGGCCCAACGACAGATCATCTCGGATGTCATGCACACCAACCCCGCGGCGGTGCCCCAGCTCTGGGCGTTGTACAAGGAGGTGCAGGAGTATTACGAAAAAGGGATGCGGGTGCCGGAGGATGTGATCCTGCTCTGGTGCGATGACAATTGGGGAAATCTCCGCCGGTTGCCGACCCCCGAAGAGCGGCGGCGAAGCGGCGGCGCCGGAATCTATTACCATTTCGATTATGTCGGCGGGCCGCGGAATTATAAATGGGTCAACACGGTTCCCATCACGAAGGTTTGGGAGCAGATGAACCTGGCATATCACTACGGCGCCAACCGGATTTGGATCGTGAACGTCGGGGGGCTGAAGCTGAAGGAATTTCCCACGGAATTCTTCCTGAAGTTCGCCTGGGACCCGGAAAAATGGCCGAAGGAAAGAATCCAGGCGTACACCCGCCTCTGGGCCGCGCGTGAATTCGGCCCGGCCGATGCCCCGCAAATCGCCGATATCATTTCCAAGTACACGAAATACAACGGCCGGCGGAAGCCGGAGCTGCTCGAGCCGGCCACATTCAGCCTGGTGGATTATCAGGAGGCGGACAGGGTATTGGCCGATTGGAAATCCATCACAGCCGAAGCGGAACAACTCTATCAGCGCCTGCCCGCGAATGCCCGGAACGCCTTCTTCGAACTGGTGCTTTATCCGACCAAGGCCTGCGAGCAGGTGAACGAACTCTACATCATAGCCGCGAAAAACAGGTTGGAGTCGGGCCAGGGCCGGGCCGGCGCGAATGACCTTGCCACGCGAGCCCGGGAGCTGTTCCAAGCCGATGCGGACTTGTCCGCGTACTACAATCACACTCTGGCGGATGGCAAGTGGGACCATATCATGGATCAGACGCACATCGGCTACAATTCCTGGCAGCAACCGCCGAGCAACAACATGCCTCGACTTTCCGAACTCGATGTTCCTGCGAAGGCGAAACCAGGCGTTGCCGTGGAGGGTTCGACGTCGGCGTGGCCGGGCGCCACCAACGAGGCGGTCTTGCCGGAGTTCGATGTGTTCAACCAGCCCCGGCATTACATCGACGTGTTCAACGAAGGCCGCGCGCCATTCAAGTTCTCGGCCGTGAGCAGCGCTTCCTGGATTGTGGTAACCCCGGCAGACGGAATGGTGGACAAGGAACAACGTCTATGGGTGACGGTGGACTGGAGCAAGGCGCCCGGCGGTTCGGAACGCGGCCGGGTGAAAATCACCGGTGCCGGGACGGAGCCGGTCACAGTGAACGTCGAGATGTTCAATCCACGGACACCGAAACGGGAGGCGTTGAAGGCTTTCGTGGAAACCGACGGTTATGTTTCCATCGAGGCGGAGCATTACACCCGGAAGATCGATGCCGGCGAGGCCCGGTGGGAAAGGATTGAGGATCTGGGGCGGACCGGGTCGTCCATGTCGATCTTCCCGGTGACGGCGCCGAGTGCGCTGCCGCCGCAAAATTCACCCCGCCTGGAATATCGGATGTATCTTTTCAATCCGGGAATGGTGGAGGTTGAAGCCCTCCTTTCGCCGACGCTGAATTTCATTCCTGGCCGGGGCTTGCGATTCGCGATGTCGTTCGACGACCAACCGCCGCGGATGATGATCGCCGTGCCGGAGGGCTTCGTCGTTGATAACGGAAATCGGGACTGGGAACGGTCCGTGAAGGACAGCGTCCGCGCCGTCCGATCCACTTTCAGCCTGGCGCACACGGGTTACCACACGTTGAAAGTGTGGATGGTGGATCCGGGAGTCGTCTTGCAGAAGCTGGTTGTGAACCTCGGAGGCGTGAAGCCAAGCTACTTGGGTCCGCCCGAGAGCTACCGCGGTGAGTGACTTTCGAGCTTCGACAATAGTCCGCAAGAATTTCCCTTGTATTCCTATCCTATTGCTCGAACCATCGGTTTCAACCATGAAAGCTTTTGCAACCTCCCATTCCATTCCGAGCCGGGCGGCGCATCTTCTGGCGGCCTTGTTCCTGTGCGTCCTTGTATCACCGGCGCCGGCGGCCATGCCCGGCGCCGGGACAAACGAGGATTTTTCGGCGGTACCCGGACAGTAGTGATCTCGTCCTCGCCGGTCATGTCAAAAACTCAGTTCTCCTTTGAAGCCGCGGTCGCCTGCCGCGTTGAAGCCGGGCGAAAACCGGAGGATGGCGGGGCAAGGTACCCAATTCGGCGACGGCTCCAAATCCCAAACCCGGGACGCCAAACCAAGCAGGAGAACAATGTCAAAATTCTAGGACCGACCCCTGCACGACCCCTTCACTGCCTTCTTGCTCCAGTGCACAGTAGCCGGCTTCACCTGGCTTGTTGAGCTGCCGCCGATCCGGATCATGAATTCCCCTGGTTCCCAATCGTATTCCAGTTTGCCATTATAGAATTTCAGATCTTCAGAGGTGATGCGGAACGTCACTTCCTTGGTCTCGCCCGGCTGCAAGCGCACTGTTTGGAACCCCCGCAAGTCCTCCACGCTGCGCGTCACGCTGGCCACCGGCTGGCTGAGGTACAACTGCACCGTCTCCTCACCAGCACGCTCCCCCGTATTGGTCAGGCCGACCGACGCCACCAGCGTCTCCTCATCTGCCAGCGCGGTTTTGCTCAGCTTGACGTCCCCGTAGGAAAACGTCGTGTAGCTCAAGCCGTAGCCGAACGCATACAATGGGTCATTCGGCACGTCGAGGTAACGGGAAACATACCTATATCCCGGATCCCCCGTGTAGGGACGCCCCGTGTTCTTGTGATTGTAATAGATGGGGATTTGGCCGACATTGCGCGGAAAGGTCGCCGTCAGTTTTCCCGACGGATTGTAATCGCCGAACAGCACATCGGCCACGGCATTGCCCGCTTCGGTGCCGCCAAACCAGGTTTCGAGAATCGCGCCGCAATGCTTCGCTTCCCAGGTCAACGTCAACGGCCGGCCGTTCATCAGCACCAACACGAGCGGTTTGCCGGTTTCCACCAGCGCTCGCAAAAGTTCCTTTTGACTTTCCGGAAGTCCGATGTCGCTGCGGCTCGCGGCCTCGCCGCTCATGCCGGAGGATTCCCCCAGCACCGCCACCACCACGTCCGCGCGGGCCGACACTGCCACCGCTTCCGCCACCATCTCTTGCGGCGAACGACTGTCCACCGGAATGTCATCGCCGAACGCCTTCAGCGTTGCCCGCAGCGCAGGATCATCGACGAGGTTTGCGCCTTTCGCGTGCAGGAGCGTCACCGCGGAACCGGCCACGTTGCTGATCCCCGTCCGAACGCTGACTGCCTGTCGCCAGTCGCCGGCGGCGCGCCAACTGCCCAGCAGATTCTGCTGGTCATCCGCCAGCGGACCCACCAACGCAATGATCCCGGATTTCCTCAAGGGGAGAATCTGCCGGTCGTTCTTCAGCAGGACAAACGATTGCTCCGCGAATTCCCGCGCGGCTTTCCGGTTTTCCGGCGTGAGGATTTCCCTGCGGGCCCTTTCCTCCGTGCAGCCGCGATAGGGATCGGCAAACAACCCGAGCTTGTACTTTGCCTCGAGTATTCGCCGGCAGGCTTGATTGATCATTGACTCTGAGATTTCTCCGTGCGCGGCCAGTTCCGGCAAATACTTGAGGAAGGTCTCGCTCACCATGTCCATGTCCACCCCGGCTTTCAGGGCCAATTCGGCATCCTTTCGCAAATCGCCCATGCCGTGCTCGCTCAATTCATTGATGGCCGTATAGTCGGTGACGACGAAGCCTTGGAAGCCCCACTGCGTTCGTAGCAGGTCCGTGAGCAGCCAGCGATTGGCCGTTGCCGGCACCCCGTTGATCTCATTGAAGGAACACATGACGCTGCCGGCTCCGGCCTCCACGGCCGCCCGGTATGGCGGCAGATAATATTCGTACATCTGGAGGCGGCTCATATCCACGGTGTTATAGTCCCGGCCCGCCTGCACCGCGCCGTATAAGGCAAAATGCTTCACGCATGCCATCAGCGCGTTGCTCCGGCTGAGGTCGCCGCCCTGGTAACCACGCACCATCGCCCGAGCGATCTGCGCGCCCAGATACGGGTCTTCCCCCGCTCCTTCCGCAATTCTTCCCCAGCGCGGGTCCCGGGCGATATCCACCATTGGCGAGAACGTCCAGTTCAAGCCATCGGCGCTCGCTTCAGCCGCGGCAATGCGCGCGCTCCGCTCGATCGAATCCAGGTTCCAGGTGCAAGAGAGCCCAAGCGGGATCGGAAAAACCGTCTTGTGGCCGTGAATGACATCGTACCCGAACAGCAGCGGGATACCCAAACGGCTCTCCATTACGGCCAGCGATTGCAGCTTCCGCACCGCCTCCGGTGTGTAGGTGTTAAAAACCCCACCCACCAAGCCCTGGCGAATTTTTGTTTCCGCGTCCTTGCTAAGCACCGGCCCGGTCACATCGAAGCCCACGGACAGCAGATTCAATTGCCCGATTTTTTCCTCCAGCGTCATCCGGCTCATCAAATCGCCAATGAAGGCGCTCATTTGGGGATCGATGGCCGGCGGTTGGGCATAAAGGCAGCTCGACATCATCACCCCGATCAAGCCCATGATCAGTCTGGTTCTTTTCATTTCTCATTGCAGTCTTCCGAGGTTTTTCGTGCTCATATCATAGTTCTCCTTTGCAGGCTTCATGTAAACCGCCGGGAAAAGTCATCCATAAAACTTGATCAGGATTCCCTCCACCTGATCAGGAGTAGCCTTCATGCTTGAAGCCTGTTCACGAACGAAGATTTCGTGATCGAGAAAATAAAGAGGTTGTTCACCACGCGGAACAAATATCCGCAACACGGTCTTTCCTTGGTGAACAATGAAATCCACAGCCACCGAAATCACGGGTTTGATTGATTGTGTGGTAATTTCGCGAATCCGCTTCAGCTCGCGGTCCTTGATCGTCGGCGAATCGCAGTCAACGCCAACTACTCCGCACTTGTCATCGACGCCCAGGAAAATCGTGCCGTTGTTCGTGTTGGCGAACGCCACAATCGCTCTAGCGAGGTGCTCATCAGCAAGACCCCGCTTAAACTCGATCGATTGTGATTCACCATCTTTCAGCGCCTGCTCAAGCGAGGCTGCTTGCGGACGGTGCCGCCAGTCCTCGACTGCAAGGAACACGATCACAACCGCCAAGGCGGTCAGCCAGGATGCCAACGTCGCAATTGCGTTGAAGACGATATGCTGGCGAATCACATGCTCCTCGCCAGTGACTTCTTTGGGTATAATAATTGTGCCGACGTCATCGCCTCGTGCGTCCAGAATGGGCTTGGAGACGAGCAGATACGACTTGCCGCCTCGCTGGATCAATCCACGTGTTTTTGCCAGCTCGGAAACGGATCTCGGTTCCACTTTGAGTGGAAACCAGTCAGCCTCGAACAGCAAGTTGTCCGAATCATCGATGATCGCATAATCCACCTGAGCTGATATTTGCCGGGTATGAACCTTTAAGGCTTCCTCAATTGTGGAGCCAAATTCGTGACCGGCGCTCTTTAGAATCTCATCTGGAGCGTTAATATCTTGAGGATTCCAGATCCCCAAAGCGACAACGCCTCCTTTGACCTTTATTGCAAACTCTCTCCAGGTTTCGCCCGTTTCCTTTACTTTTACGGTCTTCGGTTCGGTGAGAATTGAATCGTCAAGCAGTTTGGCGTGGCCAATCAGGTCGGGAATGAACCCGGCCGTTTCAACAACTATTCCATCCGACGTGAACACGAATACATGTGGAGCTTGGATATCTTCCGATTGGCGAAATGCCGTCAGATCCCATTTGTCTTTGTAAGCAATCTCCGCGACAACTTCGTCAGTCCATTGCTGCAACTGCAGCTCTGCTGATTTATAAACCCCGTGACGAACGAAAAGGTATTGGGCAACTGCAATAAGCGAAAACAAAAGTGCGAAAACCACGGCGAACATCGGGGCGCGTTTACGAATCACCCTGTAAATGAACTTTGCGGAAAAATTGTCTGTGGCCGCAGAATTCATTGAAACTCTCCTCCGGAGGCGCGGTCGAGGATGGCGGGGAGGCGGGCAACGGAAGGATGAAGTATGAAGGCTGAAGGCTGAAGGATAAGAATTTCAGCCTTTAGCGTTTGGCCTTTAGCATTCATGACAGTTCACCCCTGAACGCTTTGTCCAAGATCGAAGGCAACAAAGCGTCCAGCTCGGCGGCGGTCTCGGCTTGCAGGCGCTTGAGCGCGTCCACCTCCGCCTGCAACGCGTCCAGTTCGGACACGATCCGGCGCTGCTCGGGGAGCGCGAATGGCGGAAGGCGAAGAGCTAAGACTTTTTCCTTCGAGATGTTCTTCATCGTCGGCGACGTGCCGGATGCACCCCGTTCGATCTGATATCGTAACGGTGGCGATTTCAAAACTTGCTCCATGTATTCTGGCAGAACATTTCGAGGTTGGTGAAAAACAAATCGGAATGTCTTGTCGCTCAGCATCAATTTCGGGCGCGTCTTTCGAACCAACGCACACGCGCCAACGAGCTCAACCGTGTTCGCCCTGCTCATAATGAAATCTCCGCGGTGAACTTCCAGTGCAGATGGAACGTCGAAGGAAACGGGCAATGCCTTGTTCTCATGTTCATCAAAGATCCCGAATGACACCGCGCCAACCTTAAGCACACCCCATTCGTCAGAGGATGCCTGGCGCCCGTCGGTCGCGGGACTCTTCCCGCTCTCAATGCGCGAAACGAAGTTACTGAGAGGAATCCAATCGCCCTGCGGTGTTTCGCCGAACGTTACGCGACGGTGCGAAGTCAACATCGCCTCGGCTTCTTCGGCGGCTTGGTGGCGGAGGGTGCGGGCCTCGTGGATTTGGGCGGCCAGTTCGTTAATCCGCGCCACCACCCGCCGCTGCTCCGCCAATGGCGGCAGCGGGATTTCGCATTTAAAAAGCGCTTCCGGATTTAGCGTGCGCCTCCGGTCGCCCATGCCGCTTGCACGAGAACCAAGATCCTGCCAAAACGCAGGGCGACGCATCAACCAACCGAGGAAATCTCGGTCGAGTTTCTTCTCGTCGCAGAGAAACGTGGGGAATTGCGGCGACAGATACTTGCCCGCGAACTTCTTGGAACTGAGCGCCAACGCGCCTTCCCACCCAAAGAGCTGGCTCATCACGACATGCTCGGCTTTCAGTTGATAGAAGAGGCGGTAGCTCGTCTTGCCATTCTCAATGGGCTCGCGATCAAACAGACCGCGTCCAAAGCTGAGGACTCCGACCATCGGATAGCTAGTCGCCGCATCCACCGGGAATCGTTCCAGATCGAGCCGTAGCACCTCCCCCAGCCGCACGGTTGGCCACGGGGTTTTGACAGGATGAACAGGGTTTACAGGATTGGCTTTCATATGTTCCGCGCGTGCTCGTTCTTCATCCTGTCTATCCTGTTAATCCTGTCTCCATCTCCGGGTCTTGTGTTTGCTCCTGGGTAATCTGTTTGACGCTGTAATACATCCGTCATACATTGGCTGCGGTTCGAGGGACAAAAGTCGGCCCTGTGCCGTGTGAGAGTCGCGTTTAGGCGCTTCGCTCCTATATCCCTCAACCACCGCGTAAGCGGTTTGAATTTGCAGGCAAGCGCAGGGTTTGTAGAGGTCGCCGGCAACGGTGGCAGCCCGAAGGGGTGGGATCCTAGAACCTGGGGTCTGCAAAAAGACATGGAGCCATGAGCATCACCATCCAATTGGATTTGCCGGAAGCGCTCGTGAATGAAGCGCGGGCCAGCGGATTGCTCGAATCCGCTTCCATGGGCGATCTCCTCATGGCGGAATTGCGCCGCCGCAAGGCTGCCGCCGAACTGAACAACGTGCTGTACGAGATTCGCGCGCAGCCTGGTGAGCCAATCTCGGAGGCGGAAATTCAAACCGAGATGAAGGCCGCGAGGAGGGACCGGCAGGGGCGTGAAACTGGTCGTTGACACCAACACGACCACTTCCGGAACACTTTGGCAGGGACCGCCGGTCCAACTTTTATCCGCCGCCCTCGGAGGCCAAGCCCAATTATTCATGTCCCTGCCCATGCTTCTGGAGTTGCGGGAAACGCTCCAACTCCCCAAGTTCGCGCAGCGACTGGCCGGCCGGGGTGAAACCGCCGAATCACTGGCTGTCCGTTTCCGCGCCGCCTGCCTCGAAGCTGTCCCCGCCAAGATCACGCCGCCCGCTGAGTTGCGCGATCCCGATGACACCGATGTCCTCGCTTGCGCCGTATCCGCCAGGGCCGATGCGATCGTGACTGGCGACCAGGACTTGCTGACGCTGGGATCTTTCCAGGGCATCCCGATCATAAACACAGCGGAGGCGCTCAAACGACTGGGTCTTGCCTGATTCATTTACCGTGTTTTGTGAGCAATTTCTGGATATTGCCCATGATTTCCGCAATGCGCTGCTCTTTCTTCAGGATGTCGGCGGCAAGCTGGGTGGGCGGCAGATGCGTGATGTCTTCCTTGGCGCGTGGGTTCTTGCGGTCGAGGTTGCAGCCATTGGCCAGCAATTCGGCGGCGGGCACTTTCCAGGCGTGCTCGTTTTCATTGCGCTTGGTGCCAGGGCCAGGTTGGTCCCACCACGCGATTAGCGGCGCGAATTCCTCGAACTGGATGGGCGCGGTCTTGGTATAGTTCTTCCGACCTTCGGGCAGCGGTTGTTCGTAATACCAGACCTCCCGTGTCGGTCCGGAGCGGTCGAAGAACAGGATGTTCGTGGGGATGCTGGTATAGGGCGCGAACACGCCGTTGGGCAGGCGGACGATGGTGTGCAGGCTGAATTCCTTGAGCAGCTCTTCCTTGATGCGGGCGCACACGCCATCGCCGAACAGCGTGCCGTTGGGGACGACCACGGCGGCGCGGGCGGAACTGAGTGTCGAGCGTCGAGCGTCGAGCGTCGAGAGAGTGGCGGGATGCCGACGCAGCTTCCGCATAATCAATTGCAGGAATAGCAGCGCTGTCTCGGAGGTCTGTTTATCTTCCGGGAAATTGCCCTGGATGCCCTTCTCCTCTTCGCCGCCGAAGGGTGGGTTGGTGAGGATCACATCCACGCGGTCGCGTTCGCCTATGTCGGTGAGCTTGAAACGTAGCGAGTTGCCGGGGTCAATCTGCGGAGCATCAAGGCCGTGCAGGAGCAGGTTCATCTGGCAGAGCAGATACGGCAGCGTCTTGGGCTCGCAGCCGAACAGGCTCTTTTCCTGCAAGACGCGGCGATCGGCCACGGTTTTGACCTGCTTTGACAAATGATTATACGCCTCGACGAGGAAGCCGCCCGTGCCGCAGGCGGGGTCGAGCACGGTTTCGCCGAGGCGCGGGTCGGTGACAGAGACCATGAGGCGCACAACGGCGCGCGGGGTGTAGAACTCACCGGAATCGCCCGCGGCGTCGCGCATTTCGCGGAGCATGGATTCGTAGAGCGCGCCGAGCGTGTGCAACTCGTCGCTGGCGGTGAAGTGGATGCCGTTGAGCTTGTTGATGACATCGCGCAACAAGTAACCACTGACCATGCGGTTCTGCACGCCCCGAAACACCGTGGCGATAACCTCGCGGGCGTCAGCGACGCCGGGCGCATTTGAACTGGTGAGCGTGCGAAGGTAGCGGAACAAGCCCGGCCCGCGCCCGCTGGTGGCCCTCCGCAAGGAGTTCGGCAGAGTGGTTTCCTCGTTGTTAATGAAGGCGAGGAGTTCATCGCCGGTGATGCCGTCGGACTTGGCGGCCCAATCGCGCCAGCGATAGGGCGGTTCGATGGCAGGCTTGAACTTTTTCGTGGCGAGCTTGGCCTCACCTTCGCGCTGAAGTTCCAGGTCATCGAGGAATTTCAGGAACATGATCCAAGTGAGCATCGGCAGGCGGTCGAGATCGCCATTGAGCCCCTTGTCCTTGCGCATGATGTCGCGCGCGGATTTGATAAGAGAACCAAGAGATTGAGCGGTGGTGGGTTGGGTAACAGATTTGGTCATCGGTCAATAAAACGTGAGGGCCGAAGGCCCGCAATGTGATAGCCCGGGCTGGAGCGAAGCGAAGGCCCGGGAGGCCCGGGAAACGTGATCAATTACATCCCTCTCGCCCTGTAAGGGCGGCACAAACCCCACGCCAAAACGAAATTCAATCCCATGCATAGTTTCAGCCTTTAGCCTTTCCCCGTCATTACGCAGTTTATTACGCAGTTGTTGGCGGTATTACGCAATTCCGAATACCGTGAGGGTCGAAGGCGATGATGGGTTTGTGTTTCGTGCCATGTGATTCTTGAATACCTATTTAAATACCCACATAAATGGTTACTACCTATTTGGAGGCTTTTCTCCATTTGGCAGCCGGACCGCGGCCCAGGCAGGTCAGGCGGGCGGCTTTCTTCTGGCGTTTCAATACCTGTCGTATCAAATCCACGCCCACGCCGAGGCATTCGTTCTGGAGGTCCGAAAAGCTGAAGTCGCCTGGCTGCCGAGCGATGGCGGCCTCGATCAGCGCCGTCTTCTCGCCATGAGGGGCTTTGAGCTTTCCGACGCGCTGCTCAAACTCCTTGCACGCCTGTGTGAGGATGAACAGGAGAAAACCCGTTGTCGGCCAGGGGTCATGCTTGCCCTCGTGCCAACCTTGAGAGCTCTGCTCAAGGACCTCATAGTACCGTTCCTTGTTCTCTTCAATGATGCGTTCCAGGCTGATATATCGGCCTGCCTCGATTCCGCAATGATAGGCTGCCAGCAGGAACAGCAGCCGCGACACCCGGCCATTTCCGTCCCTGAACGGATGGATACAGAGAAAATCCAGATTCAGCGCCGCGGCCAGGATCACCGGCGGCACCCATTTATCCCGGACACCGTCCTGCCAGAGCCTGACCATCTCGGCGATAGCCTTGGGCGTCTTCTTCGCCGGAACGGTTTTGAAGCGGACACGGCTCCGGCCATCGTCGTAGGTTTGGATGATGTCCACGTCCTTTTCCTTGTATTTGCCAGCATCCCAGATTTCACCCCGGCAAAGCTTATGGAGCCGTTTGATCGTGGCTTCGGAGATGGGGAGATTGGCGCCGCTCTCGTGGATGAGCTTCAAGGCATCGCGGTAACCGCGCACCTCCTCCTCGTCCCGGTCGCGCAAGGCTGGTTTGCCGAAGATGAGCGTGCCGATGCGCGACTTGTCCACCTCGACACCCTCGATACGATTCGATGAAATGGCGCTCTCGATCAAGGCGTGCTCGCGGAGCGCTTTGAGCTTTTGTGGTGACTGGCGGGTGAACAACTCTTGTTTCCCGCGCGCTTCGGCTAAGTCCGTCAAATACCACGCCGCCCGCGTGGGCAGCGTGGGTGGTTCAGCGGCAAGTTGGCGCAGGGTCATCATAGCATGGAGGCAACGCTAAAGGCCGAATGCTGAATGCTAAAGTTCAACCTTCCCTTTTGGTGTGGACCCCGGGATTGCGCGGTTTTGGGTGGGAAGTGTATTCGTTTTGAGAGCATTAATAAATTCGACCTTCTGCCCGATTTCCGGACTTCATCGGCCTGTTTCACTGACAATGCGAACTTCTACGTCCTCGATGCGAACGGGAGATATCACTAATCGGTTAGTCGCTTGTTGGAAATATTGATGTGCGCCCCGTTCAACCAGGAATCGGTCAAATGCATCGTCTTCCGATCGTGGAATGAATATTGGATTTGTTTGCTGCGGACCCGCAACTGAATCCCTTTGCCGATGTTCTAATTCGATGACTTCGAGTTCGACCTTCCGAGCTTCTGCGATCAGTCTTCTATGTTCGACGGGGTGGTCCACGACCTTACAATAAATCTGTACGATTGCCCAAATCGAACCAATCGCTAGTGAAGTGGCTGTTAGGCGTGCTACCAATTTTGTCGGGGACCCATGATTTAGTGTTTTCAGGCGGAGACGTTCGTCTACTCGTAGCGGACGCCCCTTTCTAAAAAATACATAGGGTGAAAAGCGAAAGGATTCGTGGTTGGGGTCAGTGGCGAGACGGCCAATTTCGTAGGCTACGTTGAAATCGAAAAGAAAATTCACCACGTCAAAAAGTGCAACAGAATCAGACTCTCGCCCGACCACTGCGATTTCTATTTCTTTCATAAAATCAACAAAGGGACAATCGGACATCAATCGTCCATAAACTCATGGAGTGTGTCTGAGATAATGAAGAATGCTTCCCGACGTGAGTTCTTCAAGATCTGTCTTTTTCATGTGGCATACAGCAGCGTTTGCAGTTGGTTGACAGCTTTTCCGAGTTTCTCAAGCCCTCCAAAATGCTGGGCAATTTCTGCCACGTTGCCATGTTGTGAAATCGGCGGGACTTTCAGCACGTCGGGCAGGGTGAATTGGAGTTCGCCATCAGTGGCGTATTTTTCCAGGAGGTCGTTCAGGATTTCACGGGCTTCCGGAGCGAAGTAGCCGAAGAAGGCCGCTTGTTGCTTCCTCAGGCGGTCGGCTCGCTGGCGGCGGGTGACCATGGGCCCGTTGAAGGCGAGATGGCAAAGCAAGTCGAACGGGTCGGCATCCGGCTTGCCCGCCTGGAACGCCAGAGTCGTAAAATCTATCCCACGCTGGGCCAGCATTTCCATTAATTCCTTCCGCGCTTCCGGTTCGCTCCAGCGCTCCCGCAATTCCGCCGTGCTTGGGCAGATCGACCGCACTTTCTCGGCGGTGTAGTCCGTGAGCTTGACGACACGCAATTGCTTGCCGTCGGAGTCCAGTTCGTAAACGAGCTGGGCGGCGATCTCCACCTGGCCACCGTCGAAATAATACTTCCGCCGCCCACCGGGCGAATTGTCGATGACGACGGCAGGCCGATTTGTATCTGTCCCTTCCTCACCCCCTGTCCCGGTTTCATCTTCCGGTTCTTCGGGCCTTTCCACCTCGGTATTCCTGGTTTTCCCGTATTCATCGATCTCTTCGACGGTCGCGAAGGCGGGATCGCCGTCGAAGGCCGTGTCGGCGAAGTTGCGCGTGGCCGTGCCGGTGTAGTCGAGGATGTTGAACCAGAGCTTGCCGTAGTCGTCGCGCACGCGGGTGCCGCGCCCGATGATTTGCTTGAACTCGACCATCGAGTTGACGAGACGCACGAGCACGACGTTGCGGCAGGTGGGCGCGTCGAGGCCGGTCGTGAGCAGTTGCGAGGTGGTGAGGATGACAGGCGTGCGCGTCTCCACGTCCTGAAACCGTTGCATATGGCCGCGCCCGATGTCGCCTTCGTCGGCGGTGACGCGGCAGACGTAATCGGGGAATTGCTGGACGAGGTCGGCGTTCAGGTTGTTCAGCGCGGTGCGCATCTCGGATGCGTGTTCCTGGTCCACGCAAAAGACGATGGTCTTGGCGAACCGGTCGGTCTTTTTCAGGAAATCGGTGAGGTGCTTCGCAATGACTTCCGTGCGCTTCAACAACGCCACTTTTCGCTCGAAATCCGCCGTGGTGTATGCCCCGTCAGGAATTCGGCGGCCGTAACGGTCGAGGTCCTCCTTGCTTGGACGCCAGCCGGCGGCATCCCATTGCGTGACGATGCGGTAAACGCGGTAGGGCGCAAGGAAACCGTCGTCAATGCCCTGCTTGAGGCTGTACGTGTAAATCGGGTTGCCGAAGTAAAGGTAGGTGTCCTTGTTCTCTTGCCGCAACGGTGTTGCCGTCATCCCGAGTTGATATGCGGGCTGGAAGTAATCGAGAATCTCGCGCCAGTTGGAATCTTCCTTGGCGCTCCCGCGGTGGCACTCGTCCACGATGATGAGGTCGAAGAAATCTCTGGCGAACTCTTTGTAGAGGCCTGGGCGATTCTCGTCCTCCGCGATGGATTGATAGGTTGAGAAGTAAAGTTCGCGCCCGTGCGTGACTTTTCCACCCTCGATCTTCCACCGGGCGTCGCCGAACGGGGCGAAGATTTTGTCCTTTGGGTCGTCCACGAGGAAATTGCGGTCCGCAAGATAGAGGATGCGTGGTTTCCTGGTGGGATCGCCTTTGGCGTTCCATTTCGAAGACCACAGTTTCCAGCAAATGTGAAACGCAACGATGGTCTTGCCCGTCCCGGTGGCCATCGTGAGCAACACCCTGCGTTTGCCTTGCAGGATGGACTGGACGGCGGCATTGATGGCGATTTCCTGATAGTAGTGGGGGATCTTGCCCGATATCAGGTTGAAGGGAGTGAGGAGGCGCTCGACGGCGGTCTCGTCCGGGAGCTTCTCGTTGGCACGAAGCCGCGACCATAGTTCGGATGGAGGGGGAAATGCCTGGATGTGACGTTCCAAGCCGGTGATGAAATCGCATTCGATGATGTCTGTGCCATTTGTGGCATAGGCGAATTTCAAACCGAGGATGGCGGCGTAGTCCTTGGCTTGCTGCAATCCGGAAGCAGCGTGTTCCTCGTCAGATTTTGCCTCAACGACCGCAAGCGGGAAATCCCGGGTGTACCGGAGAATATAATCGGCGCGTTTCCCGGGTCGGCGCGTGGCCCGGTTGCCCTGAACGACAATGCGTCCGTCCGTGAAAATGGGCTGCTCAGCGATTGAATGCGGGTCATCATCCCACCCCGACGCCTGGATTTTGGGCGTGATCAACCTGCGACAAGTATCGGCCTCGTTCATTTTCTGACGGCCCACCCAATGGATTCCGGGACGCCCAGCGACAGAAAATCACAAATCGAGCTCGATTTCCAGCCTTCATTTGCAGCCCTTGAGGACTACTACTCTCCAACCGAACATGTTGAAATCTCGGCATGTTTACCGATCAACTCTGGCGTTTTGACCCGGCTAAACCGCTTGTCGAGTGATCGATCTGGGATTTTTCGTGAAATCTCAGTTCTTGACCAGCGTAATGCTGCCGTCCCGGCTCACGCGCGCGATGAAAGGAGGCTTTGTCGTTTCGCAAAGTCTTTTCATTCCTGGCAAAGCCTTGACGAAGATTTGGCCGACCTCCGCACCGCTCAGATCCCCTCGTGCAGTCAGAACAAAGGCGCGCACGTTGGCCGCGATCAATGCTTGAAGTTCAACTGCCCGGTAGCGGATGTTCTTGTCCTTTGTGAGAACGACCCAGCCTTGTTTGCCTACTGCGGCGAGCCAGACCTCGTCTTTCGCATCTTGTGGAAAATGATCGTCGTGAACACGAACGTCCTCGCCCGCTTCGCGGAGCGCGTCCGTAATGATTCTTCGGCCCAGAGACCGGTCGACGAAGAAGATCAATCGCCCAAGCAGGCCCGTCAGCATTCGCTTGAATTCGTCAGGACTGGGGAAATCCTCAGGCGGCAAGCTGAAGCTCGCACCGGACTGCTTCTTCGACATGTCCTGGTTGGCAGCCATAATCCTCGGCAAGTTCATCAACTGACTCGCCCGCCTTGTAACGCTCCGCGATGATGGCCGTCGCAATGCCCGTTCCTGCTATGGTCGGGCGGCCGAAGGAGATCCAGGGGTCAATGACGATCACCTTTGGTTCATCCAGTTGGCGCTTGCGTGTGAAGGGATAGAGGCGCGTCGCCAAGCCGGTTTCATCGTGTTCCACCCGCCGCAAGTGGGCAGCCAGCATATCTTTCATCGCCAACTGCCCGGCTTCCGAGACGGCAATGAGTTTCTCGAAACGTGACAGGAACAGGGCGATACCATCCGTCTGAAATTTATGGTCCGCCAATGGATGCCGAGAGCCAAACTGCTTTCTCACGTAGTCCAGTGCGATGCGAACCTTGGGTAGAGAAATGTCGTGCTCCCGCCGGATCGCGTCCAGGACATGCGCTTCAACCATGTTCACGAATGAAAGTGAGGGCAGTTTGGAGTCTGGCAGTTCGACGATTGGATTGAAAAACTTTTGGCCCCGCTCGGTCGGATAGAAGCGGCCACGCACCCAGGAGCGCAGCGTCGCAAGCGGGATGCGAAGATAGTGGGCCGCCTCCGCGATTGTGAAGGCAGGCAACTCGCGGGGATCATTGGCCATGGCTTGGTTGGTGTGTGCTTTAAAAGGCATTGCCAGCGTCACGGTTTTCGGTTCAAGGATGGTACCGGGTATGGCCAAATGCAAGGCGCTATTTAGGTCTGGTCCGGGTGACTTTCACTGCGGAGGATGTCAACGTAGAGCATGGCCCATGCTCCGTTTCGCTGCCGGGAGCTTCTTTCGCGTCTTCAGAAGGTCGGTTTACAACTCACGCCGCGACGGGCTCTTTGACGGGCAAGAGGGAGCGGGGTTTGACGGTGCGGGCGATACGAGCTTCGAGTTGGTCGGCTGCGACTTCGAGATCGTAATAGGTTTGCAGGTCGAGCCACCAACTGAATCATCGTTTAGTAATACCAGACCTCAGTTTCTGACCTGGCCGCCGCCGCAGTCCAACGCACTTCGTTCATTCGCGGTAATCGTCCCGGCCCATGAGCACCTTGCGCAGTTGAGCTTCCGTCACGCGCGGCCATTTCAATTTCCGCAGCCAGATGTTTGTCTTCGCGAGATCAAAGGCTTCGGCGTCGAACGGGCGGCCCAGCCATTCCATCATGGATCTGTGTTCCGGGTGCTTCCGGTTCTTGAGAATCTTGAGCAGGTTGTCGTAGCCCCACACACCCCCGCAGTCTTCCGGCGGACAAGCGCGGGCGCCGTCCAGGCACAGCGCGACCGTTGCCGCAGCGGCATCGGATGGCAGAATCTTCTCCACCGTGATCTCGTGCTCCCACGAGTCACCAAAGTCGTATTCGTAGCCGAAAGCGCTCTTTTCGCGCGGGGCAATATGCTGAAGCGTGAACTTGCGCTCTTCCAGGATTTCAGGGTCGCCCTCGAACTCGGCGAAGTGGTGGCGTGTGTCCGAGTAGAGTGTCCCGCCGGCCTTGAAGTGGTGCAGATGGCTGTTGGTCCAGCCCATCGTGACCTGGAGAACGGCGTGGAGCCAGCCGAGGCTGGCTCTGCCGGGCACCCAAAGCCGCCGCCAGATGGCCGGCTTCGAGCCGATCAAGACGACTTTCAGTTGATAGACAGGAGCATTGGCTTTCCCGGTGGTTGGTTGGATCTGTGAAATCATGAGTTCAGTGCCGGTTTCTCCTGCACCTTCTACAGTTCCGGGATCGCGGTTTCAAATTTATTCTGAGGAGGGGTAGTTGAGAGCGCACCCGCTGTGTTGATGGTCTTTTCGTTTGGCTTGCCGAGTCGTAGCTCGTAGCGGGATACGCACGGGTGTTCTGGCCCGCCTTCGCTTTGCTACGGCGCGGCAGTCTTCGCTCTCCGCTGCGCTGCGAGCGAAGACTGGCCCATTCTAACAGAAACTCGAACCGTCCTGGAAGAAAATCCCGAGCTTTAGTTCAGGGTGCCTTTGACGGGACTCGAACCTTTTTTCAAGGACAATAGCCCCTGGCAGACCCTGTTTCAGGGTATCCCCACACCCTTCCCCACAGGGGGATACCCGGTCATGTGGAGAATACCCTTTTCTTGCAACTGTTTTGTCGCTGTTTTGATGTCTTGCCGTGTCCCCGACTTCGGTCGGTTTTATGGCTCGCGCGGCAGGGTTGATTTGACATGGATGCCGCGCTCGCCAAAAACCTCCCTCGTCGCTCACGCTCCAAACGAGTTCCCCCCACGGACGGGTTTAGACGAGTAAAGGACAGGCATGTCCTTAACGAGTTAGAACGAGTTTGGTGAACACGCCGGCGCAGTCAAACGCGCCAGCGTGAGGAACTATTTGCCTACCGGCGGGAGACGTGCCCTCACGGGTTGACGAGGGGGCAAACGATGGCTGGCCACGAACAACCGACGCGATCTCGTGTTACGGAAAGTTGAAAATAGCCCGGATGCTGACCGGCATGGTTCTTGGTGCCAAATTAGGGTATCTCACTTAATTCTCCTTCGGTGGAGCTTGAAGTTGTGCTGGTCAGCTTCAATCTGAAAAACTTCAAGGTGATCCAAAGGGGCTTTGCTCGTCAACGACATGATCTCATCGCGCGTAGGAGCCGTCGCACGCAGACCAATGGTCACGGATTTCAGGAGCTTGGGTTCGATCTTGAACAAGTATATGACCTGCCCGCCATTCACCTGCTTGCGCGCAAGCGACAAATCAAGAATCAGCCGAAACTCCTGCTCGTACTCCCAATCCAGACTCTTGCGTTTGGCAAACAGTTCGACAGCACCTCTCGGGTTTGAGCCGGTCGGATCATACTCCGCTCGGACGGCATCGTAATCAACCTTCAGAAACGAGTCGAGGTTGAAGACCGGATCGGCCTGATCAAATTCAAGGACCAAGCCTTTGTGGGACGAGGCGTAATGTGCCCACATGAGAAGGTGTGCAGGATCAGCTGAGAAACAGATGACGCCAAACTTGTGACTCAGCGTGTCGAGGACTTCCAGTTGTGTGTCGAGCTTGGGGGTTTCGGCAACCATTGTGGTGATCACCTTGCCCAAGTTGGCTCTCACATGTGCCTGGAACTCTTGAAAATTTCGACAACCTGGAAATTCACTCCTGTGGGCGTTGAAGAACGTAGGATCGGTGATAACTTTTTTCGCCTCTCTCAGCTCGTAGCCCTTTGGATCTTTGGACACAACAACGGGACTGAATTCAAATGGATCGTTGAAGTCAATCGGTGGGGTCAGTTTGATTTCGAGATTCTTTAGAACCAGCAATCCTGACTCGCTGCAGTATTTGAAAAGTCCCATAGAAGTTCTGTTTTCAGTCAACTACGCACGCGCTTGAGCTTCTTTCTTTCGCATCTGCCCATTCCGCCCCGTTGTGCTAACGGACGCCTCGCGTTCTCGTCATGCGAATTGCCAGAAGATTAGCAGCTAGGCCCGTTACCGGCAAGCCGGACCAGCAAACACGAAACTTAATGAAAGGTGAACGGGTTGGCCGCATCGTGCCGGACTGGTATCATGGTTCCATCTCATCCCAGAAATGTTCCGGCACAGAGGAAAACCCAGCGTTCAACCTGCCATCGCAGCTTGGCGGCCAAAACCGACCGCGCCTTTCGCGCGTGAAGAGACGAGACATGCCAGCGAGAGCGAAGCCCATCGCCGGTGCAAGACAGAGATATTCAAGGCGCTGCAAAACCAGCCCGGCGTCCACAAGCCCATGTTGGAATGCCCGCTTAGCCAATGGAATCCAGTGTTTTTTGAAAGAAACGGTTAGCGTCTGAGAGTGAACAAGGCGGTTTACACATTCACATGCGTTTGCCTTTTAGCAAAGGCACAATCCTGGACGATGTCTCACGAAGGCATCACCAGTTAAGAGAGGACATAATTATGATCCTCTCGTTTCTTGACGATTCCGTTCACACGCCCGCAACAAACGGCGGCAATGCCGCATCGTTAAATGAATGCCATGACGTTTCCGCAGGAATTCCGCGACACGCGCGCCTGTCCACCGATTGCCGATCAGTCCGACATCCGTTGGAGATTTCTTGAGAGTTGCAAGCAGAGCTTTCTGTTGCCGTGGATTCAGCACGGCAGGCCGACCGGGTTTCTCCGCCTCTTTCAATCCATCGAGACCGCGCTTTCTGAACGCGATTGCCCAATGGGCAATCGTGCGTTGCGGAACGCCGAGAAACTTGCCGGCCTTAACCGTGCTTGAACCGAGGAGCACGAGAAGCACCCCATGCAGGCGGTGGACATATCGCGCCTCTTCCGAGCGGCGGATTTCTTTGCGGATGATTGCAATGGCATCATTCACGGAAATAGTTGGCTCTTGTGCGCTTTTATACTAGCAAAACAATGTGTCCTTTGCTAGACTATTCGTATGCTCAGATATTTCATTTACTGCCGCAAGTCCACCGAGGACGAAGATCGTCAAATCCTTTCGATTGACGCGCAGATTTCCGAAATGAATGCCATCATCACGCGGGAGGGCTTGACCGTCACGGACACCCTCACCGAATGCCGGAGCGCAAAGGAACCAGGCCGCCCGGTGTTCAATGACATGCTTAGCCGCATTGAGCGCGGCGAAGCCAATGGTATTCTCGCTTGGAAGCTGGATCGTCTGGCCCGCAATTTCGATGACGGCGGCAAGATCATCGGTCTTCTCCAGCGAGGCGTCATTCGTGAAATCCGCACGTTCGAGAAGACGTATCTTCCCACTGACAACGTGCTCATGATCGCGGTTGAGCTTGGGATGGCCAATCAATACGTCCGCGACCTTTCGACCAACATCCGGCGCGGCATCCGGGAGAAAATCCGCCGGGGGATATATTCGAGCAAAGCCCCGCTCGGATATATCAACGAACCAAGATTGCGCACGATTGAGCCGCACCCTCTGTATTTTCCGAAGATAAAGCGTGTAATGGAGCTTTTTGCGACCGGCCAATACTCGCTGACGACCATTCAGAAGGAATTGGCGTCAGTCGGCATTGTGGGAAATCTGAGCAAAAAGCCCCTGCCGCTTTCGTCAATCGGAAATATGTTCCGCAACCCGTTTTACTACGGGGTCTTCCTCCACAAAGGCGAGATGCACCAGGGAGTGCATCCGCCGATGATTTCGAAAAAGACGTTTGACGAAATCCAGGCCGCGCTCGTCAAGATCGGGAAACCGCAGAGTCGGAACAAGCGCGGGGAGAAAGGATTCCTTTTTCTCAATTTCGCAACGTGCGGCTCCTGCGGGCACTGCATCACTGCCGAACGCCACACCAAGAGGAGCGGTCGCCGGTATCACTACTATCGTTGCACACACAAGAACAAGAAGCAGCATTGCGACGACCGCGATTTCATCCGAGAGGAGCAATTTGCTGAGGAAGTGAAACGCAACACAAGCCTGGTGGCTCTTCCCGACGAATGGAAAGAGAAATTCCTTGCCCAAATTGAACTGTGGCAAGACGACGAGGGGCAAGCGCGGCAACGGCACGTTGACCGCATCAAATCCGAGCTTACCGCTCTCAAATCAAAAATTGACAGGCTCAACACCGCCTTTACAGAAGGCGGCCTTGAGCTTTCCGAGTTCAAGGAACTGAAGAACCCCCTGATCGTCCAAAAGGCCGTTTTGGAGCAGCAATTAGCCAAAGTTGAGAAAGGGGAAGCCAGTCGGCTCGAACCCTTGAAAAACTGGGTTTTAGAGGCAAATCAGGCCCAAAAATGGGTTTTGGAGGACAACTGGTTAGAAATGAAGTCATTCCTCCAAAAAGTCGGCTCGAACCGCCTTGTTCACTCTCAGACGCTAACCGTTTCTTTCAAAAAACACTGGATTCCATTGGCTAAAATCACAGTCGCGGCGCAACGCGCAGCGTCCGAAACTGAACGAAGTTCAATATGGTGGAGGCGGCGGGAGTTGAACCCGCGTCCCGGACAAATCTACCAGCCGCGACTACATGCTTAGTCCGGAGAGATTTTTCTGCTGTGCGATAGCGTCCGAACTCGAGTCGCACTGCCTAGTCCGCATG
>Ga0224555_1000763_pt1 | contig 49075 bp, 46 predicted proteins | sample 714S23034metaG_FD_180687 | JGI IMG/M metagenome (GOLD analysis project Ga0224555, IMG submission 180687) | Peat soil microbial communities from Stordalen Mire, Sweden - 717 S2 30-34 | ecosystem: Environmental > Terrestrial > Soil > Wetlands > Peat | place: Sweden: Norrbotten County, Stordalen...
TTTCCACATTCCCACCGCCCCGGCTGCGGCTGCTAGACTTTCTCAGAATCCAATCCAGAAAGGAGCTTTCCTCCGCCACCGTCCAGGCTCCCCTTTAGGCTCATCCTTCGATTGGAAAAGACTGTTACTTGAGGAGATATCTCTGTTTTCTCTCCTCAAACGAAACTTCTCTTCTACCACTGGGAGAATGGACCCGACGGGCCGTGGCCACTTCTCAAAAAGCGTGAGAAGTGGCGCACCCCCAGTTAATTGAAGTCAGCGTCAAAGCCACACAAAAACAATATCGCGCACTCAGATGTGGGCCACCCGCCCGTTGCCCAGACCTCGGACTGCCCCACTCAAGCCAAAACCGGGCTTGAGTGGGCCACCCGCCAGAGAGATTTTTTTCGACGGCGTTCCGAATTGGGAGGCTTTCGGTAGGCACCGTATATTTAAGACGAGTGCCGAGCAAATATCATGCGCTACAATTGGGGTGTTTGAAAGGTAGCGTACCGACTGGCAATTTTGCCGAGCCCCGTCTGACTAGCGGGGCTTTTGCTTTTGTCTCACCTTGGGAATTGTGGTGGGGATAGGAAGTCAAAATCCCCGCCCTGTGTCTGCAAAGAACGCAGACGCAAGGACGGGGCACCCTCGGGAGTGAGACGACGGAAAGCGTGGGCCAGCCCCCACCCTCGGGAGTTGAAATGGGTGAAAGGGCGGGCCAGCCCCTTAATTGACCTGCCGACTCGTCTCAGAATTCAGCAAACTGGCGACTGGAGTTGAGAGCTCCGCAGGCTCATTAACACCCTTTAAACCGCGAACGGGCCGGATTGTGAGCTGCCTCTCTGCTAAGCTCACTTGTACCTCACAGGTTGGCGTAAGACGGTTCACGAGTTCCACGACTTCATCTAGAAACATCCGTCGCTCGCGAATGCGTAGCCGTTCTTGTCGCATCACTCCTTCGTTCAGATGCTTCTGATACTCGGCAAACACCATGTAATACCGGCCGCGTTTTCCTTCCTCAACAACCGAGCTACGCAAGCTCTCCCGCCAGAGGGTTGCCTGAAATCCTCTCTTCGGCTCTGCTGCCACCATCCGCGCATCTCGAGCGACCCGCATCTCGTGTGCCTCGGCAAGAACAACTTGCACTAGAGCTTCTTTCGAAATCTGGGGTGCCGCTTCTTCTCGGGGTTTGTCCGAACTGTATGCGTTGTAGAAGTACGTCGCTGCCGCACCGGCCGCCGCCGCGATTCCTATCCCCATGGCTATCCAGTTGAGACTTCCCAACTTGCCGTAAAGCATCGAAGACACGATGGCCGTCAAAAAGAAAGCTCTTGTCAAAACCTCATATTTCCTTGCGTTCATCGTGAAAATACCTTTTCTAGATTTTACGCTAAGAACCGCCCTTTCGTCTCACGAACACCCCTGTCCACCCCATCCCCGCGGTAATCGCTTGTCGCGGATTACTTGGGTCCGTAAAGCCGATTCCTACGAGACATCCCATCGTCAAGAACAGGAGAAACTCCAGGATAGGATGAGCTTGCTTCCAGGGAAGATGCTTAAGAATGTCAGGCAGAAGAAAAGTCTTAAGCTTCGTGCGCCCGGCCAAGCCCCAGTAAACAGTCGCACCAATGGCGGTGTATGCGACCTTCGCTAAGGTGAAGCTCGGCATCTCAAAGCCGGTAGTAATCACGCAGATTACCCCTGAGACCACTTTTCTGCAGCCTCAACACGCAACAGGATCTTCGTGAGGTCCTCGATCGCCGTCTTAAGCTGCCCTTTGGACATTTGAAACCAGATTTCTTGGTTGTTCGAATCGGTGTCAATGTGCATGAGAACTACCGGGACGGCCAAGGCGATCTCGTCGTTATCAAATCCAATCCTGATGTCCACCACACAGCTCAAGTCCGTTAGCGAAGGAAGCAAGCGGGTCGCGAGACTGGCGCGTCTCAACGCAGACGATACACTTGAACGATCGCGCTCCAGTTCATTGAGTACTGCTGTAATTGCGGCTTGAGCGTTCTTGTCGAGAATCTCAGCCGAAAGCAGAGCGTCAACGATGGTCGGTACTGGTTCGGGCTCTCCTGGTTTAGACACGAGCAGCCCTAGAAAACTGATGATACCAACCAGAAATTAGCTGTCGGCTTTGTTCAGTCCGAACTTCGAAGCCAGGTCAGTAGCTTTTGGCTCCGATCCCGACTCCGCGCTCTCCGAAATAATACTTGTGATGGGTTGAGGCGATTCGATTCGCGCAAGGACGTTGAAGCCTTCCCTGAGAAAGGTCTTCGCCGACTTCGGTAGGTCGTTTAGAAAGTCAGACGTTGCGATCGGCAGCCGAAACGTAAACCCGCTCATGGTTTCTCTCTTTTTCGGACTGAACGCTCGGGGAAAACCCAAATACGGGATAAACAGAAGAATAGGGCATAACTGAGATTTGTCAAGTCTTAAAAGAGGGGCTGGCCCACCCTTTCCACCATTGGATCTCAGCGGGTGCCTCGCTCTTGTCGCGTTTTCTGCGACAGGGCGGGGACTTTGACTTTCCCAATTGTGGAAGAATGATGGGGTATTTTAGCGGCTGTGGTCTTCGCAGCGCAGGCTCTGGGGTTACGATGCTAACATGCCGTGGGGCCTCAAGCGCTTTCAGGAAGCACGCTGTCTACACTTTGTGACGTTTAGCTGCTATCAACGCGCTCCGCTTCTTGGCACGGCGCGCGCCCGCGACATCTTCGAGCAAACTTTCGAGCAGACGCGGCAATGGTATGGATTTTACGTCTCTGGATACGTGGTCATGCCCGAACACGTTCATTTGCTGATGAGCGAACCGGAACGGGCAAAGCTTTCCGTGGCGCTGCAAATGCTCAAGCAGAATGTGGCGCGGCGCTTGCGCTCGCCGGAGGGCGGTCTGTTGTGGCAGCCGCGATATTACGACGTCAATGTTTGGAGCGAGGCCAAGCGGATCGAGAAGTTGCGTTACCTGCACCGAAATCCGGTGAAGCGCGGTCTGGTCCGAAGTCCCGAGGATTGGGCGTGGAGCAGTTTTCGTCACTATATGTCAGGCGTTGAGGGCGTGGTGGAGATTGAGTCGCAGTGGACGGCGCGGAAGAGAGAACAGATGGGAGTCGTGGTGGGGATAGGAAGTCAAAATCCCCGCCCTGTGTCTGCACAGAACGCAGACACCAGGACGGGGCACCCCGGGAGTTGAGATGAGGGATGCGGTGGGCCAGCCCCCAGCGCTACCATCCCCTGGTCTGCAGCATCTGGGATTCGTCTAGGGTGGAGACGGCTAGGCCTTTCATGGCGCCTGCCAAATCCTCGCTGACTTCAAGTAATACTTTAGGGTCTTTGAAGTGCGTCGCTGCCTGCACAATTGCCTTGGCGCGCTTCTCGGCTTCCGCGGGGTCGGCGAATTCGGTCGAGTTCTTCATGAAGATACCGGAGCCAACGAAGACAGCTTCCGCGCCGAGCTGCATGACGAGCGAGGCATCGGCGGGAGTGGCGATTCCGCCGGCGGAGAAATTGGGCACGGGCAGCTTGCCGTCTCGCGCCACCATCTTCACCAGTTCGTAGGGAGCCTGGTGCTCCTTGGCCTTGGCATAGAGTTCTTCTTCGCCGAGCACGGTGAGAATCTTCATCTCCTGCACGATCTGGCGAATGTGGCGGACGGCGTGCACGACGTCTCCGGTGCCAGCCTCGCCCTTGGTGCGAATCATGGCCGCGCCTTCGGCGATGCGCCGCAAAGCCTCGCCCAAGTTGCGCGCGCCGCAAACGAACGGCACGGTAAACGCGTGCTTGTCGACATGATGCGCTTCGTCGGCGGGAGTAAGAACTTCGGACTCGTCGATGTAGTCGACGCCTAACTCTTGCAATATCTGCGCCTCGGCGAAATGACCGATGCGGCACTTGGCCATGACCGGAATCGAGACGGCAGCCATGATTTCGCGAATGATTTTCGGCGAGGCCATGCGCGCGACGCCGCCTTCGGCGCGAATCTGCGCCGGAACGCGCTCCAAGGCCATCACCGCGACCGCTCCGGCCCGCTCGGCGATCTCCGCTTGTTTCGCGGTGGTAACGTCCATGATGACGCCGCCCTTGAGCATTTCGGCGAGCCCGGTCTTCAGGCGGAGGCTGGTGCTGGTGTGTCCGTTGTTCTGCGACATGGGAATACTCTCTTCCTGTACTTTATTTTACAGCCGGTTAACGATTCGCGGTACCCTGATCGCTTGCTATAGCAATCACAGAGTTGCTGTGGCCACAGGCAACTGCCGAGCTGATCCACCCCGGTGCGCTCGGCTTGGACCCTTCGACTTCGCTCAGGGCAGGCTCTCGAGGGCGCCCGTCCCTACACGAGCTCTAGCGGTCCGCAAATCGGGTGAACATGCGGTGCGGATCGATCGCGATGAACACACCTTCACTGCGCGCCAGCACTTCCCCTTTTTCGTTCAGGATCTCGGCCATATTGATGTGCTTCCGGCCCTTCACCTTCACTTCGCGCGATTCCACGCGCAGCGGCCGGTTCAGCGGCACCGGCTTCAGGTAATTCACCTTGATTTCGGAAGTCACAGCCGCCACATGACGCAGTTTGTTCACTTTGCCCATGGCTTCATCGAGGATGGTCGCGATGATGCCGCCATGGCAGTGTCCGGGCGGCCCGGTGTAGCGCTTGCCCAGCCGGAACCGGCACACGAAACAGTCGCGATCTTCGTCATAGGTGAAGCGCAGCTTCATGCCGTCAGGGTTGCTGGTGCCGCAGACGAAGCAATAATTCTTCTGTAGTTGGATGTAACGTGTGTCGTGTCCAGCTTCGTGCTTCTTATCAGCCATCGAAAGATTCTATCGCGAGCTGGCATCGGGGCTGTGTATCATGTTGTGCGAGTTATCGAGTGCCAAGGAGTTCCCAATGCCTCCCGCAAGAACACAAAACCCGTATTCCGTTCATCCGGGCGTGGCCATGGTTCAGAAATGGATCAAAGAACTGCCGCAGAAAACCGGACGGCCGCTCGAAGAATGGATCGCTTTCACGAAGAAGTACGGTCCGCCGACGGAAAAAGAACGCCGCGAGTGGCTGAAGAAAGAACACAAGCTGGGCACAAATTCCGCGTCGTGGATCGCGGAGCGCCTCGAAGGCAAAGGTACGGAGGAAGACTCGCCGGACGCTTATCTGAAAACTGCCGCCGAATGGGTAGAGGCGCAGTACTCCGGTCGGCGCGCTGCGCTGCGTCCGCTGTACGAGCAGTTGTTGAAGCTCGGGTTTTCCCTCGGCAACGACGTGAAGGCGTGCCCGTGCAAAACGATGGTGCCGTTCTATCGTAATCACGTGTTCGCGCAGATCAAGCCGTCGACGAATACGCGAATCGATCTCGGATTCGCGCTGGGCAACATGAAGACGACCAAGCGCCTGATCGATACCGGCGGCTACGAGAAGAAAGACCGCATCACGCGGAGGATCGAGATCAAGTCAAAGGCCGATATTGACGACGAACTGAAGAGGTGGTTGAAAAACGCCTACGACACAGATGAATAGCTCTGAGAGACGGGCGTCTTGCCCCCGTTTCACAAGCACGCTCCAACCTTAGGGTACGTTGACTTTACAGATTTAGGTAGTATGATAGTAGTATGAAAGGTAAGACTTCCATCACACTCTCGCGTGAGATTCTCACCGGGATTGATCGCCTGGCCGGCCCGCAAGGTTCGCGCTCCGCATTCATTGAGCGCGTATTGCGGCGGTATTTGCGGGAGCAGGTGCGCGCCCAGGCTAATGCGCGGGACTTGGAGCGAATCAATCAGGCAGCCGATCGGCTGAACACCGAAGCCGCTGACGTGCTCGACTATCAGGTGGCGGACGACTAACCGACCCAAAGAAAGCGACGCAGGGGCGAACGTGAAACGTGGAGACCTATACCGGGTGCACAAGCCGCACGGCGATCCGAAGTCTTATCGGGTCTTCGTCGTGGTGAGCCGACAAGTGCTGATCGAGTCCCGCTTCTCCACAGTGATCTGCGCTCCCGTTTTCAGCACCAGCGAGGATCTTTCAACTCAAGTTGCCATCGGACCGGCCGAAGGACTTAAGCATTCCAGCTGGATCATGTGTGACAACCTAGTCAGCCTGCGAAAAACCGACCTCACGCAATACATCGGTTCATTGTCCAGAACTAAGATTGCGGAACTCAATGCTGCTCTGAAAATGGCTTTGGACTTGGCGTAACCCTCCGTGCAGGCGAAGGACGGGCGCGGACGCCCGTCCCTCCACAAGCCGTTTTTAGTCGTAGTATTCCAGCCCCAGATGCGTAATTAACTCTTCACCCTTCAGGTGGCGCAGAGTGTTCTTCAGCTTCATCAACTGGATGAACAGATCGTGCTCGGGATAGAGGCCGGGCGCGGTCATCGGCGACTTGAAGTAGAAGCTCAGCCATTCCTGAATACCCAAGCGGCGCAGCTCCGGCGTGCGCTGCGCGAGGTCGAGGAAGAGCACAAGATCGAGCACGATCGGCGCCGCAAGAATCGAGTCGCGGCACAGGAAGTCCACTTTGATCTGCATCGGATAGCCGAGCCATCCGAAGATATCGATGTTGTCCCAACCTTCTTTGTTGTCGCCTCGGGGCGGGTAATAGTTGATGCGAACTTTATGGAAAATATTGCCGTAGAGCAGGGGATACAAAGCCGGCTGCAGAATGTGCTCCAGCGCGCCGAGCTTCGATTCTTCCTTGGTCTTGAAAGACCCGGGATCGTCGAGCACTTCGCCGTCGCGGTTGCCCAGGATGTTAGTCGAGTACCATCCACTCAGCCCGAGCAGCCGCGCCTTGAACGCGGGAGCCAGCACAGTCTTCATCAAAGTCTGGCCCGTCTTGAAGTCCTTGCCGCAGATGGGAAGCTCGCGCTCATGCGAGAGTTCGTGCATCGCCGGTATATCCACCGTCAGGTTCGGCGCGCCATTGGCGAAGGGCACGCCCTCCATCAACGAGGCGTAGGCATACACCATCGAGGGAGCTATATTTTCGTCGTTCTCTTTCATCCCTTTTTCGAGGGCCTTCACGCTTTGATGAGCGGCGCTCGGCTTAATGAAGGTCTCGGTCGAAGCGCACCAGATAGTGATCAGCCGGCTGGCGCGGCTCGACTTTCTGAAGTCGCGGATGTCCTGACGAAGCTGCTCGGCCAGGTCGAGCTTGTTCTTCCCTTTCTTCACATTCGGCCCGTCGATCTTCTTGACGTAGTTGTGGTCGAATACGGCCTTCATCGGAGTGATGGCGCTGAGCCGCCCCTTTACCTTGGCGAGCAGGTCGCGCTCCAGCACGCCAGCGTTGCGGGCGGCGGCGTACATGTTGTCTTCGAAAATATCCCAGCCGGTGAAGACCAGATCGTTGAGCCCGGCGAGAGGAACGAATTCCTTGATCTTCGGCGAGCGGCCATCGGTGCGCTTTCCGAGACGGACGGTTCCCATCTGCGTGAGGGAGCCGATGGGGTGGGCGATTCCCTTGCGCACCGCTTCGACGCCCGCAACAAACGTCGTGGCGACCGCGCCCATGCCTGGAATCATCACGCCCAGCTTGCCCTTGGCAGGCTCGATCGCGTGGCCGGTGGCGCTCGGTGCATTGCTTGAGGACTTGACCTCAGCGGACTTAACTTCGACACTGGACTTCACTTCGACACTCGCTACCTTCTTCACTGCTGTCTTCGCCGCTGTCTTTACTGTCATGGAGGACTTTTTCAGCTTCGCCATATTGTGGCTGCTTCCTTGTAGGAACTGTGGGATGTATGCAAACCGAGTATGTTCTCGTATCCGGTGGGCTTTTTGCAAACGGGCACGCCTGAATCCGCAGGAAAAGCACTTCAATAGCGTCTACCGCGCATTGGGTGGTGTTCCCTCGCCGGTATTCGAGACGGCTTTACTTCCCATCCAGATCCACGCTCTTGATGGGCACGTCCCAATGTCCGTCAAGAATTTCGAACCGCCGCTGCTCTTCCTTCACATACGTGGCTTGGTCGGGCCAAAGCTGCTTCTTCAGCGCGTCTTCGTCGAAGGGCTCATTCGCGGCCGTCGAGTTCTTGAACACGATGGTCACGCGATAATCCCAGCGCCCGTCTTCGGTCGTGTGGTAGCGCGGCTGGTCCATCCAGACCTTGAGTATGCGGCCCATCTCCACCTGCTTCTGCAGCAGCGGATAGTGGTTCTTCTTGAACAGCCGCAGAAACTCGTCCGCATATCCCCACTTAGCTTTGTAATAGTATTCGACGACGAAAGGCTTGCCGGTTTCGGGCGCGGGTTGGGCAGGCAACGAGATCGGAAATAAGGTCAGGAACAGAAGAAGGAATCTCAATTTCATCGATAGCCTCCGTGGGGAATGATTGTCGCATAGGACGAGAAAAGGTCAAAGGGAGCGATCTCGTGCTTTACGGCCCGGGCCAATGCGTTCCAATGCTAAAATTATCTGTGCCTGCCGATTCCCTCCGCCTCATTGCCATCGATATTGACGGCACGCTGCTGAACCCCGAATTTCAGATTTCAGAGACCGATCTTACAACGCTCCGGCGCGCGCACGCCCAAGGCATCGAGATCATCCTGGTCACGGGACGCCGCCACGCCTTTGCCCTGCCCATCGCTCAACAGCTGGGATTCGATCTCTGGCTGATCAGTTCCAATGGCGCCATCACCCGTTCCCTCGCCGGAGAAACGTTCCACCGCGACCTGCTGCCTGAGGGGACCTGCCTCGAACTCGTAGGCGTGATGCAAGAATTTCGTGGCCAGACCGTTCTCACTTTTGACAGCGAAGGCCCGGGCACCATCGTGATCGAGCGCCTGGACAAGCTCGAAGGCAGCATCCAGCGATGGCTGGAGAAAAACATGCAATACATCCAATTCGTGGTCCCGATCGAGGACGCGCTCACCACCGATCCCGTGCAGGCCATGTTCTGCGGCCCCATCGCCGACATGCAGCGCGCATTGCAAGTCCTCGCAACCTGCGGCCTGCCCATCACAGTTTTGCGCACCGAGTACCCGGGCCGCGATCTTTCCATCGTCGATGTGCTCAACGCCGGCTGTTCCAAGGGACACGCGCTCGAGCGCTGGGCCAATTACCGGCGCATTACCCGCGAGCAGGTCATGGCCGTTGGTGACAACTATAATGATATTGAAATGCTTGCCTTCGCCGGCCACTCTTTTATCATGGGAAATGCGTCGGAAGAGTTGCGGAGCCGCGGCTGGAAGCTGACCCGCTCGAATGCCGAAAGCGGAGTAACTGCCGCTATTGAGCACGTGCTCTACGGCAAAGCGCTGGAACCGGTAGTCGTTGACCAGAGCGGCGAACCAGTGATCGTCGGACCAACGATTGTGAGCAGCTTGTAATGATTCGAAGAAGACCATTAGCGATGGGTCGGGCTGTAAGAATCGCGGCCGCTGCGCTTTTCTTTGCGGTAGTCGTAACTCAGCTCGTTCGTCCCGCCGCCGCCTCCGAGTTAGCGATCCTCCGCAACGGCTTCAGCATCCGCCACGAGCATCGCCTGGTGATGGGAACAACGACTCGCCTCTATTTCTCCGCCGACGATTCCAGCTTTACCGACGTGCCCACCGAGGAGATCACCGGATACGAAAAGGAGTTCCTATTGCCGGTGCCTGCGGAATCGCAAGCTTCCATTTCCTCCCCGGCGCAGCCCGCGAAATCCGCGCTCGCTCTGAATCAAGTCGTGAATACCGCCAGCGCCACCTTCCATCTCGATCCCGACCTCGTGAACAGCGTCATTCACGCCGAAAGCGGATTCAACTCGCGCGCCGTTTCTCCCAAAGGCGCCCTCGGACTGATGCAGTTGATGCCCTCGACCGCCAACCAACTCGGCGTCGGCAATGCTTTCGATCCCGAAGCCAATGTCGCGGGCGGAAGCCGCTACTTGCGTGAACTTCTGGAGCGCTACAATTTCGATCTGGTCAAGGCGCTGGCCGCTTACAACGCGGGCCCGCTGCGCGTCGAGCAGTATCAAGGAGTGCCGCCATTTCGCGAAACCCGTGCATACGTGGCCCGCATCGTCCACGAATACAACGCTAAGAAGATCGCCCAGGAAAAAGAAGCAAAACAGAAACAGGTCCCCGCTAAAGCCACGAGCAAAGCCCCGGCCCGCGCCCAGCGGGCTCCGAAACCCGCAGCCACCGCCATTGCCGCCGAACCTCCGCGTTGACCATCCTAGCGTCGACCATCCTCACGTTGACCCTGCCTCCGCTCTCATTTACCTTCATTCTGGCGGCTTGGCCACACAATTGCCGGCTATCGTGTGGAAGCGGGGCTATGCCCCGCTTGGACGGGGCAAGCCCCCGTCCCCACACAAAGGGATACGCTCTAGACGGAATGAACAAAACTGAATGAAGAGAAAACGATACGTGGTCTACGCCGTTGTCTTCCTGGTGCTGGCCGTGCTGGTTTATCTGCAGTTCCGAACCTGGCAAAACTTTGACTGGGCCCGGTTCCGCGAGACCCGCCCGCAGAAGTGGATTCACATTCTGCACGGCACCGCGCTTATTTACCTCGCCTACGCGGTGCGCGCCATTCGCTGGAAGATCTTCCTTCGCCCGGTGCGCCCGCAAGCCTCCAGCGCCAGCCTGATTGCGCCTACCATCATTGGCTTCACCGGCCTAGCGCTGCTGGGGCGCCCCGGCGAACTGATCCGCCCTTATTTGATTGCGCGCCGCCAGAACTTGAGCGTCTCGTCACAACTGGCGGTCTGGGCGGTCGAACGCATCTTCGATATCGGCGCATTCACCGTACTGCTGGTGGGCGCGATCTTTTTCGCTGCCGGCCCACGCTCGCTTCCCTTTTATAGCCGCTTCCGCGAAGGTGGATTTTTGCTGGTCGCCGCGGTTGCGGCCATTTCACTCGCAGCGGCAGCCGTTCGCTGGAAGGGCGAGGGCATTGCCGATTGGGTGGAGCGCCGCTTTTCTCACCTCGCCGCCAATCTCGGACACAAGATCGCCACCCGCGTCCGCGAATTTCGCAGCGGATTGAACACCATTCACAGCCCGCTCTCGCTGATCGCGCTCATCGGACTCTCGCTCGCGATGTGGTTCATGATCATCGTGGCCTACCAGGAAGTGGCTCACTCCTATGGCGTGGCCATTCTGAATATTCACCGCTCGCAGGTGCTGGTGCTCATGGGCGCCAGCATGATCGGCTCCCTGGTCCAATTGCCCGGCATCGGCGGCGGATCCCAGTTGGCGACCATCGCGGCCCTGCAACGCATCTTCGACGTTCCCCCGGAACTGGCCGCGAGTTGCGGCATCATGCTGTGGCTGGTAACGTTCGTCGCCGTCGTTCCCGTCGGCCTGCTGCTCTCGCATCACGAACGCCTGTCGTTGCGCAAGCTCTCTGAAGAAACCGAGCAGGCCGAAGAAGCCGCCGCAATTGAGACCACGTCGTGAGCAAGGAGCGTGTCAATCGGGTGATCAGATGATCGGGCCATCGGGTCATCAAGAAGCTACCGTAAACTTGGGTTCCGATCATCCGATCACTCGATGGCCAGATCACGCGATTCGCCGCCTGCTACAATCATCTTTCATTTCTCAGGTGCAGCCAAGCGCATGAAATGCCCCTTTTGCGGGTTTGAAAACGACAAGGTCGTGGATTCGCGCGAAAGCAAGGAAGCGGATTCCATCCGCCGCCGCCGCGAATGCCTCAAGTGCGAAAAGCGCTTCACCACCTACGAGCGCATCGATGAAATCCCTTACATGGTGGTGAAAAAAGACGGGCGCCGCGAGCGCTTTGACCGCCAAAAAGTGCTCAACGGCCTGATGCGCGCCTGCGAAAAACGCCCCGTGCCCATCGGCAAGCTGGAGCAGATCGTCAATGAAGCGGAGACCTTCGTCATTGAGTCTGCCGAGCGTGAGCGCAAAACCAGCGAAATCGGCGAGCTGATTATGAACCGCTTGCGCCGCTACGACAAAGTTGCGTATGTAAGGTTCGCCTCCGTCTATCTCGACTTCAAAGACGTGCAGGAATTCCTGACGGAACTGAAGGATCTGCTCAAGGCGAAAGACAAAGAGAAAGAAACTCAGGAACCGAAGGGCAAAGGTGCGCCTAGATGAACTCAGATCGGGTGATCGTGTGATCGAAAACCCACGTTAGCCGCGGCTTGCCGCGTCTCGGACGGCTGAGCAAGTCTGCTCGGTTTAGAAAATAACGATGTCTATAATCAGTGTCTTACAAGCACAACAAAGGGTTGCCTCGCTAATTTCATATTGACACTGGATACGTGTGCACATATACTGTGTTCATGAATGTCACTCTCTCCATCGACGAGCAGACTGTCGCGCGCGCCCGAAAGAAAGCCAACGCTCTCGGCAAGAGCCTCAATCAACTGATCCGCGACTACCTGCAAAAGATCGCCGGCGACGACGATCCTGAGCGCAGCATCGAGGAGTTCGAGCGCCTGTCGGGCGGCGGCCACTCGCAAGGCTGGCGCTTTGATCGAAACGAAATTCATGACCGCTCGTAGCTTCTTCGATACCAACGTCCTCGTTTATGCAGACGATGACGATGCACCCGCGAAACAACGACTCGCCCGCGATCTCGTGTACGAGCATCGGCGTGCGGGGACCGGCGTTGTGTCCCTGCAGGTGCTCCAGGAGTATTTTGTTACCGTCACGCGAAAGCTGAAGTTTGATGCGCGTAAAGCGCGCCGGAAGGTCGAACTGCTCGCGGAGTTCGACGTCGCCGCTCCCGAAGTGGCCGACATCCTTGCCGCTATTGACCTGCACCGGCTCCACGGGTTTTCTTTCTGGGATGCTCTAGTTCTGCGGACCGCTAAGCAAGCCGGTTGTCGTGTTCTTTTCTCGGAAGACTTGCAAGAATCCCGCGAAATCGATGGGCTTCACATCGTGAACCCGTTCCGCTAGGGGGTCTGCTAAACTAATGCGTTCGGGAAACGTACCGGGCGCCACTGTATCGCCGGTTTCCGTGGGGGCTATCCTGAAAGCCATCGAAATTCCGTACCATCGCGGATTGCACCGCTTCGCCGGCTTCACCGCCTGCGCTACCCTCGTCCTCATCGTCGCCGGAGCGCTCGTCACCAGCAATGACGCCGGCTTGTCCGTCCCCGACTGGCCAACCAGCTTCGGCTCCTTCTACAAAATGCCCCTCATGGTTGGCGGCATTAAGTACGAGCATGGCCATCGCATGGTGGCGGAATTCATAGGACTGCTTACCATCATCCTTGCCGTCTGGACCTGGGTAGCAGAAAAACGCCTCTGGTTGCGCCTTCTGGGCCTGGCTGCGCTCGCGACCGTGATCGCGCAAGGCATCCTTGGAGGACTGACCGTCTTATTCTTTCTGCCCGCGCCCATCTCCACCGCGCACGCCGCTGTGGCGCAGACCTTCTTTTGCATTGCCGTTGCGATCGCCGTCTTCACCGGACGCCGCTGGGTCGAAGAGCAACCGCGCGCCGAACTCGACCAGCGCCGCCCCGCTCTTTTCACTCTGACTCTGCTGTCGATTTTTGTGCTTTACGTGCAGCTGATCCTCGGCGCCATGTTCCGCCACCATGGCTTAAGTTGGTGGCCGCACGTCATCAACGCGGCCGTCGTCGCCATCGTCCTCTCCTGGACTGCCGTTCGCGCCATCTCCGTTTACCCGCACGTCGATGCCGTCCGCCGTCCGGCAATCGCCATGCTCGTCCTGATGGTCGCGCAACTCTGCCTCGGATTTCTCGCCTTCATTACCCGCGTCATGTGGGGAAGAGACGCCGCGCAACCCGAACTGCCTATGGTGATCTCGACCGTCATCCACGTCGCCGTCGGCGCGCTGCTTCTTGCGACGACCGTCATCCTAGCCATCCAGGTCTGGCGCCACGTCCCGGTTGCTTTCGAAGAGCGCGTCCCCGGGTCGGATCAGAAGCCCGTCGCCGCGTGACTTTCGTGTCGAGATGAGTGTTTCGTATCAGGGCATCGCTTGAGCGATGCCGTAAGTTCGTCCGCCCGTGGAGACGGGCTTGCCCCGTCTCTACGGGAAATCAGAGGCCCCATTAGAGCCCGGGTTCCCCCCCCGCTGATAATCGCCTCGTTCCCGTCGTAGAATACTCTGTGAACCTGAACTCAACAGCTATCGACGTAGTTCCTTCCGCCCAAGCCGCAGGCCAACCCACAATTGCCGTTCGCGACATCGTCCATCGTTACCAGGACCGCACCGCGCTCAACGGCGTCTCCTTCGACGTTCGCCCCGCCGAACTCTTCGGACTGCTCGGCCCGAACGGCAGCGGCAAAACCACTCTCTTCCGCATTCTTTCCACGCTCATGGTTCCCACTTCAGGCAGCGCCATGATCGCCGGCTTTGACGCCGTTCGCCAGCCCGAAGCGGTGCGCCGCCACATCGGCGTCGTCTTCCAGGCCCAGAGCGTCGATCCCAAGCTCACCGCCTACGAAAATCTCTGGCATCAGGGACACCTCTATGGCCTGCGCGGCCCCGAGCTCAAAACGCGAATCAACGTGATCCTCAGCCGCGTCGGATTGCTCGATCGCTCCGCCGATCGCGTGGAAACTTTTTCTGGAGGCATGCAGCGCCGCATCGAACTGGCCAAAGGACTGCTCCACCATCCCGAGGTTCTGCTCCTCGACGAGCCCACCACCGGCCTCGATCCCGGCGCCCGGCGCGACCTTTGGCAATATCTCCAAATCTTGCGCGATCAGGAGCGCGTCTCCGTCATCGTCACCACCCACCTGATGGAAGAAGCCGAACGCTGCGATCGTCTTGCTATCTTGAACGAAGGCAACCTTGTAGCTCTAGGCACGCCCGCAGCCCTGACCCGCGAGATTGGCGGCGACGTAATTCTGCTCGAAGCGCGCGACCCGCAAATCTTGGCCGGCCGCATTCGCGCCAAGTTTCAAGTCGATGCCACCGTCATGGACAACCACGTCCGCCTCGAAATTGAAAATGGACATCGCTTCGTCCCCGACGTAGTCGAAGCCTTCCCCGGAGAAATCCAGTCGCTAAGCGTAAGCAAGCCGACGCTGGAAGACGTCTTCATCCATCGCACCGGCCACCGCTTCTGGAGCGAAGACGCGGAGCCAGCGCCCAAAAGCGGCAGAAAGAAAGGCAATAAGTGAAAGCGGTACACGGCTGCGGAATCCCACCCTTGACAAAAGACCGTCAGGCGTGGGGCGTCCGGCAGCGCAGGGCATTGAGGCAGCGAGGACCGTAATGATGCTCCAATGGCATGGTCTATATGTTTGGTTCATTCTGGTCGTGAACCTTCCAGCGTTTGGCCAGACGCAGAAGCCCGCTTTTTCCGACCCGACGGCCCCTCCCTTCCTGGTGCGGCTGCAACGCACCACATCCGACCGCGATGTGTGCGCCCTGATTCGCGGAGACGGGTTGTTTCATCTGGAACGTCAGACCGGCAGCCGTTTCGAAGCCTTAGAAGGCGTGCTCGACGAACCGGAACTTGCTGACGTTAAGCGTGTGCTGAGCGAAAGAGAACTGGCCGAGCTCGCCCAGCAGAACATTGCCGTCCCCCTGTTGACAACTGAGCGAGACGTGCTGCGCATCAGCATTCTTCGTTCTCCTTTCACTCAGAACCTGACCTTTCTTGATCGGGAATCCCGTCGTCCATTCGACAACCTCATCACACCGCTGCTTAAGTGGATGGATGCTCTGCAGAGGCATTCGCACACGACACTCGACGAGTACAGCGGACGAAATAACTGCGTTCCACCTCGGAAGACGGAGCTCAGCCTGCGTCCACTTGAGAAATCAAACGCCGAAGTACCCGGGCCATCAAGCCAGATAGGTTCGGAAAGCCCCGCGTCGCCGGTCGCGGCTTTAACACCTCAGCAAGCTTCATTCCTCATGCGCTGGCAGTTCAATCACATTGCCGCAGGCACGGTGGAGGACACCTGCGTCGTCGTATATCCTTCCGGCCGATACCGCATGGAAAAGAGCTCGCAAAGATACAGCGACAAACTTAAGGTGCGAGCCTTCGAGGATTCACTGAACAAAGCCGACCTTAAACAGTTGCAGGAACTCCTCGACCTCCCGGAACTGAAGGCAAGCACCCATCAAAACCTTCCCAGTGGAAAAGTGTTCAGAGAGGGTGAACTCACTACCCTTGCTGTCGCTAGGGACGGCCACATACAGCAACTGAGTTTCGCCAGTTATTTCGGAGTACCAGGATGGGTTTCCAACGTCAGTGCAGGCACCGACCCCGAGGAACGCATCGTCGCACCCCTGCGCAAGTGGTTGAAGGCCCGCGTCGAAACCAGAAAGGTCGGTGCGCTGCAAGATGCTACCGTCACGCACTGTGTCCCCCAACGCCATTAGAGGCACCCCTAGCCGCGTGCATCTCACCTTTGACGGGTTCTGAACAGAATTGAAGATCGCCGATGGGTCGGCCCTCGTGTTTTGGGCTGATAAACGACAAGGCCAACAGGATGATTCGCCGGGTACTCCTTTTTCGCGTGCGCTGCGAAAAGGGTGAGTGACGGAGTCCACCCCTGACCGACGCTAACTACTTGATAGCTGACACCTCCACACCCATCGCTGCTAAACTAAAAACAATGGCAACTCAAACCGCCACCTTCCCCGCAGCCGCTCCCGCATCCGCCGGAGTCCTGCTGCCCGCCTTCACGCTCTGGTGGCGCGAAGTCGTACGCTTCTATCGGCAGCGCGCGCGCGTGGTTGGCGTCATCGCTTCTCCACTCTTGTTCTGGGTCGTCATCGGAAGCGGTTTCGGGACTTCATTTCGTTCCGGACAGGCTGCCGGCCAGCAGCACTATCTAAATTATTTTTATCCCGGCACGCTGGTGATGATCGTGCTCTTCACCGCGATTTTCACCATGATGTCGGTGATTGAAGACCGCAACGAAGGTTTCCTGCTTTCGGTCTTGGTGGCGCCGGTGCCGCGCGCGGCCATTGTGCTGGGAAAAGTTTTGGGAGGCACCACGCTCGCCACCGCGCAGGGATTGATCTTTCTGGTTTTCGCGCCGCTCGTCGGCGTGCACTTTACGCTCGCCTCGTTTGGGCTCATCGTCCTTACCGTGTTCCTTGTCTCGTTCGCCCTGACCGCGCTCGGCTTCGCCATCGCCTGGCCCATGGATTCGACGCAAGCCTTTCACGCCATCATCAATTTATTTCTGATCCCACTGTGGCTGCTTTCGGGAGCGCTCTTCCCTCTTTCCGGCGCGTCCGGATGGATTCGCTGGCTTATGTATGCCAATCCGCTGACCTACGGAGTCGAGGCGCTGCGCACGCTGATGTATCCCGAAGCGCCCAGCGCATTCTCGCTGACCGCGTCCCTTTTGACGTTGGTGTTGTTTGCGCTATTCATGTTTGGATTGGCCTTCGCGCTGGCGAATAGGCGCACGACGAAGCCGGCAGCTTAGGAACAGTCGTTCGTCGATGGTCGTTCGCGGTTCGCTCTGGGTTAATAGCTTTTGGCTCTTAGCGATTAGCCATTTTGAGAACGACGTAAACACCGCAATATGTAGCACCGCGCGAACGACGAACGAGCATCGACGAACGACCAACGACGCATTTATGCCCTTAGACATTCTCGCCCTCGCCGCGCACCGTGACGATGTAGAACAAACCTGCGCCGGAACTCTGCTCAAGATGGCCGAGCGCGGATACCGCACCGGCATCCTCGACCTCACGCAGGGCGAAATGGGGACGCGCGGCAACGCCGAAGACCGCGCACGCGAAGCAGCGGAGGCGGCGCGCATCCTGAAAGTCTCGTGGCGGCACGCGCTCGATATTCCCGACGGCCGCGTGGAAAACACCTGGGAGAATCGCTTGAAGATCGCGCGTGTAATTCGCGAACAGCGACCGCGGGTGCTGATTCTTCCCTACTGGGAGGGGCGACATCCCGATCACTACGCCGCCTCCGTCCTCGGATACGAGGCGGCGTTTCTGGCCGGCTTGGCAAAACTGGATGTGGACCAAGCGTCGGCAAATCAAGATTTGTTGGACAAGGATTTGAAAGGGCGCGGCTTTAGCCGCGCCGCTGAGACCGCCGAAGGACCCGGGGCTTTAGCCCCTGGGATTCTGGGCCCTCATCGTCCTTTCAAAATTATTTATGCCAGCCTGTACTTCGATGTGCGGCCAACGTTTGTCGTGGATATCACCGAGCAGTTCGAAACGCGCATGGTCGCGCTGATGGTCTACAAGTCGCAGTTCACCGATCAGCAGGCCGGCAGCGGAATCTTTCCCGCGCACAAGGAGATTCGGGCGCGCATTGAATCCATGGCCCGCTATTACGGAATGCTCGGCGGCGTCACCTACGCGGAGCCGTTCGTGCAGAAGGAAGTCGGGCTGGTCGATGATGTAATGGCGATTCCGGTAAAGTCGATCTGACCCGAATAGTGCGCCAGCAGAGAAACAATAGGTTTACGTGTAACTACAAAAAGAGCTACATTCGGAATGAAACGGGAATGAAATACGAATGGGGCGAAGCGAAGAACCGGAAGAACTTCGCCAAGCATGGCCTCAGCTTCGAGGATGCCGAACAGGTATTTTCCGGGCCTTGCGTCACGTTTGAAGATGATCGCTTCGGCTACGGGGAAGAGCGGCTCATCACGTTGGGCTTGCTGGCCGGGCGTCTGGTTGTCATAGCCCATTCACCGCGCGATGAGGGAACGCGCATCATTTCCATGAGGAAGGGGAACCGGCGTGAACAAAAAATCTATCAAAAGCGACTTGGCACGAATTGACCACATGCGGGATGCCGATATCGACTATTCGGACATTCCGCCGCTGGACAAGACATTTCTCAAAAAGGCAGTGACGGCTTGGCCCCCGGCGAAAAGGCAATTGACGATTCGTCTCGATGCGGACGTGCTCGCTTGGCTCAAGGGGCATGGCAAGGGCTATCAGACGCGCATCAACCGCATTCTGCGCGTGGTGATGGAGAGTCAGCCCCCGCGGTCAGTTCATCAGTAGAACCTCCAGCCCCCTAAAGCGAAGCCAAGCGGAGTCGGGCGGTGTCGGCGGTACGGCAGGCCACCCTTCGGCTATCCCTCTCGGCTTCCCCCACCCCATCGCCCAAAAGCGGGCGCACTGGGGGCCCCGGTTCGCTCGGGGCTTCGGCAAAACAGGGCAGGCTTTCTCGAAAAGCGCGAGAAGTGGCTCACCCCCGGTTATTTCGGTCAATGTTTCAAAGACAAGCCCGCGTTATACTTCCCCATTAAAGTGGCCCACCCGCCAAAACCAAAAGGGTGGGCCACCCACCCCGTCTCGTAATGTCTCTCGGAGTTACCATCCGGTTTCTTCGCCAGCACCAACTTCTTCTCGGTGAGTACGGCTCTTGTCGTCAAATCCAATGACTTAGCGACAATAACAATATGGCGCATGCTATGTCTTTTTGAAGTATAATCATAGGTAAGGAGATTGCACCATGACCACAGAAGCGAGAGCCACAATAACTGTTGATAACACAGTAGTAACGTTCGAAGGGCCGCAAGAATTTGTCGACGCGCAGGTAGCTAAGTATATTGGCAGTGGCGTTTCAAGTGATAGTCGGACAAATAAGGGCGGCGACGGTCAGTCATCGGATTTGACGACAAGAGCCGTACTCACCGAGAAGAAGTTGGTGCTGGCGAAGAAACCGGATGGGCACTCCGAGACAATCGCCGTGCTTGCCTTTGCACTCGCCGAATCGGGGATTTCCGAATTCAGTGAGGAAGATATGCGAAAGGCGTACATCCGGGCCGGTGTGAGGCCGCCCAAGGTGGTTGGCCAAGCTATCCGCGATGCGAAGCGCCTAAACGACTTCGTGGACTACGGGTCGCAACGCGGTCGTTACAAGCTTTCAAACCACGGTGACCGAACTGTCCGTTTCGACCTACCACGCCAAACTGAGACAAAGGGGTAAGAAAACTATGGATGCGAACACACTGATAGAAGCGCGCAAGAAGGCGGAACTGGCGGTAGCGGAAATGCCAGAGGGCGAATTGCGAGTCGAAGCGTTCAAGCTGATTTTGAACCGTCTCTTGGCGGATGGCGGTGGCCCAACGCCGGTGGGCAAGGGCCCCGCCGTTCGTCACCAACGTGGTAAGAATCGGAAGGCCAAACAGCACAACGAACACCATGAGGACGCAGTTCCTCGATCTGTTCCCTCTCGAATACTTGAATTGAAGGCAGAGGGTTTCTTCGATGAACAGCGGGGCATTGGTGAGGTACGGGAGGAGCTCCAGACACACGGCTGGCGCTACGACGTCACCGATTTGAGTGGTCCCCTAATGAAGCTGGTTCGGGAACGAGAATTGCGGAGGTCAAAGGTCAAAGATGGCAACAAGACAACGTACAAGTACTTTAATCCGTAACGCCGTGGCAGTAGAAGCGGACGGCCTGAACCCAACGGCGGACTTGTTGGCGGGCCTGAACACGCTGCGCAACTTCGCGAAGACAGCCGCCAAACACGGATTCAAGCTTGGCGCACACACGCACTATTCGGTTAAGGCACACGAGACACTCGTCGAAATTCGACGCAAATTCCTTGAGTTGAGAGCCAATTATCAACACGATCAGCATCCCGCTGTGGCCGCGCAGCTAGATGCACTCGAAGGCCCACTCAAGCAACTGGAGCAGGGGCTTGAGCTAAACGCCACCAAGCTTAAGGATATTATTCGCGACGTTGTTTTCAAGGTTGGCTCGGATCTGCGCGCCGCCATCGAAGCCGAAGCCAATCACGGGGTCGGAACGGTACCCTTCATTACGCCAGAAATCCTAAAGCCGGGTGTGTACAGAAAAGTGCTGGAGGAGGCGAATCGGTGCTTTGCCGAGAATTGCCCAAATGCGTGCGCAGCGATGTTGCGGCGACTCGTGGAAAGCCTCATCATTGAAGCCTTCGAAGCACACAAGATAGAGGCGAGAATAAAGGATAGCACCGGCGAGTATTTGGAATTGAAAGCGTTGATTGGGAAAGCCACTGCTGACGCCGACCTAAAGCTGAGCCGCAATACAAAGAGCGCTTTACCCAACCTGAAGTTTCTCGGTGACCTGAGCGTCCACAGCAGGCGAAACCTGATTCGCGGAGATGACCTAAAAGGCATCCGAAACGACGCCCGGGGCGCAATCGAAGAACTCGCCTCGCACTTTACACTGTGAGACTTCCAAGGGCCGAGGCGTTTCAAGCGGTAGTCGGACGAATAAGGGCGGCGACGGTCAGTCATCGGATTTGACGACAAGAGCCGTACTCACCGAGAAGAAGTTGGTGCTGGCGAAGAAACCGGATGGGCGCTCCGAGGCAATCGCCGTGCTTGCCTTTGCACTCGCCGAATCGGGGCTTTCCGATGGTTCGGCGTCAGTTCTTTGGCAAGTCAACGATCACGTGGGAATTTGTGTAGAAACCATCGGGGGCTGGGCGGGTGGCCCACATCTCGGCGGGTGGCCCACCCTACCGCAACCCATTCTCAAAACCCAGAGGGTGTCCAAGCTTCGCTTGGGCGGGCCCGCTGACGCTGCGTTGACCTATCTCTAACCCTCGCGCTCCGCAACGACAGCGAACTTCACGCCGAGGGCGTGCAAGACGGAATTAATCGTTTCGAAGCGTGGGTGTCCGCCTGCACTCAGGGTTTTGTACAGGCTCTCCCTGCCCAGGCCTGAGTCTTTGGCAATCTGCGCCATGCCTCGTGCTTTGGCCACGTGGCCGAGCGCGGCGACGAATACCTCGGGGTTTGGGTCTTCGGCAGCCGCCGAAAGATATTCCGCAATGACCGCATCGTTATCGAGATACGCCGCCGCGTCGAATGGTTTGTAAGTTGTTTTCTTCATTGTTTTGCCCTCTTGAGGTCGCGAACCATTTTTTTCGCTTTGGCAATATCTTTCGCTTGAGAGGCCTTTACGCCGCCAGCCAGCAAAACATAGACGGTCGATCCGGTTCGCGTGTAATAAACGCGATACCCCGCTCCAACATGAACCCGCATCTCGGAAACGCCTTCGCCGACGGGTTCGCAATCGCCGAAATTTCCGAATGTCGCGCTAGCAAGGCGAGCCAGTATCCTGGCCTTTGCTTTTTGGTCGGTGAGCTGGGATAGCCACGCATCGAAATCGGACGACCGAAGCAATGTATTCAAGCCCTTTTATTGTATCCGAGTGGATACTTGTTCTGCAAGCATGCACTAACGCTGGTATTTTGAGCGAAAACCCTTCCACGCCGCCGTATAATGTTCGGTTCCTCATTCCAGCCGAGGGCCTGGCTGCACCGGCTTCGATCAAACGCCCGGCGCACAGGAGATTTCATCATGTCTGCTCTTACCGATCCTAAAGCTGCGCAGCCCGCCGCCCCGACCCAAACGAAGACCCGCATTGAATCCGACAGCATGGGGAAGATCGAAGTTCCAGCGAATGTTTACTGGGGGGCGCAGACCGAGCGCTCGCTGCTGCATTTCAACATTGGACGCGACACGATGCCTCCGGAGCTGATTCGCGCCTTCGGCACGCTCAAGAAGGCCTGCGCGCTGGTGAATCAGGATCTGGGCAAACTTCCCTCCGATATCGCGAAGCTCATCGTCGAAGCCGCCGACGAAGTCATTGCCGGCAAGCTGAACGACCAGTTTCCGCTGCGGATTTGGCAGACGGGCAGCGGCACGCAGACCAACATGAACGTGAACGAAGTCATCTCCAATCGCGCCATCGAAATTGCGGGCGGGGAGATGGGGTCGAAGAAGCCGGTGCATCCGAACGATCACGTCAACATGTCGCAGTCGTCGAACGACACGTTTCCTACGGCGATGCACATCGCGGCGGCGGAGCGGGTGAAGAACGCGCTGATTCCGGCGATCAAGACGGTGCGCGATGCGATTGCGGCCAAGGCTAAGGAATTTGAAAACGTGGTGAAGATTGGCCGCACCCACTTGCAGGATGCTGTGCCTTTGACCTTTGGACAGGAATTTGGCGGCTGGGCCAGTCTTTTAGACCGCGACATTAAGCGGCTGGAGCAGGCGCTCGATGGGCTTTACGATCTGGCTATCGGCGGGACCGCGGTGGGCACGGGGCTGAATACGCATCCAGAATTTGCCGAGCGGGCAGCGAAGAAGATTGCGGAACTGACGGGACTTCCCTTCCGCTCCCATCCCAACAAGTTCGCCGCACTTTCGGCCCACGATGAGATCGTGTTTGCGCAAGGCGCGATGGAAACGCTGGCCGCGTCGCTGATGAAGATCTCGAACGATATTCGCTGGCTGGCTTCCGGTCCGCGCTGCGGGCTGGGCGAGCTGTCGATTCCGGAGAATGAGCCGGGATCGTCCATCATGCCGGGCAAGGTCAATCCCACGCAATGCGAAGCGATGACGATGGTCTGCGTACAGGTTCACGGAGCGACGGCGGCGGTGGGATTCGCGGGATCGCAGGGCAACTTTGAGCTCAACGTGTACAAGCCGGTGATCATCTATAACTTTCTGCACTCGGTCACGCTGATCACGGACGCCTGCCACGGCTACGTGGAGTACATGATCAAGGGCATTGAAGTCGATCGCGCAAAGGTGGACTGGTACGTGAAGAATTCGCTCATGCTGGTCACGGCGCTCGCTCCGAAAGTGGGATACGACAAGGCGGCGCAGATCGCGCACACGGCACACGTCGAGCACAGCAGTCTGCGCGAGGCCGCGCTGAAGCTGGGATATCTTACGGGTGAGGAATTCGATTCGCTCGTGAAGCCGGAGAAGATGACGCGGCCGTAGGCTGATGGCGAATGCACAAGCGTGAATGCCCACGAAAGATGTGCTGGTGCGCGCACCCACACATTCGCAAAGAACGCGAATGTGTGGGGCACCCGGCTGCGGGGCGCTGTTTCGTTTGCGAGGTCTGAGGGCGATGCGCCAATTCGTTCATCTCGCCGGAAATCTAATAGCTCAGCACTTCCAGGCTCGCGCGAACTATCTTGACCTGTTGATGAGTCTTGGCATAACGGCGGAGGATTGGTTTCGAATTGAGCTTCTCGTTGTTCTTCGCGCCATTTCCGGCATTAGCATCATAGGAACAAACCAACAGACTCAAAGGGCCGGTGACCGCCCTGACTTCACCATAGAGTTGTCTGGGCGTTCGGTACTACTTGAGCTGAAAGTCCTTCCTAAGGACCGGAACTATGCCTACGGGTGGCAGCGATTTCAGGCTGGAACGAACAACAAGAAGGACTTCGATAACCTCGTTTTGGGTGTTCGCCATGGAGTTATCTACGTTTATTGGCCTGATCTAGCCGACTGGCAAAGCTGTCGCACCAACCTTGAGCGCACTTATCCTGTCCAATGTCTTCGACAAGATCCTATCGCGCGCAGCACTGGTCACGTCGTGCTCTCTTATTGGGCAGTGAGCAGGAGTGTCGCTCAACTCAGCGCGGCAGGGGACGCGGCAAGCGGCGGGATTCCTGGATTGTCCCTTTGACAGACCCGGAAACGCACTGCGTCGGGGAATATCCAAATATCCAGAAGCGTGGGGTGGTACAGCACCCACACGTTCGCAAAATACACGGATGTTTGGGGCGCCCGCGATGGGGATAGGAAGTCAATATCCCCACCCTGTGTCTGCAAAAAACGCAGACACAAGGAGCGGGGCACCCCGGCACGGCGAAGCGAGACGGGGCAAGCCCCGTCTCTACACGAATGCGATATTACTGCGGCGTTGCGGTGACCGGTATCGGAGCGTTCTTCGGCGTGCTCAGGTAGCCGGTGACCTTGTTCTTGTCCACCGTCCAAACCACGAGTTCATACAGCATGTGATCGCGTCCGGTGTAGAACTGCACCGGCTCGCTCTGGTTCCTGTCTTTTTTCTCGATGGTCTTGTCGTCGGCGCTAACGTCCAGCGAGTACTTGCCGCGTTTGGGATCGGTCTTCTTGAGCTGCAACGCGACGGTCGAGAACGCTTGCGGCTTCGATCCCTTCAATAAGGTGAACTCGTAATACTGGCGGTCGCCCTTGTGTTTGAGGGCTTCCAGATCGCCGCGAGTGTTGGCGATCAGTCCGCTCTGCACGCCGAGATCGCCGATGGTGTGCTGCAGTTGCGCGATGGTCGCCTCGAGCGACGCCTTGGTGGCGGCCACGTCGGTCTTCACGCCGCCGACGTCGGTCTTCACCGATCCGACTTCTCCGGAAACGGCGCCTACATCTTTTTTCTCTTCCTCCGCCTGTTCCGCGATGCGTGCCGATGCGACTTGTTGTTGACGCTGCAACTCGGCAGCACGCGTCGCCAATTCTCTCTTGGTCATGCCCAACTGTTGGGCCAAAGTCTCAGAATCGGCTTCGGCGGATTGCATGCGCTTGGTCAGATCGTCAATTTGTTTTTGGCTCGCGGTTTGATCTTGCGTGACTTTTTCGAGCTTGCCATGCTGGGCGTAAATGAAAAATGCGGATGCTCCGACATAGACAACGGCCAGGGCTATAAGAATCCATTTGCCGACATTGCTCTGCGGCTCGGGGTGGTAAACGGTTGGTTGCTCGCCTTCAGACATAATGGTTTGCCTCCGGTTGAAGTGGACTGTAGAGCCTATTGTTTGTGAGATACGGGTTGCTGTCAATGCGTTTCATGACTCTCTACAGCGCACGCCTTTCCGGTATATACTGATCCGTCTTCAGCGATCATCTCAGAATGCGCGCCCAGCGCGCCAGAAAGGCACCAGACTATGGCTTCCCTGGCAGTCGAATTTGCCCGCAATAATCAGCCGCGTTTTCTCGGCGAACTGAAAAACCTTCTTCGTATCCCCAGCGTCAGCACGCTCGATGAACATAAAGGCGACATCCTGAAGGCGGCAGAGTTTATTGCCGCTGAGCTGCGCCGCATTGGGATGGACAATGTTGAAGTCATCCCGACCAAGGGACATCCGCTGCTCTACGCCGACTGGCTGCACGCGGCCGGCAAGCCCACCGTTTTGATGTACGCACATTATGACGTGCAGCCGCCCGATCCGGTGGACGAATGGAAAACGCCGCCGTTCGAGCCGACCGAGCGCAACAACAACATTTACGCGCGCGGCGCGGTCGACGACAAAGGACAGCTCTGGATGGAAGTGAAGGCGCTCGAGTCTCTGATGCAGGCCAATGGGGGCAAGCTGCCGATTAACGTCAAGATTATTTTTGAAGGCGAAGAAGAAGTGGGCGGCGAATCGATCGCCGAGTACGTCCGCAAACAGAAGGCGAAGTTGAAAGCGGATTTCGCGCTGGTCTGCGATACGGAACTGTTCGCGCCGGATATTCCTACTCTTTGCGTCGGCCTGCGTGGCCTGGTGTACACGGAGATTGAAGCGGTTGGGGCAAAGACCGACCTGCACTCCGGCGTGTATGGCGGCGCGGCGCCGAATCCGCTGTTTGCGCTGATCGAGATCATCAGCAAGCTGAAAGATTCGAAGGGGAAGATACTGATCCCGGGCTTTTACAAGAACGTCAAAGCGCCGAGCAAAGATGAACTGAAGGCCTGGAAGCGGCTGCCTTTCAACGAAGAGCACTATCGCAAGACCGAAGTCGGCTCCAAGGTGCTCACGGGCGAGCCGGGATATTCGGTGCTGTACCGGACGTGGGCGCGTCCAACGCTCGAAGTGCACGGCATGCCGGGTGGGTTTGTGGCTCCGGGGGCAAAGACGGTGATTCCGGCAAGGGCGTCGGCGAAGGCTTCCATGCGCCTTGTGCCCAACCAGGATCCGGACGACATCCTGAAGCGCTATACGGCGTTCGTCAAGAAACTCACGCCCAAGGGGATCGACCTGAAGATCAAAGTCCACAGCACGGGCCCCGCATCCGTGGTCGGCACCGACAACCGCTTCATCAAAGCGGCGACTGAGGCGCTGCACGACACGTTCAAGAAAGAGACCGTGTTCATTCGCTCCGGCGGGTCGATTCCGATCGTGACCGATTTCCAGGATGTGCTGAAGATTCCATCGGTCATGATGGGCTTTGGGCTTCCCGACGACAACCTGCACGCTCCGAACGAGAAGTTTCACATTCCGAATTTTTATCGCGGGATTGAGACGATTTGCTTGCTCTTTGAGAAGCTGGGCGGATAAGGCCCCACCTGCGTGAAGAATGAAGGACGTTTGGCCGAAGGCGCGGGCGGGTTCTGCGCCTTTTCACTGGATCGGGGAATCCGCCCAGTGACTCGCCAATCCCGCGCCTTCAGGTAAAATATAAGGTTGAGGTTGTGCGTCATGCGAGCGCGGAGTTTCGCGCCGTTCGATTTTGAGCTTTTCCAGTTCAATTTTTGAAACAAAGGCGGTTTGATGGCACTGAAGCTAACACCCAAGAAACCAGCGGCCGAAGATCCACGGCACATCCAAGCGGTGCAGAGCTATGAATCAGGGCTTCGCGCGATGCAGGAGCGCAAGTTCGAGAAGGCCAAAGGCCACCTGCAGAAGGTGCTGGGCGGCCCGAACAAGTCTCTGGTCGACCGGGCTCAGGTGTATATCCTCACCTGCGACAAGCATCTGGAAACGCCCACGTTGCAGTTCAAAACGCCGGAAGAGCATTACGACTATGCCGTGTCGCTGATCAACTCGGGCGACTACGTGACGGCACGCGAGCAGCTCGACAAGCTCTTAAAGCAGAATCCGAAGGCGGAGTACGTTCTGTACGGCCTAGCCGCGTTGCATTGCCTGACCGGCCACGTCGAAGAATCGCTCAAGACGCTCAACGAGGCGATTCAGATAAAGCCCGCGCTGCGCTTCCAGGCGCGGAATGACGGAGACTTCCAGAATCTGGCGGAAGATCCGCGCTTCACCGAATTGCTGTATCCAGATCCGGGCGTCGAATCTGAGCCGCCGGAAGAAGCGAGCGCGTACTAGCTGCCCGCATTTAGCTGCGATTCGAGGCGGTATGCTTCCCCAAGTGCGCACGAACTCATCCGATACCGGCAAGGCTGGCCTCGAATTGCGCGTGGTCGCAATCGGCGGCGGCACCGGTCTCTCCACGCTGCTGAAGGGGCTGAAGCGTTACGTCATGACGCCGACGCTGGCCATCTCCGGCCAGCCCACCATTCGCGAATTGTGTGGCGTGGTGACGGTGAGCGACGATGGCGGGTCGAGCGGCCGTCTGCGCAAAGAATTCAATATGCTTCCGCCGGGCGATGTGCGCAATTGCATCGTGGCGCTCTCCGAAGACGAAGCCCTGCTCTCGAGGCTCTTCCAGCACCGCTTTCAGAAGGGTTCCGGACTGGAAGGCCACAGCTTCGGAAATCTTTTTCTGGCGGCGCTGACTTCGATCACCGGAGACTTTGCGGAGGCGGTGCGGCTTTCTTCGGAAATCTTGCTGACGCGCGGGCATATCTATCCCGCAACCATGTCGAGCGTGGAACTGGAAGCGTCACTTGAAGACGGGACGCGGGTGCGCGGCGAAACGCGGATCACGGCCAGCAAGGGCAAGATTCGAGGACTGGTCTTGGTGCCTCCCGACGTGGAGCCGCTTCCCCAGACGCTGGAAGCAATCGCCAGCGCCGATCTGATCACGATCGGCCCGGGGTCGCTTTTCACCAGCCTGATTCCGAACTTGCTGGTGCGCGGAATTCCCGAAGCGATTATGGAATCGCATGCCATCAAAGTATTTGTTTGCAATTTGATGACACAGGTCAATGAAAGTCTTGGTTTAACGGCGGCGGACCACATCCGCGCACTCAATGGACACGCTGGCGCCCAGTTGTTCGACTACACCCTGATCAATCGCAAGACGGCGTCGCCAGAGCTGAAGGCCAAATATGCTCTAGAGGGAGCTTCGCAGATCGTGGTGGATCTGGAAGCGATCGAGGCGATCGGTGTCTGCCCGCTGCTGGGTGAGTATTTAGACGAGGGAGAGGTAGCGCGGCACGCTACCGACCGGGTCGCGCACGACCTGATGGCGCTGATGGCGCAAGCGCCGAATGGGCAGACGATTCGGGGTTGATTCTCTGAACAGGATTCACAGAAGTTAAGCCTCCGGAGACGCGGCAAGCCGCGTCTCTACGGTGAACTTCGCGGTATATTGGCTGAACATGGTAAAAACGGCAAAAACGAAGATCAAGTCGAGATCTTTCCGATCCAATCCGCAGCAGCCGCGTATCGCCATCGCGATCATGGCGGCGGGCAAAGGCACGCGGCTCAAATCGAAGCACACCAAAGTTCTGCATGAAGTCGGCGGCAAGCCGATTCTGGCACATGTGATTGCTACGGCGGAAAAGGTCGTGCCCGCGCAGGACATCTTTGTGATCATCGGCCATGAGGCGGAGCGTGTGCGCGAGGCTGTTGCCGGTACCGGCGTGAACTTCGTGTTGCAAGCCGAGCAGCGTGGCACCGGACACGCGCTCATGGTGGCGCGCGAGGCGCTCTCGGGCAATAAGTACGACCAGGTCATCGTGCTATCCGGGGACGCTCCGCTGATTACCCCCGAAACCCTTCGAAAGCTCAGCGGCTTCCACACCGCCCAAAAAGCGGCCATGACTTTGCTCAGCGCCGAACTCGACAATCCTTATGGATATGGGCGAGTGATTCGCAAAGGCGCGGGGGGACGAGCGGAGGTGCGGGCAATCGTGGAAGAGAAGTCCGCGACCGCGCAACAAAAGAAAATCCGCGAGATCAACTCCGGGTTCTATGCCTTCGATGCGCCCGCATTGTATGGGCACATCGGCAGTCTTTCCACTGCCAACGCCCACGGCGAATACTACCTCACGGACATGGCGGAAGTGTTTCATCGGGCGCGCAAAAAGGTGGTTGCCGTCAAGACCCCGAATGCGGGCGAAGTGCTGGGCAGCAACACGCGGGCGGAGATGGTGGTTCTGGACGCGCGGCTGCGGATGGCAAAGTGCCGCGAACTGCTGGAGGCGGGCGTAACGATTTATTACCCGCACACCTGCGTGATCGACAGCGACGTGGAGGTTGGCGCCGACACCGTGATTGAGCCCTTCGTGCAGTTGCTGGGCAACACAAAGGTTGGCGCGGATTGCCGCATCCGCTCTTACAGCGTGATCGGGAATTCGGTCATTGGCGACCGTGTCACGGTGCGGCCGGGGACAATCGTGGAAGACGCGCGGGTGGGCGCGGGAGCTGTGCTTGGGCCGTATTCTCATCTGCGTCCGGGAAGCGACGTGGGCGAAGGCGCTCACGTGGGGAACTTCGTCGAGACCAAGAAAATCAAGCTGGGCAAGGGTTCGAAGGCGAACCACCTCAGCTATCTGGGCGACGCGGAAATCGGAGAAGGCGTGAACATCGGCGCGGGCACCATCACCTGCAATTACGACGGTGTGAACAAGCACACGACGGTCATCGAAGATGGCGTGTTCATCGGCAGCGACTCGACGCTGGTGGCGCCGGTAAAGATTGGACGCGGCGCCTACGTCGCGGCGGCAAGCTGCATCACGGAAGATGTGCCGGCGGATGCGCTGGCGCTCGGGCGTTCGCGCCAAAGCGTGAAAGAAGGCTGGGCACGGGAGAAGCGCGAAGCACAGAAGGAAAAACGTTGTTAGTCGTTGGTCGTTGGCAGTTAGTGCTTGGGCGTTGGAGCTTCCGTCCAACTTCTCAGGATTCGAATACACTAGACCCGAAGCGAAAATTATGACGCAGACACCTCCAGCTCAGGAAGTATCTCCGGTCCGCTACGACGTCTCCCTGCTGACCGCCGAAGATTTTTATTTGTTCAACGAAGGCACCCACTATCGCATTTACGAGAAGATGGGCGCACACCTTGTGGAATCCGGGGGAACCAAGGGCACTGTCTTCGGCGTCTGGGCTCCCAACGCCCGCCGGGTGTCTGTGATCGGCGGCTTCAATGGATGGAACCCGCGGTCCCATCCACTGCAGCCTCGCGGCTCGTCGGGTATCTGGGAAGGGTTTATCCCGGGCGTCGTCAAAGGCACGTTGTACAAGTTCCATATCGAGTCCACTAAACACGGCCACGAGACTGAAAAAGCCGACCCGGTGGCACTTTTCACCGAGAAACCGCCGCGCACCGCTTCCGTGGTCTGGGATCTGGACTACACCTGGAACGACACTGCCTTTCTTGAAAAACGCGCAGGCGTCAACTCGCTGCACGCGCCCATGTCAATCTACGAGGTTCACCTCGGCTCCTGGATGCGCGTCCCCGAAGAGCACAACCGCCCGCTCACCTATCGCGAGATCGCTCCCCGCCTGGCCGACCACGTAAATAAGCTGGGATTCACCCACGTCGAACTGCTCCCCATCATGGAGCATCCCTTCTACGGTTCCTGGGGATATCAGACCACGGGCTACTTCGCTCCCACGGCGCGTTACGGCACGCCGCAGGACTTCATGTACCTGGTGGACTACCTGCACCAGCACAACATTGCCGTCATTCTCGACTGGGTCCCGTCGCACTTCCCTTCCGACGGCCACGGCCTCTCCTTCTTCGACGGCACCCACCTGTTCGAGCACTCCGACTCACGGCAGGGCTTCCATCCCGATTGGAAGACGATGATCTTCAACTACGGCCGCACCGAAGTGCGCAGTTTCCTGATGTCGAGCGCCATGTTCTGGCTGGACAAGTATCATGTCGACGGCCTGCGCGTTGACGCCGTCGCTTCCATGCTTTATCTCGACTACTCGCGCAAGGAGGGCGAATGGATTCCCAACAAATTCGGCGGGCGTGAGAACCTGGAAGCCATCGACTTCCTGCGCCACTTCAACCTCGAAGCCTACAAAGAGCACCCCGACATTCAAACCTTCGCCGAAGAGTCCACCGCCTACGCCATGGTTTCGCGGCCCACCTATCTCGGCGGTCTGGGCTTCGGCCTGAAGTGGGACATGGGCTGGATGCACGACACGCTCGACTATTTCAGCCACGAACCCATCCATCGCCAGTATCACCACAACGAGTTGACCTTTCGCATGCTGTATGCGTTTCACGAAAATTTTGTCCTGCCCCTGAGCCACGATGAGGTGGTGCACGGAAAAGGCTCCCTGATCGGCAAAATGCCCGGCGATGAGTGGCAGAGATTTGCCAACCTGCGCCTGCTCTTGGCCTATATGTTCGCGCAGCCCGCCAAGAAACTGATTTTTATGGGTTGCGAATTCGGCCAGGTTAGCGAGTGGTCGCACGATCGCAGTCTCGAGTGGAACGTGTTGGAATACCCGCTGCATCGCGGGCTCATGAGCTGGGTCGAGCAACTCAACCGCGTCTATCGCAGCGAATCTCCGCTGCACTGGTTCGATAACGATCCCAAGGGTTTTGAATGGGTGGACTGCAACGACGCGCCCGCCAGCATCATCTCGCTGCTGCGCAAAGGCAAGGACGGCGAAAGTCCGATTCTCGTCTGCTGTAATTTCACTCCCGTGCCCAGGCTGGGATACATGGTGGGCGTGCCGGCGGGCGGCTACTGGAAAGAACTTCTCAACAGCGATGGCCAGGAATATGGAGGCAGCGGCATCGGTAACGCGGGAGGCGCCGAAGCCCTGCCCGTAAAAACTCACGGCCGCCCCTATTCCCTGCGACTGACGCTGCCGCCGCTGGGGGCGCTGTTTCTAAAAAGAGCGTAGCCGCAGAGAAATCTGCAATTTGGCAATCGGGTAATTTGGTAATTGAAACCCGTCGGCCTCGGGTTTGAAATTACCAAATTACAAATTCCACAGTTGCCAATTTTCTCCGTGGCTTCGTGCCTTCGTGGTGGGTGTTGGGCTTGAGCGGCGCCTCCAGAGATCCCCTTCTCATGCTAGACTCGCAGTGAGTTAACCGACCTTGCGGATGCGCATCCTCACCCGCTATATTCTGAGAGAAGTCGTCTCCCACGCCTTGATCGGCGCGGCCGTTTTCACTTTTGTCCTTTTTACCCGCGCTCTCGACCTCATCCTCGAACTGGTGGTCCGCAACAGCGCCCCACTGCCGAGCGTAGCAGAAGTCTTTTTTTTCACCGTCCCAGGCGCGCTCACCTACACCATCCCCATGGGCGTGCTGGTCGGCATTCTCATCGGACTCAGCCGTCTGGCCGCGGACAGCGAAATCACGGCCATGCGCGCCAGCGGCTTGGGCGTGTGGACCTTCCTGCGCGTGATCTCAATCTTCGTCGTGGTGGCATGGCTGCTCGCTCTCGGCAACAGCGTTTATCTCGCGCCCCGCTCGCTCGCCGCCCTCGGACAGCTCCAAGACCGCCTCAAATCTTCTCAGGCTTCTTTCGAAGTCCAGCCCCGTGTGTTTTACGAGGGATTCCCGAAGATCATCCTCTACGTGCAGGACGTCAAAGCCATGTCCGGTGGAGCGCTCTGGAAGGGAGTGTTCCTCGCCGATTTGACCGATCCATCCGCGCCGCGCATCAGCCTGGCGCGCGAAGGCCTGCTGGTCAGCCAGGGGCCGGATACTCTGGACCTGCACCTCACCAACGGTTCTACGCACGAAAGCGATCCCAGGAATCCGGACCAGTACCAGATCTCCACCTTCCAGATCACTGACATCCCCATCCAGATCCCCGCGTCACAAAATAGTCAGGAGCACGAAGCCGCATCACTGCATGAAATGAAAGTTGCCGACCTCCTCCGCATCGCACGAACCGCCGACCCCATTACCCGCCGCTTGTACCTGATCGAATACCATGGCCGCCTCGCGCTGCCGACCGCCTGTATCGTGCTTGCCCTGGTCGGCATTCCGCTCGGCCTCTCGTCGAAGAAGGGCGGCAAGTCCAGCGGATTTGTCATCACCATTCTGCTGGTCTTTCTCTACTATTCGATTTCTTTGATCGGAGTGTCTTTTGCAAAACAGGGACGCCTGTCTCCGGCCGCCGGTGTTTGGCTCGCCGACTTCGTGTTTCTTGTGGGAGGAGTTTTTCTGCTCTGGCAATCGGAACGCCGCCCGATCGAGATGGCGGGGTTCCGCGCTTGGTTTAAGAGTGCGAGGTTCAAGACTGCGGCGGGCGCGTCTCCGACGCCCAACCTGCCAGCGCACGCGCTGCCCGTGAACGGTGAGTCGCCCCGCCCGGGCCTCAGGGAAGGCGTCACCCACGATCTGCCCCGGCGCAGGCGTTTGTTCAATCTTCGTTTCCCAACCATCCTCGACGATTATGTGCTCCGCAACTTTACTCTCTACTTCGCCATGATCGTCGCCGCTTTCGTGATGCTGCTGCTGGTGTTCACCCTGTTTGAGTTGCTCGGCGACATCCTGCGGAATCAGGTCTCCCCGCTCACAGTAGGCGAATACTTGCTCAACGTCACGCCCTACTTTCTTTACTACCCGATTGCGCCGCTCAGCATGTTGCTGGCGGTGCTGGTCACCTTCGGCCTGCTGCAGCGCTCCAACGAAATCACCGCCATCAAGGCCACCGGCATCAGTCTTTACCGCATCGTCGTTCCGGTCCTGATCGCCTCCACCCTGGTCGCCGGCGTGCTCTTTCTCTCGGACCAGCTCTATCTTCCCTACACCAACAAGCGCCAGGACGCGCTCCGCAACGAAATCAAAGGCAAACCAGCGCAAACCTACCTTCGGCCCGACCGCAAGTGGATCTTCGGCCAGCACTCCGATATCTATTACTATCAATTCTTCGATCCCGAACGCGATGTTTTCGGCGGCGTCTCCGTGTTTCAGTTCGATCCGCACACTTTCCAGATCACGCATCGCATCTCCGCCGACCGCGCGCACTGGTCGAACTCCATGGGCCGGTGGGTTTACGAGCAGGGGTGGGAGCGCAGCCTGAGCGGCTCCGCCATCGAGAGCTATCGCAGGTTCGATGCCGCCACCTTCCCCGAACTAGCCGAAGCGCCCGCCTACTTCAAGAAGGAAATCAAACAATCGTCGGAAATGAACTACGACGAACTACGCCGCTACATTTACGATCTCGAGCAGAGCGGCTTTGACGTGGTGCGCCTGCGCGTGCAACTGCAAAAGAAGATTGCCTACCCGCTGATCACGCTGGTGATGGCCGTCCTTGCGATTCCCTTCGCGCTATCCACCGGCAAGCGCTCCGCAGTGGCAGGGATTGCGACAGCTATTGGCATCGGCGCTGGCTATTGGATAATCTCGGGCTTCTTGGAGGCGATGGGCAATTTTAGCCAGCTTCCGCCTGCGGTCGCGGCCTGGTCTCCAGACCTGGTCTTCGGTTTCATCGGAGGCTATTTGATTCTTCGGATGCCAACGTGATTGAATCGCGTGACGTGGCCATCGGGTGATCGGGTGATCGAAACCCAAGTTCGCGGCGGGTTTTCAATGACCCGATCATCCGATCTGCTAGTGCGCCGTCATCCCGCTCGGCGCCGCCGGAGCGATCACCGTGATCGGATTGCTCATTGCTCCGGTCGTCGTGCTCAACGTGAAGCCCGTAATGTTACTCGATGCACTGTTCGACGTGAAGAGAAACTGGCCGGTATAGTTTCCATCAATGTCCATCGTCGGGTGCAGCGCCATCGACACCGGCTGCGATCCGGTTGGCTGGCTCACCGGGCTTAGCGGAGTCAACGTGCCCGCCGCCGTGTTGATGCGAAATCCAAAAACCTGGTTCGAGCCGTAGCTCACACCGTAGAGAAAGTTGTTCGTAGGATCCACCAGCATTTCAACCGGCTTCTGCCCCACCGAACTTGGCGGTACCTCGCAAGATAGCGAGGAACACGTTGCCAGCGGAACCATCAGATTAGCGGCCACATTCTGCGACGTGCAGACCGTCGCATTGACCGCCGTGCACACCTGGAACGGATACAGCGCGCCGACCCCAACCCCCTGGCCCACATACACAAACACGCCGCCGATGGCGGTTTCGCCACCCACGCTCGTGTTGACCGCGAGCACCGAGATCGGATCGGCCGCGGCAACGGCATAAGGCGAGTTCGGTTGCTCAGTCAGGACGCCCGACGAACTCACGGTATAGACGCTCACCGTATCGTCATTGTGTGGGGGATTGCAACCGGTCGTACAGATGTCATGATTGTTGGTCACGAAGAGAAGTTCCTGGGCCGTGGTAGAACCCGCCGGGGTAAACGTAATGGCCGAGAGCGCGGTCGGAATTTTGCTTAGGTAGAACGGACTTCCACTTGCCAATGTCAGAGTGGTTGAGCCCGACTGCATGGTAAACACCGAGATCGACGGACAACCCGCATACTGCGGATCACTCGGATTAATCGTACCAACCGGCGGACAGTTCGTCGGCGAAGGATACACGCCCTGGTCGATCACGAACAAAAACTGTCCCGCGGCATCCCGCACCATGGCTACCGCGGTGTCGGGTGCTTGGGTCCAAGTAACCGCCGTGCCGGGGTTTGACAGGCTTCCATCCGAGTTCACTGTGTACGGGTAAATCGAGGGCGCAATAGGATTATTGGAGGAACCCGGACACTGCACACCCTCCTGCCCACACGGCACGCCCTGATTCAGAACAAACGCCGTCGTGCCCATCGGGTCGAGCAAAATGTCCAGGGGAAGTCCGCACGGTTCGGAATTGGTGACCGTTGCCACCGTAGGGCACGTGCTGGCGTTCGAATTGATCAGCGACAGGTTGCCGGTGTCATAATCCATGGCAAAGGAACTCACGTTGTTCCCTATGCCGGGAGCCCCCTGGGCGGTAGTCCCCTGGGTTACGACATACAAGACTCCCGATGGCCGGGAAGAGAGACTGCCACAATTGAGCAGAAACAAACTCAGGGCGCACAGGCCCCCGAGCGCAACGACTAACCCTATTTTCTTCGACATCTGTTCTCCAAAGGGGCTCCCATTCGGCGCGCTTTTCGCCGATTGCGGTAGTCAGCCGCTTCCCGTCCGCCGACGATGTCCCGCCAGCCGTCACGGAGACTGAAGCTTGTGGCTGAAATATATTTGTGTATCAGGTATGAGCGGGAAGAGCAAACCCCTAAACAGGCGAAACAGCCGGAATCCGGATTTCTACCTCTAACCCACCCTCTTTTCGGTTGGATGCGCGAAGCTGCCCGCCGTGCAGCCTGATGGCCCGATCCGCGATCGACAGGCCCAGACCCGCCCCTCCGGTCTGCCGGTTGCGAGCATCGTCCAGTCGATAAAAGGGCTCAAATATCTTTGCCAGCGCTTCGTCTGGAACGCCGGGGCCGGAATCAAGCACGCGAATCACGATCTCTTCCCCATTGCCATTCGCGGCCTGCTGCCGCTCCAGTCGCACCTCCACCGTTGTGCCTTCAGCAGTATAGCGCGTGGCGTTCCTCACCGCATTCTCCACCGCGCTCCGGAGCAAGTCGGGATCGGCGTCCACCAGAAATTCATCCGCGGCATCGGCCGTTACCCGGCAGCCGCGCCCCGGAGTTTCGTACTCGGCGTCGCGCGCCACCTGCTCCACCAGATCCCGCAGTGACAACTGCGTCTTGTGCAGGCCGTCGCTCCCCGACTCCAACCGCGAGATGGTCAGCAGCCGCTGGATCAGTTGATTTAGCCGGTCGGCCTCGATTTCGATCCGGTTCAGCGCGCTTTCAAGTTCCGGCGCGACTTCTGGCGTGGCCCGCTGCCGCGCCAGCCCAAGCGCCACGCTCAGCCTGGCCAGCGGAGACCGCAGTTCGTGCGAAACATCCTTCAGCAGCCGCGATTGCGAGTCCACCAGCCCTTCGATGCGTTCGGCCATGCGGTCAAAATCACGCATTAACTCCGTAAGTTCGCCGCGCCGGCCGCCCACGGGAGCGCCCGCCCGGGCGCTCAAGTCGCCCGAGGCAAGACTCTGCGCCGCCTTCCGCAAACGCGCCACCGGACTTGTGATCGACCATGCCAGCAAGTAGCACACTAGTCCCGACAGAATGATCGCGATGCCCAGCAAGGGAATGTCATTGGGCCCGAGAAATCCCCGCGGGCCCGGCGGCAGCTCCAACACCAGCGTGTATCGTCTTCCATCCAGCGTCAGCGCCTGCCGCATAATGCGGTCCGGCAGAAAATTGTCCATCCAACTACGGTGGCGCAGCGGACCGCCGCGCTGGTTTCCGCCTTGTGCCCCGCCCGGCTGCGTCCCGCCCTCCCGTGACTCCTCGATCCAGGGTGGCACATGCCGGCCAGAGAGTTCGTTTCCCGCGGGATCGAAAACAAAGGCCCGCACGTGTTGGGTGCGCCAAAGCTCTTCCAGATAGTCGTGGGTAGCGCGTTGTCCGCCAGTTTGGTAAGCATTCACCGCCTCCGCCAAAGTTTGCGGCGCCTGGCTCTCGATTCCACGCCGCGCTGGACGCAGCGCAATCGTCACCAGAATCGCCAACACCAGTGAAAGCGCGAGGGCCGCCCAGAATGACAGAAAAATCTTTAGGAAGAGGCTCTTCATTTCTTCGCCTTATTTCTTTGCTTTTGCCGCCGGCCGGGCGAACATGTACCCCACGCCTCGGATCGTCTTGATGTGGTCTCCGTTCTCTTCGGAGTCGCCCAACTTCCGCCGCACCTTGCTGACGTGCATGTCGATGCTGCGATCGAACGGCATGAACTTGCGGCTGAGCACGGCATTCACCAGCCGTTCCCGCGTCACCACTCGCCCCGCCTCGCGCAGGAGAACTTCCAGCAGATTGAATTCCACAGAAGTCAGATCGACCGGTTGCCCCGCTCGCAGCACAGTTCGCGTTGCCGGATCGAGTTCCACGTCGCCCACGCCCAGTACCTCCGGCACCACATCTGCCGCCCTGACCGGCTTGGTTCGGCGGAGGATCGCGCGAATTCGCGCCACCAGCTCCCGCGGGTTAAATGGCTTCGGAAGATAATCGTCCGCCCCGATTTCCAGCCCGACGATGCGGTCCACGTCCTCGCCGCGCGCGGTTAACAGCAGCACCGGAATCTTGGACACGCTGCGAATCCGCCGCAGCACTTCGAAGCCATTGATCCCCGGCAGCATTACGTCGAGCACCACCAGCGCGTACTCGCCGGTCAGCGCCTGTTGCAGACCCTTTTCGCCGTCGTGGACGGCCTTCAGGCTGAACCCCTCGGCCGTCAGGTACTCCTGCACCAGGCCGCACAGTTCGACGTCGTCATCCACCACCAGTACGTGATCCATTCTTTTAATCATCTAACACCTTCGTTGGCCTCCACGCGGTAAAGATTTGTGATTACCGGAGGAATCGCTGTTGGCTCTTCGCTATTGGCTTTTAGCGAAAGGCGAACAGCGCCTTTCCGCCTTTACAAAACTTTACCGCGCTTGACCGACTCTTTACCGCATATTTTCGAGAATAGTGTTCTTATTTGCATAGACGTTCGGGCTGCCTCCCGAACCCACGATATCAAGCAGGTCAAAAGGAGTCTCAAATGAAATCAACACGTATCCGCATTCTCACCATCGGCGCCGCTGTGATACTGGCGGTGGCAGCCGCGATTGCTCAGGGTCCGCACGGTTTTGGTGGCCCCGGCGGCGACTTCGGCCGCATGTTCGGATTTTTCACCGACTATCTCGATCTGACCAGCGCGCAACAGGACCAGGTGAAGGCGATCTGGGAGAAAGAGAAGCCTACCCTTGAACCGCTGATGAAGCAGATGCGCCAGAATCACAGCGATATGCGCACTCTTGAGGCCAGCGGTCCTTTCGACGAGGCCAAGACTCGCTCCCTGGCCACGCAAAACGCGCAGACCATGATCGAACTCCAAGTCCAGCACGCCCGCATCAAGTCCGAAATGATGCAGGTGCTGACCGCCGATCAGAAAACCAAGCTTGCTGAGTTCGAGGCCAAGCGCGATGCACGCATGAGTAAGCACATGCCGCCTCCCCCCGAGGACTAGCTCTTTAGCGTTTAGGGTCTCTCTCCCTTCCGGGTGGGAACGGAACCTCCAACCTCCGTCCTCGCCCGGCTTTTTCCCCGGCTCTTCAAAGTGGAGAAACCGAATGGAACGCGCCGACCTGCTCTACTCCGGATTGATGTTCGCCGCCGGCATGTTGTCGCTTTGGACCGCGCTGCTGCTCACTGCCACCTTCGTTGCCCTCGCACCCGCGCTCCGAAAATCCGCACCCACCGCTGCTACAATTTCATCTACAAGACGTCATGCTGCCGAAGAGCCTACGCCCCCTCGTTCCCTATCTGAAGCGCTACCGCAGCGGTCTCGTCTGGGGCGGACTCTGCGTCTTATTCAATAACGGAATCTGGATTCTCTTTCCGCAAGTGATCGGCCGCGCGGTAGACGCTCTGCGTCACGGCGTAACCCGCCACAAACTTCTCACCTACTCCCTGCTTATCGTCGCCATCGCGCTGGCCAAGGGAATCTTCCAGTTTCTGACGCGCTGGGTAGTCATCGGCATCTCGCGCGATATCGAGTTCGATCTGCGCAACGACCTGTTCGCGCACCTCGAACGCCTCTCTTATTCCTACTACCAGCGCAACCGCACGGGCGACATTATGGCCCGCGCCACCAACGACCTGAACGCGGTCCGGATGCTGCTCGGCCCCGCCATCATGTACTCCGCCAACACCATTGTCTTCACCGCCGGCGCGCTGGGCTTCATGCTCGCCATCAGCCCCAAGCTCACCATCTACGCCTTTCTGCCGCTGCCCATCGCCAGTATTGTCATCCAGTATTTCGGACGCCGCATTCATGAGCGCTTCGAACGCATTCAGGCCATGTTCTCCGACATCTCGGCCCGCGCCCAGGAGAATTTCTCAGGCGCACGCGTCATCCGCGCCTATGTGCAGGAGCAGGCTGAGATTGTCGCCTTCGAAGGCGCCAACCAGGAATACATCCGGCGCAGCCTCGGACTGGTCCGCCTGATGGGGATGCTCTGGCCCACGCTGGAACTGATGCTCGGCGCGGCTGTCGTGATCGTGTTGTGGCTCGGAGGACGAGAAGTCCTGCTAGGAAAGATCTCCGTCGGCAAGTTCGTCACCTTCAATACCTACATGGTGCAACTCACCTGGCCAGTCATCGCTCTCGGGTGGGTCATCAACATCTTCCAACGCGGAACCGCGTCTATGGCGCGTATCGACGAAATTCTTTCCCAGCAGCCCGAGATCGCCGACGAAGCAAGTGGAGCGACCGGCGTCCCGCCCGTCCAGCCGGGCGAGAACGACCGGCTCTCCACCAGCGATCTCCTTGGCGAAATCGAATTCTGCAATCTCAACTTCGCCTACAACGGCACCACTGTTCTTAAAGACATCAACCTGCGCATCCCCGCCGGATCGAGCCTCGCCATCGTCGGCCCCACCGGCTCCGGCAAGACAACGCTCGTCAACCTCATCCCACGCATCTACGACGCCGCGCCCGGAGCCGTCCTCATCGACGGGCGCCCCGTGCGCGAATTCCCTCTCGACTCCCTGCGCCGCCACATCGGCTTCGTTCCGCAGGAAACCTTCCTCTTCAGCGACACCATCCGCGAGAACATCGCTTTCGGAGTGTCGGAGGAAGATTTGCTCGAAGATGGCCACGCCACGCTCGCCGACATCAAAGCCGCCGCCGAAGCCGCCGACATCGCGCAAGACATCGAAAGTTTCCCCGAAGGCTACAACACCACCGTCGGCGAACGCGGCATCACCCTCTCCGGAGGCCAAAAGCAGCGCACCGCCATCGCTCGCGCCCTGCTCCGCAGCCCTCGCATCCTCATTCTCGACGACGCCCTCTCCAGCGTCGACACCCACACCGAAGATAAAATCCTCAACCATCTCCGCGAGATCATGCGCGGACGCACCACCATCTTCATCTCCCACCGCGTTTCCACCGTCCGCAACGCCGACCGCATCGCCGTCCTGCACCAGGGACGCATCGTGGAACTCGGCACCCACGACCAACTCATCGCCCGCAACGGTTATTACACCGATCTCTACAACAAGCAGTTACTGGAAGAAGAACTGGCCGAAGTGTAATGGTCTGAGGTTTCAAAGTTTCAAGGTTTCAAAGTTTCAAAGAATCGAGCGCCACGAGGTTTTGCCTTGAAACCCTGAAACCTTGAAACCTTGCAACCTTCGCAACTATCGTTTCCCAGTCATACAACCCCACGAGGAATAACTTGATCTGACAAGGAGAAAGCATTGATAATGCTTCAAGCCCCTCAATAATCCTGCTGTGCCACGGAGTGACCATGCGACGTTCGCCATCGGCCTTGCTGTCCTTGTCCAACTTTTCGACACTTACCCTCTGCATCCTGATTCTTTCGACCCTAAGCTTCGCCGCCGCGCCCGACCGCATCACGGGCCCCATCGTCTCTGGTCAGCTCGTCAAGCTTTCCGCGGGCGTTCCTATGAGGGCAAAGCCGCAGTACGACCAGGGCCCCGTCGATCCGTCGTTAAAGCTCAACTACATCACGCTGCAGACCGTACCCAGCGCGAGTCAGCAGAAGGCCATCGACCGCCTGCTCGCGCAGCAGCAGGATCCCAGCTCGCCCCTCTACCACAAGTGGCTCACGCCCGAGCAGTACGCCGATCGCTTCGCGCTGAGCCCCAACGACATTCAGAAGCTCACCGCATGGCTCCAGTCCCAGGGCTTTACCATTGTCAAGGTCGCCCGATCTCGCAACTTGATCGCCTTCAGCGGAACCGCCGCCCAGGCCGAGAACGCCTTCCGGACCGAGATTCACAACTTCGCCGTCGGCGGAGAAAAGCACTTCTCCAACACCACCCCACCCTCGATTCCCGCCGCGCTCGCTGGTGTCGTTGCAGCCGTCGGCGGATTGAACGATTTCCGTCCGAAACCGTATTTCCAGCACAGGAAGCCTGACTACAGCTTCCCGATCGGCAACAATGAATATGTACCCCTCCTCGCCCCCGGTGACATCGCTACGATCTACGACATCAACCCGCTCTACACCGCTTCACCCGCGATCGATGGCACGGGGCAAAAGCTGGTGGTCGTGGGCCAAACCGACGTTTATCTGGCCGACCTCAATGATTTCCGTAGCGGCTTCTTCCCTACCCTTCCGCTGCTCAGCTGCACGACAAACTCCAGCGACATCATCACGGCCTGCGACGATCCCCACTTCAAATATGTTCTGAATAGCACTGCTGATCCCGGCGTGAACCCAAAGGGAGATGACTTGCCTGAGTCCGACCTGGATCTGGAATGGTCCGGAGCCATTGCGTACAACGCGCAGATCATTTTCGTCAATTCGGGTGGAACCTCCGACGGCGTCTGGGACGCGTGGCACACAGCGATCACCGACAATCTGGCGCCGGTCATCACGATGAGCTATGGCATTTGCGAACTGGGCGAAGCCCTGAACGGTGCCTTCAGCGCCGATACTGGCTATCTGCAACAGGCCAGTTCGCAAGGCATCACGTTCATGAATTCGAGCGGTGACAGTGGCGCGGCCGGTTGCGATGACAACCCGCCGGGCACCACTTCCACCTTCACCCCACTACCGCCCTACGAGCCGGCCGACGGCGGGCTGGCCGTGAACTATCCCGCGAGCAGCCCCGAAGTAACTGGCGTCGGTGGCACCATGATTCCACTCAGTGAGTTAACCGACCCGGGCACGTATTGGACCACGAGCAACGGGCCCACTGGTGGTTCGGCCGTGTGCCCCAATCCCGAGGGCCCCTGCATTCCCGAAAATGGCTGGAACGACGACCAGGAATTCGGCGACTACTGCGCCGCCAACCCCTCCGATACTGCCAACTGCGACCCGAAGGTCTACTCAGGACAAGTACCCATCACCGGCCCGCAGACGTTCCAGGAAGATTGGTGGATCCTCAGCAGCACCGGCGGCCCCAGCAACTGCTACACCACCAACGTCAGCGGAGTCTGCACCGGCGGCTTTCCGCAACCGGCTTGGCAGCAGAACCTGAGCATTCTCGGCCAAACCACCAAGGTCCTCGTCACGCCCGGCGTTTCCGCGGTCCGCTTCACGCCCGACGTCTCGTTGTTGGCGTCGGCAGATTTCCCCGGTTACATTATTTGCACGGCGCAGTCCGAGCTTGGTGGCAGCACTACGGCCAGTAGCTGCGACAGCGGCATTAGCAACTCGATTTCGGAGTGGGATTCCCTCTACGGTGGGACATCCTTTGCGTCTCCGATTTTCGCCGGCATCGTGACCTTGCTCAATCAATATGTGGTGCAGAGCGGCTTTCAAAAGGCACCCGGCTTAAGCAACGCCAACCCAACGCTGTACCAGATCGCGACCTACAATCCCAGTGCGTTTCACCAGGTCACCGCCGGCGATAATTACGCCCCCGGCAGCAACACCGTTTATTATTGCGCGCCCGACACGCCCGCCGGCTTTCCCACAGCCTTGCAGTGCCCGGCTGGCGGAACCATGGGGTACCTTGCCGCCGCCGCCGATTCCGCCACCGGCTACAACCTGGTGACCGGCCTCGGTTCGGTAGATGCAAACAACCTGGCAACGGCATGGGGCGAGGCCCTCACTGCCACCACCACTTCACTCTCACCCTCCGCCGCGAGCATCATCGAGGGAGCCAGTGAGACGCTAACGATTACCGTAACGCCCCCATCGGCTTCGGGAATCGTGACGCTCTACGACAATGGCTCGACAACCGCTCTCGGCACGGCCACCATCACCGGAGGTGCCGGCACCTTCACCACCACCGCTCTCACGGTGGGCTCAAACTCCATCACTGGAACCTACGTTGGGACGGACGCGACCTCGACTTCTTCCGCAGTTATTGTCACGGTCACGGCACCCACCTTCACCTTTGTCAGCACCACCGGCACTGCCACCTCGCACACCGTCCTGGCGGGACAGACGAGTCAGGCTTATAGCTTCACAGCAACGCCCACCTCGGCAAGTACCTTCGCAGCCGCAGTGACGTTTAGTTGCAGCTTTTCTCCCGCTGACCCGACGCTGACGAACAGTAGTTGCGCCTTCACTCCGTCTTCGATTCCGGGCGGTGGAACGACTGGCACCACTCCGGTTTCAATGACCATAACAAGCGCAGGCCCGAACCACGGCACGGGATCGGAACTACGCCACCGAACGGACAACCGCTCTCCCAACCGCTCTCCGTGGCTGCCACTGACGCTGCCCATCGCGGGCGTCGTGGTGCTGGGCCTGATGCGCGGGAAGGTGAGTAAGAAGGTATCGAAGGGTTCGGCAATCGCGCTCTTGTTCTTCTCGCTCGCGCTTCTCGGGTTCATGATCGCTTGCGGTGGCGGAAGCTCAACGCCGCCACCCGTTACCGTAACCGTCAGTCCGAACACAGTGCAGCTTTATGCAAACGAAACCGGTAACGCCTGGCCCGCCAGTGCAACCCAGCAGCAATTCTCGGCCACGGTCAACAACTCCAGCAGTCAGTCAGTGACCTGGGCGGTCACCGGCACGAGCGCAAATGGCGCGATTACCTCCGCCGGGCTTTACTCCGCGCCGGCGACGGTACCCAGCCCAGCGACAGTCACCGTGACGGCCACGTCGGCAGCGGCGACGACGCCGGGATCGGGCACTGTCGACATCCTGACCCCGACTGGCAACGGGGCGTTACCGGCGCCGTACATCGTTACCGTAACCGCAACCGAGGGCGGCGCACCCGCCACAAATCCCTCACCGACGGTGACGCTGACCGTGCAGTGAGGGACGTTTCTGTAATTGGCTGATCTGTAGTACTCGGGGCGCGGAGAGGTTCCGCGCCCTTTTTATGTTGGTGCTCCCTGGCTGGTGCGGCTTGTAAGGCGCGGTACTGGGCGCTTCCTGACCCCTCACTTAAACCTGCGCCTGACTCCCGCCTTCTTCAGTCGTCGTCCGGGTCGGTTGGCGGCGTTTTGTCGTTTAGAAAATATTGCGCGTTCAGAGCTGATGGGATCGTCCGAAACGGCAAGGGAGTCTGATTGAGGTCGAAGCAATCGGAGAAGTCGTCCGCCGCCACATCCGCGTAGCCGAGCGAACCCAGACTGAACGTGGTCTCAACGAACTTCAATATGCTGCCGAAATCGTGTTGCGTGTGCGAAATGTACTGCGCTTTGGCGTACGGCGAGACCACAATCAGCGGAACCCGGAAGCCGTACACATAGCCGCATCCCCACTGCGCGCAATTCACCAGCACTTGCGGCGGCGGAACGTGATCGTACCAGCCTCCCCAGTCGTCCCACGTGATGAAGATCGCCGTGTTCGCCCAGTAGGGGCTGTTGCCGATCGCATTCACAATCGACGCCACCCACGATGGCCCCGAGAGGCCGGCAGTCCCGGCGTGGTCCGAATCCTGGCCGTTCGGAATCACCCAGCTCACGTCCTGCAACTGGTTGTTGGTAATGTCGGTGAGTATCTGCTTCTGATTGAGGACCACATTGTTGGTCCAATCCGATCCCACGCAGGCGGTGGCATTGGGCGGCGTCGCGTTCGGCCCACAGATATGCTCAATGGCATTCGGGCCCGTCCAGATTCCGCCGCCGTTGGGCGTGTAATACCGCCAGGTGTTGCCTTTCGCCTCCAGCAGGTCGGTCAGCGTCTGATGCTCAAAGCACGGATAGATTGGATCGTTGGAACTCTCGCTGCCAGCCGGATCGATCAGCGCAACCGTGGTCCCCACAGCCGCGTAACACCCGGCGTCTGGCGTGCCGCCGTGCGCGTTCGGATTTCCCGACGCAAACAGATTGCTCCCGGCCGATGGAGCCGATGTGCCGGAAATGATGAACTGATGCGCGGGAAAGCTGGGCCCCTGGTTGGTCTGGAACATGCGGTCGGCGAATGCGTATTGCTCGGCCATCTGGAAGTAGGGTTGCACATTCGCCAGGTCCACATAGCCAAACTGCAAGTCGGGCGCGGGGCAGTCCGTCGCACCCTTATTGCATGCAACCGGAACCAAGTCCGCCCCATCCATCTGACATTGCCCGGTCGCCGAATTTAGGTCGCACATTTTCTTGAATGAACTGTGACTGTGGTCGGGGTCGTAGTCCACTTGGAGACTGACTTTTGTCAGCGGGATGATATTGCCATGCGAGTCTTTTCCGCTTTGCGCAATGTCCGCGCCCCGGCCGATCAGCACTGGATCCTGGAAAAGGTTATCCGTAGAGCGGTTCTCCTGGAAGATCACTACCACGTGCAGAATCTTTCCCGGCGGCCCGGCCACCGTGATGCTGGCCGAGGCCGTGTTGCCACTTCCGCCTTCATTCGACGTCACCGCACTGGTCGTATTGTTCTGCGTCCCGGCGCTAATGCCGGTCACATTCACCGAGAAGCCGCACGATGCGCCCGCGGCCAGAGTAGCGCTAGACAGGCTGACGCTTCCCGACCCAGCGGCAGCTGTTATTGTTCCCCCGCCGCAACTGCCTGTCAGTCCATTGGGCGTGGATACGACCAGCCCGGCAGGTAACGAGTCGGTGAACCCAACGCCGGTCAGCGTGGCGCCTGCATTCGGGTTCGAAAGATTGAAGGTCAACGATGTGCTGCCGTTCAGCGTAATCGTGGCAGCGCCGAATGCCTTGCCGATCATCGGCGGTGTAGGCTTCGGAGAACCGCCGCTGAGACCGCCGCACCCGCTAAGGCCCGCGAGAGTGCCTCCCATAGGCGCGGGCTTAGAAATCCCTTAAAGGTTCCCTGAGAATTCCCTCGCACGCACCGAGCTGTCCTGAGCAAACCGAGCACCGGTCAGTGAGTGACATCGCAATGTTTCACCAACAACCCACGACAGAAATACTCTCGCTGGTGTGAAAATTGGGTAGTGTCTCACTCTCGATTTTGGCTATCCGTTTTCTTCCGTCTGCCAGTGGGCGGAAGCTCGCACTCAAACGGCTCCAACTCGGTCTCGGCGTCCTCTCGGTTGCTATGGTCGGAGGTTAGGTCGCACCTCACGCAAAACCATTCTTGAAGCCCTGGATTCCAGCGAAGCTCAGGATGTTTCATTTGGGTCAGTTTTGTTCTGCTCACTGCCTTCCTTAGCTTTGCTAGGACCCGCATCGGGAACCTTCTTCTTTACCTCCACGAATTGGGTACGCTCGCTTTCATCGTTCGAAAAAACGTGCAATCGCACGGTTTCGCTTAATTTGAATTTGTGGGGGTTTTCCGGCCGACAGGGACAAAGCAACCTCTGCCATTCAGGCGCACCGGCAACATTCTCAATGTACGCTCCGTTGCTATAGGTCAGCGCGCCTTTTTTTATGAGGTAGTGTCTGTGGCAGTTCGGACATTCGACATATAGGCGTGTTGTGGACATCGGATGTGTTCAGCCCCGGGCACCTGCGAAATTGTCATTTCAAGCGTACCCTGCCCTGAAAACACTGCATGTTTGGTATCGAACAATTACTGAAACACCAATGGCCCTAGCCGAAACCCCAGCACTTCTGAGCCAACCGGGCAGTCCTCTTTCACCTGAGGGAACCCTTGGATTTTTTCCGACAAGATCACGCGCGGCCCTTTGGGTGCCCTGAGAATCCCTTGGCAGAAAAGTTTCCCTGAGTTTTCCCAAGACCGCCCGTCAATTCCAAAACATCGTCTCTGAATTTTCCGGCCCGATTTTCACACGCGGCCCTTTGGGTTTCCTGAGAATTCCCTCCGTGGGCCAAGAATTCCTGAGCAAACCGGGCACCGGGCCAATAAGTGTAATGGCGATTTTGCAACAGTTAGGAGACCATCGAGCAGCTAACGCCGGGTACTTCTTTCCAGTTGCCATCAATCTTCTCAAGCAGATGGAAGCGCCAAAGCCCGCACAGGCCACCGCAGGCACTACGGTAAAAACGACGGCCCGAGTCTTTTCCTTGTTGAAGCCTACGGCGGACATGATGACGTATCCTCCCGAGTCTGGATAGCGCTTATAAAAACTGTCCCACCCGCTGTCCTTGAAGAGAACCCCGATGGCATCGGAACTCACAATTTCGTAAGGCTTCTCGATTTGGAACTGCCGCTGTAAGAGCCACTGCTTTTTGTTGAGACGCTTGTAGTCGGCGATGGCGTCTTTGAATCGACTAGCTGCCTCTGGAGTCACGCATGGCTCATCTCGCTTTGACACTGTCTCCTCTTGGATAATCAGCGTGCCCTTTGCGAAACCGTACGATTCTTCGTGCGGAAGCAGGAGGTTGTAAATCTGGTAGGCGTCCTCAACATGGTAGGTCTTCGCAGCAACGGAAGTCTGTCCTGCCGCGATTGCAGACCAGCACAAACAAGCCGCGACTAGCGAGCGAATGCCCATGTCGTAAGATTAGACACCGTTCGGGATCAATTTGGAAGATAGTTTGGCGTAAATCAGGCCATTGCCCTCGTTGAGATTTGGCCGACCTTGGGTCAGTGAGTGCAATCGCGATTTTTCACCAGCTTTACTCGTTTTTCTCTGCGATCCGTCCTATAATCGCCACCGCCGTAGCGTGGGTTTACTTGCCCCCGAAGGAGATTACTTATGAAATGCCAGCGCTTAATCAGTGTCCTTACGCTCGTGAATTTCGGAATCGTGATTTTCCTGTCGTTACACCACATCGCATCTGTTGAGGCCAGTAGCCCTGCGA